>JGI24159J19872_10012175_pt1 | contig 11235 bp, 6 predicted proteins | sample Ectturendosymbi4_FD_19872 | JGI IMG/M metagenome (IMG submission 19872)
ACCTTTGTGGCCCGGTGAAATGAGCTTACGCTGCAATGGTCAGAAAGGTTTCATTGCAGAATGGAGGTTGTAGACGTTGTATACTGTTTATATCAATTGTTTACATCGGTTTCGTGAATGCTTTGGTAATGGCAACTGTTTATTGTTTCATACCGGTATGACTCAGCTAATAAGCAGAAGCAATATAAAAAGCTATCGTACACTAGGTAAACCAACCGTCAGTGTGAACAATAGAGCAAATGAAAATACAATGGCATAATAGCTGATCAGTGTAAATAAAGAGTGGTACTGTGACATATAGGATTGTGGTACTGTGTCATGATGAAGGACCATGGTCATTTATTCAACCAAACCTGTTTATCACTTTTTGAAAAATGTTGAAAAACAACAGTTGGAGATCAAATTAGCACAGTTAGAAAAATATACAAACAAACAAACATGAGCATAATGAAGAAAATGTACAGATGAAAGCACATTGCCCATGTACACCAATGAGTGGATCGACCTTGACTGAAGGAATTTGGCGTGGTTGAGAATATGTTTAAACAAAATATAAAAATAAATAAGTACAAAAAAATAAGTAACAAAAACTAATTAACGAGGTACAAAAGAAAAACGATACAAAACAGAAAAAAGTATGGAGTGTACTGTTAAGGCGCGATAAAGTGCCCGACTCGAAAAGTCCTGGAGATGAGCTGCTTGCTTCATGGTGAAAAAAACAGTGCAGGGTTGGCATGGTGATGACAGAACCTGGACGCAATATTCTTCAAAACTCTCTCATTAGATTTATGCAGAAACAGGTTTAAATTTATTGGAATAACGTTACATGCTACAAATAGAACAGAAAGCATTGGAACAAAAGCCACATCAATTGCTGATGGTGGATACCATAGCAATATTTTGCACCGGAATAACTTACAAACTTTTGTGAATCTTTTTGAAGATTTCTGTAAGAACTGCTGTTGCAGAACCATGGGTTGTTATCAGCTCGGGCTAATTTTGCGCCAGTAGTACGCTTATTAGAGCAGGTGCCTACTCGTCATTCTTTAAAATGATACAGAACGTACCAGTAGCACAAATACTCCTGCCTTGTTATGTAAATAAATTGCATCTACGTTTTTGTGAAAAAAATTGAACAACTGCTGTTGAATCGGTTATACTGACGTAGTGGATCAAAATGTATTAAATCGAAAAAGTCTGGCAATTAAATTAGAGCTGCTTCCAGAGATTTAAACGCTCAAGTAGTGATAACGATTNCTGGCATCTTCCCTTACCNTTACCGCAGAGAAGCATGAATAGGTTAAAACGTCATATTCACCATGAATTATTCGATTGTCTTGAACTAGAAAAAATAAGAATGAGTCTACTAACTGCATAATCTATTGAAAATGGATGTAGGAAACCTTCCAGGAGAAAAATAGTTATTTTCTGCAGGACACGGCTGCAAAAGCATGTTAGTTGTAATGATTTAGCTTTACTCTCGAAAAGGATTCTTATCGCACAAACCAAACTCAAGAGCAAACTTCAAATTGAATGTTGGTAAGCTACCGTTGCCATGGGCGTCCGCAGAAATTTTTCCAGGGGCAGGCAAAGTCGACATTTTGCTTGTGCTTTTCAGGCTGCTGACGATACAATGCAAATCAAACGGACGTTCAGATAACGCTTTACCCTTTCTACACCACAAAGAAAATGACCCCCATGTTACGGCAACAGTTCCAAAAAATGCGCTACGTTGGCAGCAATGTTTCTTTTCACACCGTATAAAACTTGCTCGTCAACTGAAAACAACTTATCGCTGCTGAAAACGGTTGACCGATCAGGTTTTGCAAAAATTGAGAGTGGCGACGCAAGGAGGAGGGGGCGTGTACAGGAGGTGCAAGCATATCAGCTCAAGGAACGTTGGTGGAGACCAAAAATAACTGAGCTTGCAGTTTCTGAAAACTGAAGGTGATCGGGATTGACTGACAGAGAAAGGATTCTACTCTTAGGCAGAAAAGCTTGAGATAGTATCAGACGTGCGTTTGCGTTGAATTGATAAGTTCTGATATATTCATTTAATTTGGACATAAATGTTCACCCAAATTTATGGGTAAATCTTCACCTAATTTATGAGATTTTCGGAGAACTTGACGAATTCATTTGCAAAGATTATACAGAAAGAGTAAAATGTAGGCATGTAACCTTTGCTTGGATCACTGATAAATGAATCCCTTTCTATTACCTCATGCCTGTATGTGGTCGGAAACGCCACATATTCTGAAAGTAATAGAAATTTATTTGAAATGTACCATAGTTACTCGAACGTTCAGAAACATTTCACGTCTATTTTAAGCGAGCAGCTTACTTCATTATTATTGAAATCATTGATGCAGTCAAATGCATTTCGCATGCCTTCCTTTCTTCGAAAGCGTTTCGTTTCTCATATAACAGTGAATTACTGCAAGAATTGCATGGTGCAAGTTCATGTTTTTGCAAGTAACGATCTGCCACCTATTGCAAAACTTTGATTTTATTCACAATAGATTTTTCTTGCTACTTTCCAAAGAATGATTTACATTTTTTCTTTCTTTCTGAAGGAAGAGGTCCTTCCAATACCTTGAATTACGGCCGAGCTTGTCCAGAGTTGGTGACCACTAATTCATACGCCGAGTTGTTTACATTAAATTACCCGACACAACTCCGTTGAAAGTATTGTTACTTGACGAACGGGTAGTTTATTTCACAATTGTGCAAACCACCTTCCGGTACCTGGTGGCTGAAGGCTGTATGATATGCAGCACATCGCATGCCCTTTTAGACGCTTGGATCGCCCAATTCCCACATGCGTATTCCACAGCAGTAGAAAAAGGTGGTTTTGGCGCTTCATGTTCTGCGAAAATGCACCCTCACCAGTGCCTCTGCAAATGAGGAACACAAAAGCTCCAACAAAGTAAGTAAAGGTCTCACCAAAACCACTTTTTTCTCGTGTAATTATACTTTAGTTTCTGTTTTGAATAGAACAGTGGTTTCCAAACGGTGGGCCATAGACTAAGTATAGAAGGGAAAGGAAGTTAGGAAGCAAAGAAACGACATGAAACCTGTAAATTTCTGTGAAAACATTAAAAATATTGGTTGTGCAACTTACAGAACGCAAAAACAACGTGGAACAAGAAGTAAAAGCTCGCTCTACTCATACAAAGATCCGCTGTTACTATACCCTCATGAAGAATTACGTTGCAATTGCCCCCTGTACCTCAAAACGAAAAAAATTGTGGTGAATGCAAATTTTGCGATATAGATATATAGTTATAACAGTTTTGAGCTTAACGCAGCCTCAACTCAGTTTAGAATTTTAACATTTTTCACTTCTATCTTGAAGTGTGATCCGAAGAAGTAGTTTAGTTTTGCAAATTTTTCCTCAGTTTAACACTGCATAAATTGTGTGAAAAAAGACAGGGTAAAGTCAACACATTTTAATATATTAATGGACTAATTCAACTTGGAACATTTCACAAGTTGATTTAAATGGTCTGTTGAGGTAGTCAAAATCAAGTTTCAAATGTTCATTATATACAACAACAACATATTTACTTGGGCTTTCTTCCTTGATTTCATGATTGCTGCAATTGATAGGCATCTTTGCATTTATCGAGTTGTTGATTAACATGCAATTTCTTTTAGAATAGTAAATATCTATACTGCTTGCAAGAATCCAAACTTGCAGTGTTATACGTACTTCACCAGTAACCATATCTTTCCAGTATTCAATTATTACTTTTGCAAAAAGTTATAGAATCACTATACTGCTCACGATCGGTTTTCATGCATTGCAATCTCTTACTTAGAAAACAAAGAACATATTTGCAGGATTTATTTTACACTGAAGTAAAATAACTTTTTGAAGCAGATTGATACTGCCAACGCAAACAAAAGATTTACTACGATTCCAAGAAATGTATTCATGCAATAAGTTGTTTATATTTACGTGAAATCATTTAACGATATGTAGAAGCAGCTGGTAATATTAGTAAAAAATGCAACTAATGTTGATGTTGTGTTTATGTTTTCGGTATATATTCTATGTCACTGGTTTCTTATTTGCCTTAAGATGACTTATGACTAAGTAGAAACGTTGAAAAAAATGATTTGTTTTCGTTCATTGTGGCCATACGGTCTACAATAAGGTTCATGTTTGTTTACACATTTTTATATTTTCAAAAGTGGAAAGTATGGAAATTGATGCAAAATTACTTGGGGGTATAAAAGTATTGTCTAGGTAGTGGGTGTAATACTTAATAAGTAACTTTGTTCATATCTTAACTTTTGGCTTGCTTGTGGTCATTTGTTTATATACACCTTATCGGTGAGATTTACCTGNNCTACCTACACAAAAGATAGTATTGGCGTTTTGAAATTAATTATTACTNTGCTGTTGTTACCGTTTTCGGAATAGCATGGAAAGGTAGCGACGTCATCTCAAAAGTGGAGTTTTCGACGAAAACCGAACGTATTACCAACAGACAGAAGNGTTCTGTAGAGTAGGGTTGACACGCACTCGTATTTGCAGATGTAATTAAGTTCAAGCAGTTGTTGGAAAGACCTTATACGAACAGCATCANTGTGCATCAAAGTTCGATATATCAGTNACAGCTTTTAAGTAAGAATAGGATTTCAAAAGTTTATAACATTTGCATGCAGAATGCAACAANCAGGTTAAAATTTTTGCAAACTTGCAGGCTTGCAATGCAAGAATTTGGAAATACATCTGCTTGTAGACTTCCTTACGATTTACTACAAATGTTGCCATTGACTGCAATTTGTTTGTCCCGAACTTGCATTTTCTTCCCAAGCAATGCACTCTATTCATATCTGATTTCATTATGTTAAGGAATTTATCTTCAAATTCTTCATCCCCCACGCTTGACAATTACCCATAAACAAAGAGGCATGGTTTAAACTGCGCAAGTAACGCTTTTCTTCGAGTTGGGTTCCTAGTATAGCCTGGTTCGGTCAGGAGAAACTTCGGTCTAGTAAGACCGAAACGATTGTTTGTTGTCGGTGAGCATAAAGATCTGAGTGGTAGCCTATGAACCTAACATGGCAAGTCATTGGTCACGAAGTAATTAACTATATACTTCGATAGCATTGAGATCAGTTGCAAAGGATGTGACGATGTTATGAAACGCTTTGCATCACCTGTCTTCTGGATCTTCAGGTGATGATGATAAGGTGGCGTTTTGCCCGAGTTTTACGGCAACGGAAAAGTAGATGAGTTTAATTATTAACCACCATATTTATTCCGCCAGAACGCATGATCGAAAATGGCGGTGACGTCGTACGGTCAATTCGCAGGAGCTCAGTGAAGTTTGCTACGAGGTTGTCACGTTGGGCAGCGGCCTTATTAACTGCGAGATTGGGCATGACTAATGACATTTGAACTGAGACTCCTTGCTTGATATTAGACTAACTTTGAAACAGACTTTCGCGCTGGCAGGTTTCGTAAACAAACGTTCACTGTATGCATTGTGATCAGGCCCGTCGCCAGGATTTAGCAGCAGGGGGAGCAAAAAACAGAAGGAGGGGCCGAAAGGGGGGCCACATTTTTAAAATGCAGTGTTGGATGTATGCAGCAACCGGTGGGCCAAACGTGAAATGGGGGGACACCGATTTCAAATGCGGGGGCCGGGCACCACTGGCCCCCCCGCTGGCGACGGCCCTGATTGTGATGCTTTGTGATTAAAAGGTTCCAGAACCTGTGCCGCGCGCATACCAAGAAAGTTCGATGTGCTCAGGAGTTGCGAATTGCTTGTCTTGCATGTGTGTAATGTTGCGGCGATTGCATCAGCACGGCGTAAATCAGTACACTCAAGGCTTCCTGTTGCTTTGTCACGAGGAGTCGAGGGTCTAATGTACAAACTAGGTGAGCGATGAAATGAAAGTATTTAAGTTTGACGAAATGTAGCAATCGAAGCAGTTGCAATCGAACCTAGTTCGTCGACCGCGAGTGACGACCGATGAAAACCTTTGTTACGCGTTTGTTGCGTAAAACTTTAAAGCGAAGCGATTTTTCTTTTTTCTGCCTGAACGATGAAACGAGCAGCGTATCAACCTTCGTAAGTAAACATTAACGATAAATCTCTGCGCCAATGTGAACAGGTAGCGCATGTGGGGCGAGCGAGCGGTCTCGCTGCGATGCCCACGAAATTGGCAAAGAAACTTGACAAAAAAGGCAACGCTCGTTTGGTGACGCAGCTGAAAGTGAGCACAGCATGTCTAGATCGACTGCGGACGGAAGTAAGCCGGTCTTGTTTTCCTTGTTTTGCTGCTTCTACTGTGTCAGTGCCGGTTGAACGGTCGGTTTCAGCAAAACATCACTGGTTTCACAGGTGTAGGAAATTCAAATTTTGTAGTAAGCGTGTATGGACTGATGCGGATTTGCGAGGAATAGCACATTTGCTGAGTTTTTGGCAGATTTTCCAAACCTGAAGAGGCGCAATGTCCGCCACGTCACAGGTAAACAATACTGGGACACAATATGCTGTGAAAAAGCGAAAAAGACCTCAAGCAAAAAAGTGAGTGTTTGGTGTTGTGTTTGAACAGCGTTGATCGTTAAGTCAGCAATAGACCTCTGTCAGATGTTCCATGCAGCGTGCACTTGACGCTTGGCTTGGTTGGAAAACACCACTGTCAAAGCAAAGTGATAGTTAGGTGCACAGCGTGCCTTTTGACGAGAGTGTGTCGGTTTTGAACTTTCAACTTCGACTGTGGAATACAAGCAAAAATGTGCACGTGTTCGATGGATTTTTATTTGAGGATAATTTGTGTTTCGCCTCATACAAGTTCGGTACAGAGCAAGTCCTACGTGTGACTTGATTATGTTTGTCGGTTGCAGTCATCACACTTTACCCAGGATTTTTTAAGGTGTGTTAGGGACCCGAATCGGGTCCCTACAATTGAAAATCGGGTCCCTAGAATCAGAAAATTGTCATCGGGTCCCTAGAATCAGAGAAATCGTTTTCCTACAGGTCCATACCGGGTAGCTAACATTTTTCTTAAAAAAAACTGCTTTATCAGTTAGTATTTTGAAAGGCTTGTTTGGAAGCTGTCAAATTTTTTGATTTCGGAAATCACATAGAACGTCGTAAGTTTCCAACGCTAGTGAACACAGTGCTTCCCGCGACAACCAGCACATATGAGGCAATCTACCATAAAATACATCGGTCGCGCCAGCGCCGTGGAGGCAGGCGAGCTGATGACTGCTTGTCAGCGCAACCTTGCTTCCTTCTCTTTCTCGCTCAACGAGAGCAAAAAACAAACTAGAAGCAGTGAAGCAAACTCAAGCAATGGAACGTCAACAAAGGGAAAAATAGAATGATAAGGTCTGGTAGAAAAACACGGCGGTATCGCGGCTCAAGCCTTCGCACGTAAACGACAAGCTTTCGCGTTTGTGGAAGACAGCTCAAGACGGTTGAGGTTATTCATGTGGTTGACCGCGTCGGTGCTTTTGCTCTATTGTCCGCTTTCGCAGTTTGTCATATTTGTAAGCGCGGGCTGTCCTAAAATCAAAGGATAGTCGGTCATCACATTACTTGCTTGTATAAGAAAACTAAAAGACAAAGTTCTTGCCGCCATATTCAGGCATGTCTTGCCAGTTCAAATCGCCTCAATCAGTGTTCCTCAACGGGCGGTCCGGAACTGGTCTTCCAAATACGCACAAGTTTTACAAATAAGCACGATCTGACAATCCTGGCTTTTACTATTTTGTTAAAAACAGCGGTAGATATCATTGTGGATTACAACTCAACGCACACTGTAGTTCCAACCACCAGGTACACACAGCCAGCCCTGCCTAAACTGGATAAGAATCAGTTTATAAAAAATACACGAGAACTTGTGGTGATGGGCTTCAAGTTCTCTGCTGCAACGTCATTTCCAAATCAGACTCAATTTCTTGCACGGAATAAAGATAGCTAGCAATGGTGTAGAAATGTCGCAAAGTTTTATACTACATCCGCGTTTTTTCAAATTTAAGAAATAAAAATTAAACACGCGTCTAGATAACTTTTCAAAAAACGCAGCCCAACTTTAAGTTATCTAGAGTGTTGTTACAGTATGAATCAGAAAAAACTCCCGGAAGTATTGTCTTGTGCTGAAGAGCCTTTCCTCCGAATGAGCTCGACGTGAGACCATAGAAGCTATACTCCAATGCTGTTACTTCATACCAGGGTTGCCAGGTCCAGATGTAATGCAAATGCAGAATGCCAAATAACTTCAAATCATCCCAAACAAGCCGAAACAGGCCAATGACTGTCGGTTTTGAATTGCTCGGATGATAAATTGCAAAAATGCAATGTTGCCATGGAAATAACCTTAAATTATTGCATATAGTCTCCGGAAAGTACCATATCCTCTTACAGAAAATGCTTAATAAAAATATCTACAATTGTTTGAAACAATACAATGCAGGTTATGAAAATACAAAGATGCACCAAGCCATAGTTTACTTTGAATCTGGTACACAAGCGTCTGATATGGTTGATATGTCACAATTTCACAAAATGTCTATATATAAAATGCAGTCACAGAGAACCCACACAAATATTATTAGCTTTGCAGGTTCAGATGACACAAGCACGCCAAATCATTAGTCAAAATATGCCAAATACTTTCAGTCAATGCCAAACAGGCAGAAAAAGTCTAGAAGTTTGAACTCAAAACAGACCGGCAAACAACGTTATTTTTCTGACAAAACTACTAAAAAAGGCTAAAAGCGTGCCAAACTATGACGTATATGCCAAACAGCATTTTCTCATGCCAAACCACTTTAAATAAGGACAAATTTCTGGAATCTGGTTTTAAAAATGCTGACATGGCAACCCTGCTGCATACGTATACCTCGTGAATATGTACTATGTGGTGGACGCTCCACGTTTTTTTATACTGGAACTAGAATTGCCTGTAAGTGTATTCGATAATCTTGCAAGCATTACTTCTTTCGTTTTCATAATCTTTTGCATATCTATCCATCACTGAACAGCACATTTCAGGCTTTCAGCAAGCCAGCCGTGATTGGAATTGTCAACTTCGTTTCTTTGGCATAATAAATGTTGAAGTATTGTGAGTGAAGCCAATGCAGNTTTGTCATAAAATTAAACTGATTTGATAATGCGAACCTGAAAATCGTAAGAAGGCCCAGTTGGTACTTATATACGTATTGGTATGNTGTCCAAAAAGTGTTGAGAAATTTTTGGGTGAGCACTGCAAGTGGTGGTTTGCTTCAGTATCTGTTGACATAAGCTCTTTCTCTGCAAAGAATCCACCACTTTGATGTTAACAGAGTGTATACTTGGCTTAGTATGACGGCACCTCANCTCCTATTCAAACAGGATTTTGCTTTGTTGGTTTTATGATTTCACTCTCGCTTTGCTTAACCATAAAATTATTCAAAANCAGTTTGCGCAAAATTGGTTNGTGGTTTCCGGTGGCATTTTGCGAATTACTACAAATACGCCTCGTTACTAACAGCTGAGAAAGAACTTCACTCCTGTAAAACCTTACCAGCGCTTCATGCCAGATGTGCTGTAGAGTGCAGAATAAGAAATAAAAAATTTTAAACTGTGTTTTTAGTGGAAATTATAACCTGAAAGACAGGAAAACATATAAATGAAAATTCCACGTTGGTTGTTGTTTGCATCAGTATGTGGATGTAGAGTTTCAAAGCAAGGAGATTGCCTTTCCGATTACAAAGGGTTTGTATACGTCTGTGTCCCATAGTTAAGGTTATTGCTATGTCACAACACTGCACTTATACACTCATTTCCGAAACAACCGTCCTCTGCTCTACAGCCTCGATGAGCAAGGATTGAAGACACCCCGATTGCAAACCGGCACCGGAGAGCAGCCTGTCCGCAGGCCAATGATGAATGTGTCAATTTATGGAAAACAAAGCCCAATTATGTTGTTGTTTTGGTGACTGTAGACCGACCTAAAATAAAATTTAAAAAAATCAAATAGTAATCGAACTGCTAAATTATTTTGCTTTAAGTAGGAGTGCTTATTAAGACTTTGACAGAAGGCGATTAATATTACATCTTGACTGTTTGACAAATCATAGAGTAAGGGCGTTTTTACAAGTTTTCGCATCATGTTTTCAGATTTTACGTATTGCGGTGATTTATAGTTTGGCATCGCCGATCGTTGAATGAAGGTCATGGTATAAATCTACAATAAAACAGAATATAACCGAACATTAAATTAACGAGGTTATGAAAATTAACGAGGTTATGGAAAACAATTTCAACTACTGACATCATTTTGGTTCGTGGTGCCCATTGAAAATGCACTGTCGCCGTCCCTAATTGGAAGTTATGATTCTACGCCAGTGACGGCCTTGGTTCGATGAAACCCTAGACCAGGGCTACTCAAATGGCGGACCGCGGTCCGAATCCGGACCTTTGGTTGGTGACGGCCGGACCTCGTCAGTCTCTCAAAGGTGTATTCTATACCAAAGTTTTTATCCAAAATCTTTCGCCTTTGGACGTACTTCTAAAGCACAACTCCTCGCTATCTGTATAAGTGATAGTCAGTCAAACTGTTGTTCAGCTGTATATTGCAGCGCACGCCTGAGATGGGCTTGTTATGTTTATTCGGTTGCAAGTAATTGTTTCGTCATAATTGTTCAAGAATATCTCGTCACTACAATGTTTATCCTGGTGAAAATATTGGATTCAAGGCTAGAAAATAACTGTGAAACCTTTTCTTTCCGAAAGCAATGCAATTATACAAATTTACTTGTGCGCATTTATGAAAGATACTTGAGTAAGGGAAGATTTTTGGTCCTTTAGGAAAGAATTTTTTGCGGGAAGTCAACAAAATGCGAAATAAACCTAAGGTATTTTCAGCTTTTTTAGGAAATGATAAAGGAAGGGAAACTGTTGGATTTTTGGCTGACACAGTGTAACACCTCAACGACGTGAATGTAAAACTGTAAGGAGAAAAACATACTACTCTTGATTTGATCACTACTACTCGCCCTTTCCAGAAAAAGCTCAGTATTTTCAAACATTTCATCAAATTGAACTTAGTAATTTTCCGAGGCAATTGGGGAAAACAAAGCAAGAAGATTCCAAATTTATTCAATTTATTGAAAAGTTGATTGCCAATATTGCCGAACAGTTTGGCGACTTTACTTTTCGAAAACAGTTGCTGCTTTTTCCTCAAAACTGTTTTTCGTGACAGACATTACCGAATTCTCAA
>JGI24159J19872_10012176_pt1 | contig 11234 bp, 6 predicted proteins | sample Ectturendosymbi4_FD_19872 | JGI IMG/M metagenome (IMG submission 19872)
CAAGCTCAAGGGGGGGGGTAACCCCAACCCCCCCTTGCGTACGCCCTTGATTATCGAACATATGTAAGCTCAGCTTTTAAATTTTTCGTGCAGTATTTTGTACTATAGAATTTCTGGTCAGAGGCATTCCAGTTTCACTCCATGCCCTAGTCGAAATTTTTGCCAATGCCGCGACTCCGATTGTAAAGGTGAAACTGCGAGCAGTCCTTTGCATTTTCCCTTCGCTGAAAAAAGATCGCTTTGCAGCAATCTCAAGACACAGACATCCGCTGCTGCGTGTTTTGCGAATAATGGTGTGGCAAGTAGACACGCCGCCTTGCCGTTTGCACAGAAAGCTGCAAGCTTGTTGGTGGTTTGTAAACATCAGGTGGGAGATTCATGCAGCATGAAATTTAACTGGCGGACTCACTGTTGTGAGAAATACCTTACATCGTTGGCGACGAGCTGGGTTATAGCTTTGGATAATTTCGCACCAACGGTTGCAAGTTGTCTTCGCNACGCGTGAATGACGATGTNCCTCCTGCGATACCTTGCTCAATGTAGCGCTGTAGCTTAATATGCAGTCTGCTTTCGTCAAGGTGGCCGTCATTTATTTTCCAAACTGGGACGGTGAATAATAAAAATCTTTGCTCAACTGTTGTAAAATTTAAAATGACACCGACGTTTCAGACAACTAACATCGGGCTTTCATCAGGACGTATAGCAAATAGAACAGGAGAGCATAAAAATTCATCGAACGCGCGTGATTGCATGATGTACTGATAACAGCGTTGAAAAGGCAAGGCAGATAACAGAATACAAGAGATTGTTTTTTATTGCTGTAATTTTGTTTCACGAACTCCACACAGAAGCGAAGCAAAAATATACAATGTTATTTTCAATCATTTGTGGCCAAACTTTGCTTTGTATATTTGTGGAAAAAAGTCTTTCTCAAACGCAACAACCTGACTTTTAGACCAGTTTATGCGGTGTTCCAACTCTAATGCGTGTTTAGCAAGCGCACTTTTTTAGGACAAAATTGCTTTGTGTAGCTGATGTGTTCTTTCTTGCGTGTGTTGAAGGACCTTTTTGTTTCACCAAAGTGCTTCTGGTTGCAGTTACCACACGGTACGCAGTATACCGCGCCTTGAAAAAGACGATTTATCGAATCGTTTTTTATTAATTCTACACCGAACGTCATAAATGAAAAAAGTGCAGACATTTTTCCCACAAATATACAAAGCGACGTTTGGCCACAAATGATTCAATATCACATTGCATATTTTTGCTTCGCTTCGGTGTGCAGTTTGTTTTTCATTGCTGTTATTTTGTTACACAATCTCCTGTACTCTCTGTTATCTACCTTGCGTTTTAACGTTGTTATCACTACGTCATGCAGTCACGCGCGTTCGATGAATTTTTATGCTCTCCTGTTCCATTTGCCCTGATGTAAGCCTACTGTTAGTTGGCTGAAACGTCGGTGTTGTTTTTTAATTTTACAACAGTTGAGCAAAGATTTTTATTGTTGTTACCCTGTTGACTGGTTGTGCAACGTGGGACGGTGAAGTTTAAGTGGTGAAGCTTGTTACACGATGCAGTGGGCTACTGTCCGTCCTTTTGCAACCCTTCTACTGTAGCCAGTTTGGTTTGCGAATTAATGAAACGACAGAGGGAGGAAGACCCATAAAATGTGACGTGTAGGGCCACCTTACCCTTTTGAGCAAATTTTGGATCCTTTGGTGAGCTGCCTAAAATTAAAAAATTAACCCTTATTTTATGAGCGAAAATTTACCTCTTTATTAATTCATAGAAGCAGGGTTTTTGAGAAGGTCTTCATCCGGGATATTGGCCAGGTCCCCATCAAGCCGTTTGTTTATTATCAAGCTGTGGTGGATTCACCTGGCTCTGCTGGGCATTGCAAGTGAGGCGTCCTGCAGGTGATATCTTGAAGATACTGCGTGGAACGGTTAGGGAAAAAAATTGATCTTCATGGGCTCTAGATTTTACTTTTGGAGAAAAATAAAGAGGTTCCAGATGGTAGACGGAAAGACCTCAAGTTACTCTTGAGCCCTGCAAGTTTCTGACCATAAGAACTTGCAGCAAGATCACTGCAGGTCAATTACTAATGGACTAATGATGGTAGCAGCAGTTACCGAAACGTCTACGAAAATGTCGTTTACAGTTATTGCTTTGGCCGTTATTTTTATTATTAGGCTATTTAGCACTTCTACTTTCCGTCAGGGGCGGATGCAGCCAGTAAGTTTAGGGGGAGTGATTCCAGCAATATTTGGTGGCCAAGTCTCATAACGGCTTCGCTACTGTAAGAGAGATGAAGTATACTTCACAACACTGCTGTGACAAAAAAATGGACGACAGAATGGCTTCATATCGCAAATCTCGCTTTCCGAATTTTACAAAATCATGGTAAATACAGTTACTTTCGTAGGTTTTAGGGAGGGAGATTCCCCCCCGCTTGGATCCGCCCCTGCTTTCCATGTACCAAAGATCACAATGTTTTTTCAATTGTTAATTCTTTAACATGAATAACACATACTCGCTGAAGTAAAACCAGCAGCCTACGTGATAGACAAGATCGAAAAACGCAAAAAGGTAACATTAAGCATATTTTTGAATCATGAATCAGCAATAGACCTACAACACCGATTTTACTGATTCAAAGATACTTTTGCTTCCATGATTCAGCAAATATACCATCTTGGTAAAATTTACCCCCATGCATGGGCGTCGAAGGGATTTTTTCCAGGGGGGCAACTATTGGATTTCCAAAAATTTTTCTAGGAGAGGCCAAAAGTGGTGATATTTGTTTTTTCCCACTCGAAACCATAAGAAAACCTTTTTTGCTACAAATGTCGAAATCCCCCCTTCCGACGCTCATGCCCCCATGTGTAAATTTATCTTAGGTAAAGAACTGATCTAAAAAATTGAGTTGTAGTTATTTGAAAGCAGCCAATGGTGCCCACTGAACCGTAGGCCTACTTTAGACAGTGTTTCATCACTGCTGATCTATGTATTTGAGTCGGACTCGTCGCACTTTTCAGCACACCGAAGTGTTGCCACGCACTACACTTCATATAAAGGCGCAATGGTTGTGCTGCAAGATTATTAGAGTGAATAGTAAAATAAATTTCTTTCCTTGCCTTGGGAAGCTTATAATGAAACCAAATTAGTAGCGTCGCTGCCAAGCTCTTGGTCTCGAATGTATGTCGCGTGTATTAGTACGCGTATTTGGCCTGTTGCTTATAACTTCCTCGCTGTAGTAGCTGTGACGTTGGAAGCTCTACTAGTAACTTTCCATGACGCGGTCACTGTCTATATACTCTCAAATCTCAAGCTTGCAGAGCGCCAAGAAGACGTTTGTCGTACTGGTTTTACGATGAGAATTGAATAGTTGCAAAANAGAAACANGTTTTCAAAGTATAAAGGGAATGTCAGCTTTCGTTAACCGCTCGTTGTTGGCGCTTTTCTTCGTTTCATTCCAACCTGTTCACGCAATACTCAGTATCGCCTNAGCGTGTATGCCGCAGAGAGNTGCTGGCTGCATCATGATATCGCATTTTCTGTAAATTTTGACATTTTTAGTTTAAGGGATCAATTAAGTTTTCCAACATGCTATCGAAACAGCCACGTCAGAACAGAGAAAAAACTTCTCTTCACCAGAGGATCTATCATGAGCAGAGCAGGTGGTGTTCACGCTTAGTCTCTAACAACCAGTTTAAAGATTTTAGCGTGTTGTCACATTGCAGAAGACTGTTGTTCCTGCCTCATCAATCAGGCGGGTGATTTGCTACATGCAGGTGTAAACTAACCTCTTTGTTGTAAGCGAATCTGCCAAAAATGAAAAGAATGCCAAACCATTCTCCGAGCCGCCAAAGAGTTAAGTAGCTTTACAATTGCAATTACCAAACGTAGGGTCTTTTCGACAAATATTCTTTGAAGAAACTGTCCTGTGTAATATCCCTGTGAACGCTTTTCAAAAGAAGTTTTCAAAATGTTTTAAACATGCATAAGCTGCCTGGTTAATTGTAGAACAGGAAGCAACTTTTTTTAAAAACTTATGCCCAAATTATCTTAATTAAAATGGTCCAAAAACTAAATTACGTGCATTAGCCTAATATGCCTTACAAGAAATAGCTATTTTGAAAGTCTGCTATCTTATGAGTTCAAATGATGGCTGCGCTTGCCATCGTGATAAGCATTAGGTAATTTTAGGTCAGACTTTTCGCCCAGATTTGGATGGGTGTAATTAGAAATGAAATAGTTGGGATTCAGATTTAATTTTCACATAGTAAATAGGATCGTGGCCAAAATTATCGACGGCATGCAACAAATGTTAAGTCATAAGAAACAAATGTGCTAAATCTTGTGCAATCCAAAATTTAGATATGATGCGATGATTCAGAAAGCGTCCACTAGTTAAGCTTGTCCTGAAACAGGATGTGACGTTTGAAAGCTTCATCAAAGCCGGAAAAAGCTCCCACGCAACAACTCTACGCCACTGTGATAGCCATTAACTTAAGTGGGTCTTCAGAACTTTCATGACTTTTGCTTTATTGTGATTGTATGTGCGTTGTTCCCAAGGTTGGTATTGCATATTTCTCTTTGAAGTTTAGGGACAATATAGAATGCTTAATGAAAAAACGCCTCTTTGTACATGCTGTGTCGAGGATTTTGAAACGCTCTTTGTAACCCAGCGCAGGCTTTGGCTACATGCTTAATGCTTACGCAACGTTGCGTTCAGTTCCGTCTAATCATTATGTATCTGGCAGAACACAAACCATTTTTCATTTACGCGAATGTGATTTCGTTGGCACCAGAAATGTTGACCAGCTTTTGCTTTTACACTTTAGCGCAGTAATCTGAAGTGGAGTGTNTTTGGCAGACGTGTACGCTATATCTACGTTTGCAGGGTGAATATAATCAGTTAGNCTTACTAGTGGCAGGGTAACGCTTAATGCAGNGATATCCTCGAGAAAGAAGGATCCCTTTNTTGCAGGTGGAGATGATCTCTACTTTTTGCTCAACTCGTTCGTTGTCCAGTTCAGCCAGCTCATTGGAGTTAGATAAACACTACGCCAGATGGCGAAAATTACAAAATTTATTGTTACAAAACGCGCTGTGCGACTTTAGACCCCAGTTGATCCTGAAAAATGGGAAAGCATGTGTTTTATCTTACCTCCAAAGCTTTTTGGTGTTGCACAGTGATAGAATCAAAGATGTAGTGAGACCTGTCGGTGCGGGGTAATTTGAAACAATAACTCTCCAAAATGGAATTTTGCTGATTTACGGAGTTTCCTCAGCATTTCTCTGTGAAAGCACTTTTACCCTATGCAATATTGGTGGAACGAATATTTTATGCGGAACAGTCTNTGCCATGGCTCTAATTACGAAGTTAAGGCAATCATATTCCAATCAACTGTTGCGATNTTTCGAAAACGAAATGTGTTGCAGACTCTTAAATACAATATTGCCAATTCCTTATAATAATGCTTCACCCGCACACAGTCGAGCGTTCACAGCAGGCAAAACTAAACCAGTATGTTTGTTTTTTCGTCAACGTTCCAAGACATTTACGACAGGTGTACGCATACGTAAGTAAGGGCTAATTCGCTAAGGCAGTTTTGGGAAAATTTTGGCCCAGGAAGCCAAATACGATAGCCATTCTGCGAAGAAAAAACACCTAGTGTGTCAAAAAGCAAATGCGCTTAGAGTAAGAGTGGTCAGCTGAACTTGGTGCCAGTGCCAACAGGTCATAAAAACGACCTGCAAAGACAGTAAACTTATTCTTTGCTCTAATGGTTCCCCGTGCTGGTCATACTTAAACAAGCAAACATTGAGTCTAAGCCAGTGGCGTATCCTGCCCAAAATTTTGGGGAGGGCCAAAATTTTTTTTTGGGACAAAATGTTTGACTTTGGGCGAGCAATAGTATTTTTGTTTGGGACACCGCTTCTCAAAGCGCAAAATGATTAGATATGCTAAAAATTGGGGTGATGGCGCCCTGCTCCCCCTGGCTACGCCTATGGTCTACGCTGGTCTTTTAGGTTATGCTGCCAATTGGCATTACTCGGCTTGCCTCGTGAAAAAACATCCAATTAAGCATGAGAAACAGCAGTGCCTGAACTGTTGGTTGAATCGAGACATTTACGCATTAGTCGACCGCGTTTTGCGTCGAGGTGGCCAGCAGTTTCGAATGACCAAAATTTCCAACTCATCATGAGCGTCGGAAGGAGGGTCAGGAAGTCAAGCCCCCTCCTGAATTTTAAAATATAATATTTTCCTATGAACTTTTTAGCAGAAAACCGTTTGTCTCTAGGTTTCGAGTTGATAAAATGAAATTTCACCACTGTAGCCTCCCCTGGAAAATATGCTTTTGGCTATCGCCTGGAAAAATCCACTATTGGCCCCCCTGGAAAAAATCCTTCTGACAACCATGCAACTTATCATAGCCTTTCCCGTCGTAGATGCCGACGAACTCGGCGATTCTCTAACCTATGAAGGTAAGTGTTGGAGAAAATTTGAAAACCTTCCCAAGGGCATCACGCCATGCCTCACTGTCCGCAGCCATCGTCTCCCACGAGCACAGGGGAATACTAACCTCAGTACAGTCACGCTTGGCTGCATCCTTGAAGAGAAGATTGGGTCGGCCTGGTCTGCGAGATACGTTATGAATACATAATGTCCTTTGACACAATTGTCACATGCTGAAACATAAAAGCACGTTTCATCAGTGAAATAGTACGGACGTATCATCCACCAAAATCTCGGCTTTCTTTATCATGCTTTTATATGTATTTGGAAGTATACGTTATTCTACTCATTGTTACAACTACAACAGTATGAGGTTGTCCAGTTGAGGGCAAACAATTTCCTTAGTAAGGTCCTGCTTTTGTTTTGAGAAAGACATGATGAAGTTGCTGGATTTAACAGATTTATCTTTATGCCCGAAAGTATTTTATTTATGTTCGTAATGCAAAGGCGCCAATTATTGATGCAAAATAAACTGAGTCCTACCACGAAATTTGGGGGACCTTGACTGGACAAATTCAAACAATGTAGGCCTACCTTAATACAAACAAGAGTTGTGATCTGAAGGTGACGAATAGGCTTGCAAATGAACGCCTGCTGAAGTGGTTGTGCGTTTAGCTTTACTGGAGGACTCTGGTTTCTAAAGTTTCTTGTTCGTTCTACTTCTTACCTTTGCGTTAGGCGAAGACTTTGAAGAGAGCAAAGATTTTGGTAAAACTGTTAACGACTGTTGCTGACTTAAACTTGTCAGGGCTGATGGAGAATGNTCATACATTTTCATGTTTAGTGTTGACGCCAGCTGTCGGGNTTTATGTTGGTTNGTTGAAAATACTACTTTTTGTTATGGTGGAACTGAAACAGTCGTCTGCTTTCGACTGCATCAAGTACGTTGGAAGTTTTTCACTGCTGATCTTTTCTACCGTTGTCACAGTATACGCGATATTCGATGGGGATACAGGATTCTGGCCAGTCGTTCCTGGACCTGCAGCGTTTTTCTTGTTGGTGGTCTGCCTTACGTTGTTAGGAATCGTCGAAGGTGGGAAGAGCTTTATTGTGGCAATTTTTTTCATTGTATCAAATAGCAGTGCTGGCACTCTCTAAGATATAAATTGACAGTGTCATCTAAGAATTGGAATTAGGTGATTTTGACTACGCCAAAATTTTGGAAATTGTCAGACTGTTGTCGTTGACCGAGGATGCCTTTGGCAAAAATCTTGAGAGGAACTCATTAACACACCAAAAATTGATTGGGAAAAAGTATCCCAAGAGATTGTGGATTAAAAATTCAGTCAAAATAAACAATAGGCTACATTTCAACTCAAAAAAACAGTTTGTGCAGGTGACGTAATCCAGAAGGTCCAGAGACAAAATTTACGACATGTCGTGGAACAGTGTTTTAAAATACTGTAAACTGCTACAAATGCATAATTAACTTATTCGCAGGGCTCCAAATCTCTTTAGTGGAACTCAAGCGACAGCATCCTGACGCTTATAAACACTCGCATAGACGTGCTTACATCATCGGTCAAATCGCGAGCAAAGAAGACAACGTCGAGAGGTTTCTGATGGGAAGACAGGCAAGTGGAAGTTGCTACCTTGTAGAAAGTTCCTTTGTTTACCGTAAAAAAACACTTTCCATTATCTGAACGACTACAATCGTTGCTTGTGGTTGTGACCATGTAGAACGCTAAATACCATTCTTCGTTACGCCAAGTACTACTTTGATCCATATTACTGCTTGTTAAAATGTCTCTGCGCAAATTTTCATTGTTGCTAGAATGTACGGAAGTACAAGTAGTNTTACGGTGGTACAAGTAGTTGTCTACATATTTNTTTAAAGGATTTNAAAATCATATGTACATTTATTATTATACTTTTTTTGCAGGTGCTGGTGGTCTTTTTGGTGTTTTTTATAGCTAAGTTGACCACCATCCATTTAAAGAACTTAGAGAGCGACTTCCTCTTTCGCGTGCCTCATTGGCTATACGTAAGTCCAACGAAGCAGTGTGAGAGAGTGTATGTAACGGAAAATAGTATTTTTGCACATGCTGTTTGATGTTCGTCTAAACGCAGGCGAGCTTACTGGAGACTGGCTTCCTCACGTGCATTCTCGTCGTCATAGTAGCACAACTCATGCCGCAAATCGTTGCCGCCAAGTATCCGGTGCATTTCCTCAATACCTGGATTATGTATGCCTTCTATCATGTATGCACGTTTATTGAGGCGACTGGGCTAACTCACGCCTGCTGGGTCCTGTCGTACTTGATTGGAAAAGCAGCAGGTGTAAATGTTTTACATATTCCAACTGGATATAATTGTTTAGAGGCGACGGTTTTTAATGCGCATCCTGTTGTTATGCCAGCGGAAGAAAAGATCGTATGTGGCGGAACAAGGGGGTTGGGGTGGCCCTGCCCCCTCACCATATTCCAAGCGGGGGTTCAGAGATACAAGAGTCCCCACACTATTTTTCTGCATTTTTACTTTTCCGTTATAAACTACAGCATCTTCAAAATACCTTGCTGCAGTGGTGTGGGAGCTGGGGTGCAGGGGGTGCAAGAGCATCCCCAAAAGTTTTGATTTGTCAAAAATCCGGGCAAAATCCCAGAAAATTCGGGCACAGGCATTTCGGCACCTTCAAATGAGACTGAATTACATATATCTGAATTTGACTTTTTTTTTCGAAATAAGTTAGGTGTTCGATAAATTGAAGGCCTTTTTCGAACTTCATGGAATTTTTGGCGCACAAAATTTTTCGGAATTCTTCGCACCTCCAAAAATTTGCCTGCTCCTACACCTATGTTACTGAGTGTCCGACCTTGTCATTCTGATACAAACATCTCTGGAACAAATTAGTGAAACCGCTGTGTGCAATAAGGAAGTTCGGGATATGATCACTTGTGCAGTAAAACTTACAAATGCTGCGTAGTTGCAAACATATATTTCTTGCACAAGAGTTTTGACGGTCAGAGTGTAAGGATACAAAGTCTTACGAATGCATATGACGAAAATGTTTTGGGAATGTTTGTTTGTTTGTGAAATCGGCACTACTTGAAAATTGGTACCCATCTTGTTTACGCAAATCAAATAGAACCATGTAATGTTTGTAGCTAGTGGTATTGCAAAAATATGAAAAAATGTGCGATAAAATCACAGCGAGCTTTGGTGCGCTTTCGCATTTTAATGTGATAAGAAATTATGCACGAAGGAAGGTGTTTCCAAGGTTGAATGAGCCTGATGGGATCCCGAATACCACAATATAAAATACATTGCGCCGCCCCGATACAAAAAATGTTGGCAATCTTTCAACNTAAGCTTTANTCCTGTTTTAGATACTTACTAGATGTGTAGTCAGATATGTACNCCCGNACAGAAACCATACGCTTTTCCANAATCCTGCGAAAATCCTAAGACTTCGTAACTTGTTTTCCAAGAAAAATTTATGAAACGTAAGTAAATAGTATACTGTGTTTTCCTAAAAAGGTGCTACGCTATCACGGTTCGACTGTGTAGCCCCCTAAAAATTACTGCATTATAATTTGCAACTGAATTATTTCAACCCATTATCTGTATTTTAAAACAGGTATGACTAGCGAAGATTCTCTGTTTAAAATGTCCAAGCTGGATTCCGTGATTGATAAAAAATGCTTTTCTTCATCAACCAGTGGAAAATCAGAAGATGCTACCTTAAAAGACGTGGAAATTACTTTAAATAAAAGCACGGTTTGTGAAAAATCGCTTGTTTTTGCTGCAGGTTTCAAAACAAAAATATACTAATAGAAATGCCTAGGCTAGAGAAATGAACCAGCAATTAGACGTTTTAGTCTTACCGAAACAACTGCTATAGTTGTGGCGAAATATGAAGTGCAGCAACTGCTGGATGCGGATATCATTGAACCTGCCAGGTCCCCTTGGAGAGCGCAAGTTCTTGTTGTGAAACAAGGTGAAAAAAAAAGGTTGGTCATCGACTATTCTGTTATCATTAACCGCTTTACCTTGCTGGATGCCTACCCGCTTCCTAACAGAGGACTTGGTTAACCGAATAGCGCGGGACAAATACTTTAGTTCAATTGGGTCAATTGAACTAATCACCAAGTGCCGCTGTTAGAAGAACGGCACTACACCGCCTTTGAAGCTGATGGTCAGCTTTTTCAGTACAAACGCTTGCCGTTTGGTGTTACCGGCGTCTCTGCCTTCCAACACTCTATAAACGAATTTATTAGGAAACACCGTCTTAAGAAAGTCTACGCCTACCTTGATGACTTGACCGTTACTGGCGAAACTCTTAGAGCATGACAGAAATCTGAGATGCTTGCTTGACGCCGCTGCTGCGTGTAATTTAATCTTTAACGAAGAAAAGTCAATTTCGCGTAACTGAACTCGAGATGCTTGGTTACCTAGTGGCCTACAAACAAATCAAGCCAGACCCTAAACGTCTGCACGCTCTACTAGACCTGCCAGAACCGACTTGTGCAAAACAGCTGAAATGAGTGTCTGGTATGTTTGCATATTACGCGAAATGGATACCGAACTTCTCGAAGAAAGCAGGTCCCCTCTTGCATTGCAAGGCCTTTCCTCTCAGCAACGAAGCTGTGATTGCATTCAAAACGTTGAAAAATGATCTATGTAACGCTAGTCTGGGCTCTATTCAGGACGGCGTACCCTTCGAAGTCGAGACGGATGCATCCGACTTTGCGCTGGTTGCTGTGTTGTC
>JGI24159J19872_10012177_pt1 | contig 11232 bp, 5 predicted proteins | sample Ectturendosymbi4_FD_19872 | JGI IMG/M metagenome (IMG submission 19872)
GTGCGTCCAAACGTTACCAAGAACGCCTCTGCGCTTGTGGTTACCAAAAATGAGAAAGGTGATCAGTTCGTGATAGCAGTTTTCAGTTCCTCTTGGAACGAAAATGCAACAAGAGTGAAAGAGTTGCTTTGTACTGTAAGTTCGATTCGCTTGCTATTTCGGTTTGATTGACGTAACTTTGCACTTGCCCACTCCGCTCGGATCTCATTTTCGGCTCAATTACGAGTGGTACATGTCCACCACAGTTGCATACTGTTTATGGTCGTCTTCCAGATATTCATATAATTCTTCTGCTGAAAGAACATGTTCATAGAAAGGTTGTACCACAGTTGACTGAGCACAATGAGTATGACGTCATAGCATCACTGCTCACAGGAGCCCCGCGCCTAGGTTTTGCATTGGGCCTCGCACTTGCTAAGGCCGGCCCTGGGTTCCATGCGCAACGTCAACATTTGCCAAGGGTTCCGCTGCAGCAAAAAGGTTGAAAAAGACTGCCGTAAGATCTTTTAGCCATGTTCAACTTTTTCCGTAAAAACTTTGTAGCTACTTTAAACATACTTCCTTTAAATTGTTTGTTGAGACTTTGCAAAATTTAACTGACTTCATTGAAATATAAAATAGAATTAAACTGTAAACACAATGGTGACCACAATATTACAAAACTTATTCATCACGCTCAGCTGTATGTAAAGATAGCTTAGCCCTGCACGTAATTAAATTTGTATAAATCACGGGCTTCTAGAAAATACTATAACTTGTCTGCGGAATTTGAAGCCCTAATGCGAAAAAATTCAAATTTAGTTTCATTTTAGTCACATGGACTTTGCCAACAAGACAGATTGCAAGCTCAGGGATGAATAAAGGGAAGGATAACGAGACAGTCGCCTCAGGCCCCTTTTTTAGAGACACCGTGCCCCTCTTGCGAGCTTTGCGCTTTTGATTAGTTAAAAAGGTTATGTACCACTCTAGAGCCACATTTAAAGAAGCTCTGTAACAAGTCATGTGTTTTTCAAAATAAACCAAATTACATGGGAAAATGTGCCAAAGGAGGCAGCTTTCAAGTGCCCAGCTGCAAAATTTTAAAATTCTTGTTCCTTTCGTATGTATATTATGCTCTTGAATTTAGTTCATAAATTTAAACATTAAAAAATTTTAAGTCTTTTATCCACGTAATCCCATATCTACCTTTCGCAATAGCGATTTTTTTGGGTCCCTTTCTGAGAGCTTAATTGCCCCCAAATTTTAATATCCATCCCTATGCAAGTTATTCCAGTATATGTAAGTAATGGCAGTGTCAATTTCCTCAGAACTTACTTACGTTAGAATTTGTTGCTGACTCTTCTCGTTGCAGTTGAATTATTTAAAATTATCTACTGTAGGATAGCGTGGCAATTAACATCAGATGAAAGGTGAAACACTGAGCTTGTGAACAGTTGGTCAAAGTCAAAAATCTTAAAAGACTGATCTTTTACTCGCCGGCAAGGCAAAGGGAAGCCGTGTTGATGAAAACGTTAATAGGCTCCACATAATTGTGATTGAACCGTAACAATACATGCCATCATAAATGAATCTTTAGAATGAATGCTATTGTTGTTAAACAGTGACTATAGTGCAATGAAGAGGACTTTGAAACTGAATCGCTTCTTCGCCAAACTTTGAGCTTCAAGACATGTAAAATTTATATTACCGCCATATTCACGCATCTAGTTTTAGAACTGTGCAAAAACAAAAGTCTACGATATTGATTTGAGGCTACGCTGATAGGCGTACGGGAAGGCATTTTACTGGGGGATGGAAAAATTTTGCCCTTAAAGTAACAATTTGTCCTAAAAATAGACAATTTGCTCTGAAACTAACTTTTTTAGTTTAATCCGATTTGAGCCACTTGCCCTGAAAAACAGAGTTTCCCTGAAAATTTTCACTGTATTGAATATATTTTTTAGCATTCAGGATTTTTGAGCAACTTTGCGCTTGCCCTGAAAAACAGAGTTTTCCCTGAAATTTTTCGCTGTATTGAATATACTTTTTACATTCGGGATTTTTGAGCAACTTGCGGTTGCCCTGAAAACAGAGTTTGCCCTGAAATTTTTCAATCCGGGGTGGCTAACGCACCCGCGCCTCTTACGCCTATATGGCTACGCTGACACTGGAAACAAGGATAGGTTATATTTTTAACACCCACGGTTATCAAAGTTAAATTTACGATGGTCTTGATATAAAGCTTATGTTGCGGAGCAACAATGCTTTACCATGATGTGATAGAAATCAAACTTCGCTCGCATGAGCATTAAGCTAGACTGTAAATAAATCCTTAACAAACGTTTCCTTTTCAGCGGCAACCAAAAGATTGCACACGCTTCTATTGGGGTGTGACATAAACTTTTCGTCATAAAGTTGCTACATTTAAGCATAAAATCGCTTTGTGAAGAAGTTATTTTAACGGGAAATAATATAAACGTTTTTTTCGTGTAGCATTCGCATTGTTTATTTTGTTTCATAGTGTTTAAATCGCATTTTGAAATGTTTCTGTAATGTTTTAGCGTTTCTGTAAGCCTTCAGATTTAAGCGTTCAGCGCAAAGTATTTACCAGGAAACGCGTGCATTTCCTGCGCACATGCGATAGCGTGTGGACAATTTCCAGCCAGGCGCGGGTGATGCAATGGTCCTTAGATCATTTGCGAACGGGCAGGCTTAACAAACAAGCTCACGACATGTTTTTAGCTAAAATGAGGGCCAAACAAGCCTAAACCTATCCACTTAGTATGTGCCACCCCCCAAACAACCTCAAATCCGAAACCTCAAAAAAAATTTTTAATCGAAGGTATATACTAGTCCAACAGGATTTCTTGAGGCTTCCAAAGTTCTCTAGCTCAATTGGCTAGCGAGTTGTGGTTGAAAGTGTTGGGGAAAATCCTTGCGGCAAAACATTGGCAGGCTCGGGAGTCAAAGGGTAAGGAATCTGCACTCCTTGTCCACAGAGGAACATACAAAACCCCGCTCAGATACCTATAATAAAACAAACAATATCAGTGATCAAAGTCTCTTTGGCTAAAAAATGTTTTCACCTTTATCCAGGCTTACTGCAACGTTTCCGGTGCAGAATTGGGTTGTAGCAATTATTCTCAAGCTCATCTGACCCTAAAAATGTAACTTGTTGAATGTCAAAAATGCTATCATTGCAACACAAACACAAGTCCCCCCAAAAAGACGAATTGGGTAGGCATAGAAACGACACGAAAAATTTGAAATTCCACCAATAGCTCTTATTGGCAGTCTATACAGAGCCATGCCGTACTGTGGTGGAAGCTTGTAGGTGTGTACGCAATACAAGTGAATGAGGTTGGGAAATAAAAACTTGCTATTTTAAGGATAATGTTCTATTTTTTGTTGTGCATAAGGTTCTTCAAGCCAAAATAGGAAAATCCATTTACGAAAATCCTTGGCAATCAATGGCAAATTATCGATCATAAACATATTAAAACAAAATGATTTCTTGATTATCAAGCCATCTTACCTCAGAAAATAACTTGTTGAATGTTGAAAAAATGTTATCACTTCAGAAACAAGCATAACCCACCCCGTAAAAACGCTTGATGTACGCAAGCAAGAGACACGAAAAATACACAAAAATTCCGAAGTTCCGCTAGTAGCACGTGTTGGTGGCCTGTAAAAGATCCAGGTCGTTTCCTATTCGAAGCTTGCAGATGAACGTGCAAAAGGAGAAAAAGCGACTGAGTCATGAAATGCGTTATTTTCATGATACTTTTCTAATTTGTATGTGTATAAGGTTCTGGCCAAAGTGGAAAAGTTCGTTTACAACAACCCCTTGGAATTAGCGGCAAACCATAGACCACAAGCAATTTGAAACAAAGTGTCACAGTAGGCTCTGCTCTGACAGTTACAACTAGCAAGCATAATTCGGAAAAGCACTTGACACACAGTACATGCAGAGAAACATCTTTTACGCAATTGCTTATTTATAATAATTTCCACTGAAAATTGGTTTGCTTTCCTGCCTGACAGCCTTTGCATTGTATTTGCTTATTAGCTAGGTCATTAGAATAAAAAAATCTCTCTCAAAATAATAACAGCAACATTGAAATATGCTATACAACAGAATCTAAATTGCTTGTAACTGCTTACCTCTCAGCAGTCCTTACAGAAAACACGAAAGTGGTCGATGCAGACAGGTGCTCCGCACTTTCGGCACATGTACCTCGTTTGACTCGATGGGCGGCAGGTTTCGCGGAGTTGTCTTGTCGGCAACATTTGAGTGATTTCCGCCTGTATCGCTGACGTCAGTCCAGGAAATGCACTGCGGATTGTGAATCGCAACCTGCGAGGGAACCTCGAATTGGAAAGTCGCGCCTTTGCGCCAAGGCTTTGATCATACCCATTGCTGCAGCCTTTTCAAATAACCGGCGTTTCAAATTTTTTACGGTTTGTGCCCTTCTTAGAGAACATATACATTCACCACTGCTGCATTCAATATACAATGAAACACGGTTGGAAGCCATCTTTTGGTCATGCGACTGCATACCTGGAACGAACACATGTGATCAAAAGTGTCAACACCACCTTTAGGACACAAGACAAACTTGTTTTTTTTTGGGTCTTGCTTAAATTACTTTCAAAAGTGACCAGTGTCATGTCCGTGGTGAAAACAAAAGCACTTTGCCCAGAGGAAATGTTTTTCTTGTCCAGAATTTCGTAAGGAATTTCACGTTTGTTTTTATGCACTGTTCCAACATACATCAGGCCGTAAATTTCACAGGCGTGTCATCAGTTTCGTTGATTAAACGAGACGTTTTCCTAACTTCTCAAAACCACGAATGAAACCTTTGGAGCTGAACGGTGTGTTTTAAACCTTCCGGCCAAGCATCGGTATCATGCCAATTAAGAAGGTTTACGTACCTCAAACGCAAACATACTTCCTTTACGAAAAGCCAGTGAGGTGTTCGTTTGAAAACATACATCACATCTAAATGAAGTGATGTTTCGACGTTTTGACAGGTTTAAATAGCAACAAAACACGCTGAACATGACTCAAGAGCGTCTCCTAGGGGAATTCCCGTGTGAGCCGCAATTACAAAGCTTGCTCTTCCATTTGTGTCAAATTACTTTTTGCCAAAATGGCATCGGAGGGACCTCAGCTTTTGTAGTCACACATAAAGTCATGGCAAAAACCATCTCCCCTTATTCGAAATATACAAAACGTATGCAGGTTTTGATAAGACAGCTCGACAAAGCGCTGTAAAAAATCAGCTACTTATAGAATCAGCTTTACATGTATTTTAAGTCTTTTCACAGTTTAGTTGAAAACCGCGTTATGCATATTGTCAACGGTCACCTGAGCGGGTTTAGCAAAAGTTGCGTAATACTTGAGGTAATACAATTTCATTGCACTTTAGCTTTACTCTGCAGTATGCGCAGCTTTTGCCTATCACCGACTTTCATGGAAATTTTTGTTCATTGGAGTACAAATCACACCTTGAAATGGCGAAAGAAGACAGATGTTAGAATTGCTGATTTCAGGCTGCAGAAAAGCACAATTTAAAATGAAAATGCAACTATTTTCGCATTTGGTGAAAAAATGTTTTAAGTCAACGTTTTTCAAATGCATCAGCGCAATTATTACGTAGAGATAGACCTGCCTTCTTCAAAGAGAATTAAAGTTAGAATTGAAATCAAACCGATTTCAACTGCAGCATTACCACCAAATAGAATAACAGAAAATTTACTAACGTGACAAAGTGATTTATCACCTTTTGCTTGTTTATTCCAAATTTTCAGTCAGATAGAAAGTTGAAGCGATTGCATGTAACGTTTTTACTGCCATGATTACAAAACTCCGAATCCCGAATCCTATGTGCAAGAAAGCGCGCAATTCACATCGTTACGTTAAATGTCATCTTTACACATAAATCTGTACCACGCATAGTCTTTAACTACATTTCACAAATCAAGTGAGCAACAGGGTGTTTCCGCTCGCCCATTGGGCAGATGTTGATCACAGAAGCACTGTAATAATCAGATATCTAAAATCGTCCGGAAATTTGATTCTTCAACAATTTGCTTGAAATTTGTTTCTCTTAACTTTTCAGCAACTCGGTTTGTCATAATGTTTAATACTTTTCACATAGGAAAGAATAAACCCGAAGAAATGGATCCAGAGTTATTTGTTCCTATTTTGGACAATCCGTGCCTTCCACAAAAAGTCCGCACCTTTTTTCGTTTCGGAGTCCCTGAAAGAAAAAGCAAACTAAAGTGGAAAGCAGCAAAATTATTTGGAAAAGACGAAGAATGTCGTTTAACAGCATTTGGCGTCGACTGCGAGACGGTGGTTGATGAGAACGACAGCCAAGACATATAGCCGAGACAATGAAATAAAACACCGCTCAACCGGGTATAAGCGTTTGCAGCAAAAAAGCTGCATTGGTCTAACCTATCCACCGGTCTGATCGGATGAAATCAACCGGGCTTCAAACTCTGTTCAATCTATTTCTGTATAACCCTGTTACGTTTGTTGTTGTTTTAAATATAGTACTATAGTCTGTAGAGATAAAAGAATTGTTTTCAGACAAACGCAAAAACATTATTTTCAAAATATGGTATTCACCTCAGGTTAAATTTTGCTTTAGCTACTAGAGTTCGTTCGCTAGGTCATGGTATTAACCATTGCTGTGTGGCCGGAACACAAATTTCAGACTCCGGCTCTGACTCAGGCGTCAGGCAGCTAATAATTTTGGCTCCGGCTCCAACATCTGAAAGTTTCTGATCCCGCTCCGGCAAAAATGATTTGGTCCATTGAAACCTGAAAACCATTTAATATTTGTACAACTCGCTTGCCCTAGAAACTAGTATTTGTACAACTCGCTTAGAAACTGGTATTTATACAACTCGTACTTAGAAACTAGTATTTGTGCAACTCGTACTTAGAAACTAGTATTTGTACAACTCGTACTTAGAAACTAGTATTTGTACAACTCGTACTTAGAAACTAGTATTTGTACAACTCGTACTTAGAAACTAATATTTGTACTCGTACTAAGAAACTAGTATTTGTCGCTTAGAAACTAGTATTTGTACAACTCGTACAAATTTAATATTTGTACAACTCGCTTGCCCTAGAAACCAATGAAACCTGAAAACCATTTAATATTTCTACAACTCGCTTGCCCTTGAAACTAGGGCTGTGCAACCGTAACCCAAATTTAAGGCTTATATTCCAACATCAAAAGTTTTTAGCTCCGGCTCCAGATCCAATCATCAAAAATTGTTTGGACTCTGATTCCACAGCCCCGACGTTACCTGTTTTCGCAACAAAAAGGTAAATTTTAGGTGTTTCACTTAAGTGACTGCGGTACATTGGATTTTCTTGCTGTACATCGCTTCATATAATCTGAACATGAGTAATCATGGTGCAGAATCAATATTTGCTGAACACGAAATACAATGCGTGTAGCATTAAGAGGTAAGATAATTCATTTTTAAACACTTTTTAAAGCATTTAGAGTGTTTTCCCTTCAAGCACAACGAGTCCCATTCGTAGTCTGTTTATTTGCAATGGACTTTCAACATGCAAGTGCTCTGCAAAGGAACGACAAAGTGGTAACTTGCTTTGCAAATGAACAAGTACACTGAAAATACGGTCTTCGGCGCTGTTTACTAGAGGTGGACAAAAATCCGGGTTCGCGGGCGGACTCCGCTTGCTTTTTGCGGAGGCAGAGTCTAAGAACCTTCTTTTGTTGGTAGAGGCGGAGCGGAGGAGGAGATCGATTTTGTCTCTTCATTTTCTTTGCAAAGTTGAAACTCATTATTGCTTTGGATTTTTCTTGGAAAGTTTTGTGGAGTTACTTCAAACATACGCTTCACTGACACAGCATTATTGAGATTTTTTATGATCAAAATGTTTGTTGTTGCGTCTCTTATGTGCTACACAGTGTATGCAAAGCCTAATGCTATTTTGCACCTTCAAAATCAAGCGCCTAGGCCTACTCGTCTAGCCGTCTACGATCTTTTAGTAATACATGTGGTTTTGCAATCTGTTCAAGGTTTCAGTGAGGCAGTCTGTAGGCTACCCGCTACAGCTGAACAATACGCCCATTTGTGGTTAACTTGCCACTCTACCCAAACCCAGGTTGCGATTTTTGCTCGTGGTCTGTGTGTGATTGATGGACCACCTAAAATTTGTAAACGCTATACCGGTTGTTTAGACTATATACTATTTAGAGAAAGAGCAACACACACAGACCGATACCATAGAAAACCGGTTTTGCTATGTAGAGCAAAACGTTTAACATCCAATGAAGCCAATTACCAAGAAGAGATGAAGCGCATTCAACAAGCGCTTATTCTCCCGCATTGACGACTCGTTCACAAAATTCGACCAAACAAAATCACAGATCCGATCTTCAAGTGGTACTACCAGATTATCATGGCTTATCAGAAAAATTGAAAACAAAATCAAATTGTTTTTGAAACCCATATGAACGATTGGCGATAAGCTTCGAAATGGAAAAGATCCTGCCCACCATTTGATCGCGAAGGCGCGGTATACTGCGTACCGTGTGGTGACTGCAAGCAGAAGTACTTTGGTGAAACAAAAAGTTCCTTCAATACCAGCGACCGAGTTTGCTAAAAACTTTTGAGGGGCAAACAAACCTTTATTGTTTGCGTTTCGATGACTTCACCGTGTTCACTCAACCGTAGGACCTCTTTGTAAAATTGGCAGAATAGGGGGCACATGGAATTTATATATTTTGGTGACCATGGCCCAAGTGCCTCCCCTGGCTACACCCAGCATTATCACTGCATTTACCATGAAAGTATTGATTCTGAGAGTTGGGCTTAAATGTTCAAAAATTGTGTTAATCAATTCAAATTTGGTCAGCTCCGCCGAAATAAAATGTACTGCTACTAAAAAGCCCAAGATCATAGAGATCAAATCAAAATCAAACCACAATATTTTGGTAAATACTAGCAGTGGCAACCAGACGCACGTAGCCAGACATTTTAACAGGGGGGAAAACAAAACCCGATTTTCAACATTTTATGGATCCTTGTTTTTAAAGCATCAACCATGAAACGTGCGTGTTTCTGGTGTTGCGTTCAGATTTAAGCCGACAAATAAAAAGTCTGCCTTCAATGAATTGACAAGTTTCAAAAGTTTTGATAGTGAAGTTCCAAGCTTTTACTTTGGATCAATGCCACTGCTCATAAACCTTTCCTGCAAAAGCGCTAGTAAACCTCTCAATGCTGTAAGTGCTCGATCTTTAGTATGCTTTTTGCAACCGATATTGCAGTTGAGCAAGACGTCATCGTGACAGCCATTACATTTGCGCTTGTTATACTGTATTTACACGCTTCGGATGTACACCAGCACCGCATGTTCACTTGAAGCCGTACTGAGGCTTTGCTCTAATTGAGACATGACTTCCGAATTAGGCCTTCTACAAAACTTTCGCGCATATAAGAAGTGGATCCGTCATTCCGTTGTCATCCAATTTTTGAGCGATTAATTCACGTATGTGGTTGATAAACGCAAACGCTAGTAGAGTCCTTCAACGCGTTTGAAAAATTTTTGGATTTTTGATAATCCGTAAGATCTTTTGGCTATGTTCAACTAATTCCGTAAAAGCTTTGTAGCTGCTTTAAACTTACTTCATTTAAATTGTTTGTTGAGACTTTGCAAAATTTAACTGACTTCATTGAAATATAAAATAGAATTAAACTGTAAACACAATCGTATCCACAATATTACAAAACTTATTTACCACGCTAAGCTGCATGTACAAATAGCTTAGCCCTGCACGTAATTAAATTTGTAAAAATCACGGGCTTCTCGACATTACTATAACTTGTCTGCGGAATTTGAAGCCCTAATGCGAAAAAATTCAAATTTAGTTTCATTTTAGTCACACGGAATTTGCCAACAAGACAGACTGCAAGCTCAGGGATGGATACAGGAAAGGATAACGAGGCAGTCGCCTCGGGCACCCTTTTTCAGAGATATCGTGCCCTCTCTTGAGAGCTTTGCACCATTGTTTAGTTAAAAAGGTTATGTACCACTCTAGAGCCACATTTAAAGAAGCTCCGAAGCAAGTCATGTGTTTTTCAAAATAAACCAAAATATATTGGAAAATGTGCCAAAGGAGGCAGCTTTCAAGTGCCCAGTTGCAAAATTTTACAAACTTTTTCCTTTCACATGTATATTATGCTTAACCCTTTTATCCACGTAATCCAACATCTACCTTTCGCAATGGCGAATTGTTGGGCCCCTTTCTGAGAGTTTGCGCCTGTATTTTAATAACTCAGTATATGTAAGTAATGGCAGTGTCAATTCCCTCAGCGCATACAAAATGAAAAGCATCTTTCTACTTACATTAGATATTTGCTGCTGACTCTTCTCGTTGTAGTTAAATGAGTTGAAATGATCTACTGTAAGATAAGGTGGCAATTAACATCAGATGAATGTAGAAACACTGAGCTTATGAACAATAGATCAGAGTACAATGACTTGACAAGACTGATTGTTTACTGGCCAGCAAGCCAAAGGAAAACCGTTGATGAAAATGTTAAGGATTCACATAATTGTGGCTGACCCGTCACAATACATGTCATCACAAATGAATCTCTAAAATGAATGCCATTGTTGTTAAACAGTGGCTATAGCGCAATGAAGAAGACTTCGAAACTGAATCGCTTCTTCGCCAAAGTTTGAGCTTCAAGACATGTAAAATTTATATCACCACCATATACAGGCATCTAGTTTTAGAACTGTGCAAAAACAAAAATCTACAATATTGATTTGAGGCTACGCTGACACTGGAAACAGGGATAAGTTACAGTATATTTTTAACAGCCACGGTTATAAAAAGAAAATTGCGATGGTCTTGGAATAAAGCTCAAATAACCATTAGGTGGGATACAGCAAGCTGGTGCGCCAAAAACAGTTACGAAAAGCGTTACTCCATTTGTTTTACTTGCCGTCATTGATTAAAAATGTTGAGATACAAGTTTGTATTCGACTAAAACCTGTAGCAGGATAGGTTCCTTGAGGCAGTTTCGTTGATTTGCACTGAAGTATTTTGCTATGTAGAGCCAGTCCCGTCGCCACGGGGGGCTTTTGGGGGCTTAGCCCCGTCAAACAAGACTCCAAGCCCCCCAAATTGAAACATGAAACACTATGAATCAGTTGAGATTTGGTCAATTTTTAGAGTGTCAAGTTCC
>JGI24159J19872_10012179_pt1 | contig 11232 bp, 9 predicted proteins | sample Ectturendosymbi4_FD_19872 | JGI IMG/M metagenome (IMG submission 19872)
ACTTTAACTCAGACGTGACATTTTTTTTGACAAACCTTCCTCCGCAACTGAACATTTTCTTGCCGATACCAGACGAGTGTAACATATACTACCTTCAGCCCCCCACTTATTCCAGCTGCTCGGTGATTCAATGACTCACGCCATAGACTAAAGCACGCGCACCACCGACAGTCATGCAGCAAGATCAACTTCACCGTATACGGAAAAACCAGGTTCACCAGAAGAATACCAGATGACTTATTTCCAGCAAATGTTACAAAAAAAAACCTCCAAAGACAAAAAAATCGTTAAAATTTTTTCTTGGCCCCATTAACCTGCCCACTGGTTTTGTCTGGAATGACAGAAACTCAGAAAGGCAAGTGACTATTTTAACGCTGAATCATATTTACACGACCACGGAGTTTGAAACAAGGTCAGGTTTGACATGACTGCGATTTCTGTGGAACATACACCAAGCATTTTAATCGCGACGATGAGTCAATACGTAGTTACAAATTACATTCTCAAATTTTCGTGTGTAGATGCGCCACACATTGCTGCGGGGCACCTTNCAGGGTTTTCAGTGACACCNCCCAAGTCACGTGACAACAATCGNCATTCGAATATGATGAAAGCGATCGCCAGCGGTGACCAGAGCGCGTGCCGTGGGTTTTGCGAACAATGCATCGGGGGCGACCGTTCAGTCTGCTCAGGTTGCCTGGTTTACAGCACAGTTGCCGTGTCAGGCTTCACTTCGGACGTCACTCGTGACAGCTGCACGCGTCAGGNCAATGAAAACAACACGACAACAAACAAACCNGAGCCGGCCTGAATCATTTCGGCACCTTGTGTGTGGAAATGCACACTCTGCCGAAATGTGTCCGACCGCAGACACATCGTCGTCTTACAACAGGGCTTGTGTTGATTTCAGCTATGAACTGCAGCGTTATTCGAAGNACCATGGAGTTCCTAANCCTCTGCGTTCAGGTCAATTAGTTGACCAGTTACAGGTTTATTTTTATCTGTACCGTTCTTTGCTCCTTTTAGTTTCAGAGTTGCGGACGGAAAATCAGTTTCTGCATCGCCTAAAATTTTCTCTAAAAATTCGCCTAAATTTTTTCGTGCGAGTATTTTCTGAAAATGTTAAGTCTGCGCATCGTCCGACGACAGAGGTGTCGACGAATCGTCCGACGACAGGTTTGTCTTGCTGCACACATCGGGTCAGATAGCGCCACCGTTTAGGCCAAAGCCACAATCGAACCCCCCGACATGTCTGCGGGCGACCGCGCAGCGATTTACTGTGCAGGATTGTCGCACAGGAATCTTGATTAAACACCAAAGAGAATGCACGAACCCATCAAAAACACCAAAGAAAACACAACCCTTTAAAGGACCGTGAAACCACTCTAGTCGGTCAGACCTTGTCCAGCCATAACTTGTCGACCGATAGAACCGGAGAGCAAATCGAGCCCTCTAAAGAAGCAGAAAACCTCTTAGCTTCCATTTATAAATTCCGGGCATTTATGGGTGTGAATTATTTTGATGTGACGTCACGAGATGGGGGGAGATCAAGGGACTTTAGATTACGTCATCGGAGCCTGCGAAAAATCNTGTGGCGATGGACTTGTTTTTTTTCTTTTAAAGTAANCTAGGCGAAAAATCCGCATATTTAGAGCCCTTGATTGGCCATCTAGTGTTAGTGGTTTGGAAGTTATGGCCAAAAAATCTATATAATTGATTAATCCTCGTGGGATTTACCAGAAACTTTGAACAAAGGCAACGCGCGACCGAGAAGCATCATTTGGAGCAACCCGGAAGACCGTTTCCCGATAATAAATTCATTTCAACTGCTCCTCACATTTGTTTCGCTCTGAAATATCACTGTCGCGACACAAGAAATGACAATAGAAACGTTTCAGGAAGAAGGCTGCTGAATGGAAAGCGCGAGCAGCAGTCAACCCGTTGCGTACGCGAACCCGAGTTGTTTCGCACCGCAGGCCGTGCTGGGTTGTTGACGGGGCGATGCCGCATAACGCAAGAAAGATCAATTGATTTTGCAGGTAGTCCGTAATGGTCGCGGAAAAACTTTGAACAAATAGATCCGTGCGCCAGCGTCGCTAAAAGCAAGACAAACAGTCCAGCTTATCCCTTTTCATCCCGACGGCCAGCCTTTCATGCGCGGCCAGTTTAACCTGCGGCCGGGCCGAGTCCGGGACCGATCCTTGCTTCAATAAGCGTCTCGGCGGACGGCTGATAAAGGCTAAAAGGCTAATGGCGTTTTCCCGCTGGCATGAAAGTGACCGAATCGTCGTCGGAGCTGTTCTGCTTTGTCGCCCCCGAGGGTTGAGGGACGCGGATGAANAATTGAATAACTNATTGCGCGTGTGAGTTTTGACTGTGGTTACGACTGGAAGGGGCAATTACAACAAAACCTTGACGGTATACAAAGCTGTGGTGAAGTTAAATAATAGGTCATAGACATGGACGTCAGAAGGGCGACTTGCTCCCCTAGGTTTCAAGATTTGATATTTTCCTATTGATTTTTTAGTATAAAACATGTTTTTCTCTTCGTTATGCGTTGTTGTAATGAAATTTCACCCACTGTTGGTCCCACTTGGAAGAAATCCTTTGCTCAACCCCTGTAAAAGCCCAGTATTTGCACCCCCTGGAAAAAATACTTCCGACGACCATGAAATCAATTTTGCTAGGATGAGTAATTACGAAAAACAAAACAAAAAATTGTATAAAATACCACTAAAAAGTAAAAAATGTTAAATTTTATTGTATAAAATACCACTAAAAAGTAAAAAATGTACAGAAAACCCAACAAGAAAAGAACACAGAGTCTAGTTGTTTCGTTCGTTCCGACCACAGAAGAAGTAAAATCATTTCAAAGTGATGATTCCATTAAATCAAGACACTTTTCGCAAAAACCAACACATGCTTGCGTAGACCCGAACACTATGCTGCATTACTTTGTTTGCGTCGCTATTTAAAATTTATTGATTTCGTCCTTGGCGGCTCCATCATCATGTCCGTACTGGCAACCATGACTTTGCGCGTAAAAAGTTTTGAACTTAATAATTTTGACGTTTCGTGGACACTTGNTACTATAGATTCGAACTGCAGCGATGAAAAGTACCGCAGTGGTTGTTTGAAACGTTAACAGTAACGCGACAGAAGAATACATAACTTGTCCGATGCACGAGTAACGCTACGTTAGTATTTATCAAGTCAGTTCGATATTGACTGCTGTAGATTCTCCAAAATACACCAAATAAAATTGGTCTGCACAAACATTTGTTACGCATGTGACTTTTTCACACGTCTTCGTTTTTTTGGTGGTTTTTGTTCCGCGTTGGCGGATTGCGCCCTCCTGCGCACTGTGATCAGGACAAATACTATACGAACGAACGAACAGTTAATTTTCTTCATTTATTTATAGAACAATCAATTGAAATTGAACGTTTTTTGATTTGGGCAAAAAGTTGACCTTTGCACTGACCGATCATTGCCATCAGTGCACAAACAACTATGACGTCACACTTAGCGCCCGAGCGGCGATCGAGCATGGCAACGACTGCACACAAAGTCGATACGGAGCCTTGCGATATTGCTTAACGACACCGGCTGCGTTCACAGGGTTAATTTGCACCGCACCGTATGCGAAAGCTGAAAAGAAAGCAATTTGCAAAAAAATTTTGGCCTGCCTTATTTTTCAGCAGCAGCAGCGGCGGCGGTGGATTTGCCACCGCGAATAAGAACCGTCGTTGAGGCCAACGAGAGCTCAGCATGGTGCGTGGGAAGATTGTCGCCAGCACGTAATTTGATGTCAGCAATTTCGCCCCAGCGCACGCTTACCGTACACGGGTATTAGAGCAAATTGTCATCTGGGCACGAAAAGTCGCATTTCTATATTTATAACCAAGTCACGCAACGCGTCGTGCCGGACTTGCTGGGGCTCGCCTCTGGTCGAGTGCGCCCTGCGTGCAACGAAGCGTAACGTAATTTTGCCGCGGCCCCAGTTAATGACGACAATCGTCCGGACAGCAAAGGATAGCGAAGGGCTTTGTTGCGCTGCGATTTGCTGGTTGTTGACAAATAATCGAACGTCGTTTCGAACGAGAAACTGACACTTTTTTGAGGATTATTTTCGTGTCGCGCTATTTTTCACCAGTAAAGATTTTTGTCCGTCAATTGGCACCAGACTTAGTCCGTTGCCTTTGATAGCGGGAGCAAGATTATGAAAAGCGACACACATTGGGTTGAAATTGGGGCTGTTTCTCATTCCAGTGACTTTGCCCTCGGTGAAAAATAGAGGTTCGTTTAAAAAGAAACGTTACATTTTCGCGTAACTACCTTTTTGAGGGACACGCTCAACCGCACTTTATTCAAAGAAAAAGAAAAATATACATATCCCTGAATCACCATAGTGTTGTAATAAAAAATTTGCGATTTCGTAGGAGGGTATTACATAACACCGTCGCGTCATCAAAGCAACCTCAGATTGAAATTGTCCATATTAGGATCTCTCCAGCAACAAAAATCATAAGCGAAACCTGGGTTTATTTTTTCGGTCATTTTTAGGTCAGTGACTGAATTCTTTTTGTAATGACCAAAAACCATTAAGTCAGTTCGAAAAGTAGGCTATTGAATACTGTTACAGCGAGTTTCAAAACTGCTACGCGACAAAGGACCGGAATATCACGGCGAAAAAACATCCAGAGCGAAATAGGTATCAGCGTCATTCCATTCGAGGGTGACAGTTAACTACGATCACGAACGTCCTTTCGCCAGAAGCACAAATAAAAACCGCCCATGAAGACCGAAAACGCGGGAAATGCGCTCGTTAGGCGCAGCGTTAAGTCGCGAAACAGTCCAGGTGGGTGCTACGTGTACTTATCGTGGTGGAGAGGAGGATAAGTCCAGCGATGCCGACACATGCTCCGCACCTGGCAATTTATCCTAAGACCACGCGCAACATTACCAGCGACAAATTACATACCCCCCGGCCGACTTGATACCAGGGGGTGGAAATTGCCTGACAGCGGGGAGAAGCGTGGGAGAGTGGGATACGTCATCGCATGCGACACTGATGCGCTGTAGCAGGACGATCTGTTAAGGTGTATGATCGCTGTGAGGTGGGTACGACCGGAGAGGGTGTAAACCTGAAAGCGTGAACCTGAAGGTTTGACATGACCGCGGACAGACATGTTCGCATACGTTAACAACAGGGCAGGGTTTGAATTCTCGCAGCCCACAGGACCAATTGCAAACGCGTCAATGTTGTTCTAAACCTCTTCAGCACGACTATTTTCAAAGAATAAGTTCATGGAGAAACACTGGGAGTGTTGCGATTTGGTTCGTATTGACGGACTGCCGACAAGATATAACAGCAACAAAATAATATAGTACAATCAGCGTATTTCGCTGTAGCGAAATTAGCAAAAAAGTACAGTTACCTGAAACATTACCTCGATACCAACGTCACGGAAAATCAATGAATTTTTTTCTGTGAGAAACGGGAAAATAAAACGCGAAAAACGAGCATAAAATGGGAAGTGCCAGCCGCAAAATAACCTCGAGGTCGAATCAACTCAAACATCCTCTCGAGCGATTGCAAATAAAACCCTCCTCGCGTCCACAGCCACGAGCATCTTCATCGCAAGGCTGCAGCACGCACAATTAACGACGCGCTGCAGGGCGACTGACACGCGTCGGGCCCCGCATTGTCGACAAATTGACCACAACAGATAATGTTTCGAGGCCTGACAATGGGAACCGGTGAGTGGGACGGAGTAACAGCGAAACGGGACCGATCATTGAAACATGAAGTCAGCCCCGCGGTGCTGGGGTTGCTCCGCGAAAGCCCTGGTTTGCGGTGATGGCGGTCAGATCACGTGACACCGCAGCGAGAACAAAAGGCGCGTGGGATGTACGCTAGATCGCCCATGAAAGGGGGCGCACGAGTGGCAAGGGGACGGAAGGGCGGGGGGCGCGCGGCGACAGCAAACAAGTCGCTGCTGCATGCGAGCGTTGTCACGCTCGAGGAGCACGGAAAGCGCAATGTCAACGTGACGAGGTTGACCAGCAGTGCTCACCGGTGAAGAAATAAGAAAATTTCGATCGTCGATGTTCGTGACGGACCCTACTCAAGTGGCGAAAAGCGGAAGTTGAAATAACGTCGTTCCGCGTGCACTCGATCAGACCGGGAAAAGGTCTTGAGAGCGGAAAGCGGTTTTCTGATAAGGCCGCTTTTTAAATCAACAAGAAGAGATATTTGCAATTGTTCCTTGCGACGATATCTGCTCTGTCCATTGTTTTGCCCAAGAATATTTTTCACCAACCACAAAAATGTGCGATAAACTGGGAAAAACGGGTTCTGCCGGCGACACATCAACAAGTTTGTACCGAGCCATCAACGGTCCCATCATAAAGGCCCTTCTACAAACAAGTATCTTTCAGCAATTCCTTTTCCGCCGCCGCTCGTTTGGAAAACAAACCACGCGGCTTCCCACTTAGCAGTGCACGGACGCTGACCGCACTCGGGCCAGGAGAGATAATGGAGGGGCCGGCATGGCGCGAATCGTCCGCACGACCCAGAATCCCCGCGACGGGTTATTTGCACAGGCCCGGTCACGTGACTGGCCCCGAGCGACGTTGATAGGTTGACAAATGGTATTGCAAGAGCGTGACGGTGAACGCGCATCCGCGCCCCTCCGACCCTAGCCATAATAAGTGCCGGGCCGTTTCTTCTTCGTTGCACTGACAGTACACATTGACAACGTTGGACTACGCTCTGTGTGGCGTGGTGGCGATCGTTGCGCAACGTTTCCTGGCGATGATTTAAATTCTTTCGCACCGCGGTCGAGGTTGCTGGACATGGAACTGAATCTGCAGCAGGCTTCGAGAATGCAGCGATTCGCAAACGAAGTTCCATATCCTGATTGCTTCTGTCTCAACTGAGTTTAAAAATTAAACTGAAAGGAAAAAACACACCAACCGAAAGCATTTTGACGCCTTTGAAAGATTTTGGTGTGAGATGAAATTGAGGAGCGGGTGCGCTCAGACTGCAGGTGAGCAACTAATGTTTGCAGCTGAGAACTGCAAACTCAGCAGGTTCTTTCTGAACAAGCTTCGTGAAACAAAAGCGCTGAATTTCTCGACAAACAATTTTGCTGCCATTTCCTTTTGGGGGGGGGAGCTGGAAAAGTTTATAGAAGCAAGAATGTTCACGGCAAAAGAGGCGCCGAAAGACATGCCTCTGTTCCCAATACCAGCTGAGCTTGAAAAAGAGTAAAGTCAGTGTAACAGTCTGATGGAGAAACGTGTTGCATCGTTTGGGTCAGTCTGCATTGAAACTTCTTTGAAAATCATAACTAGCACCATAGTAATGCAGCCTCCGTTGTTTCGCTAAACTACAAACCGCTTCGCGTTGCAAGCCTGTCTTTACCAGGAGCCGGGATGCGGTCGATATGGCTGCGCAACATGCACAGCAACAGCGCAATGGCGGCGCTGCACACATAGCGACGCCGCATGCCTGCGACGCGCTCATGCATGACCAACAGCGAAGTTCTCTTCCCACTGCCTTGCGACAGATTCACTGGTTGCACGCGAGTGGCGAGCGCTCTCGCGACAGGCAGCAGCAGCGGCGGCGGCGACAGACACCTCATAGTGTAATGAACGCTCGACCAAGTGCATCCAAAACACTCCATTTCGCCCCCGGTCCATTAAAATGAAACATACAAAGACATCGCAGTGTTCGACGGCGTCGTCGTCGACGATGGGAGGTGGAGCAAGAAAGACCGCCTGTTGCTGCTGAGGACAAGCTAAGGAGCCGATGCCGTGATGACGCGCACGACTGTGAAGTGGACACTTAGAGAAGGTCTAAACTCCACTCCAGGCAGTTGAAGCGTCGATTAGACCAGCGGTTCGCTGCGCGCCGAGATCCAGAAAACATCTCGCGGAGCGTTATTAGCGTCGGGCGAAGCTCGTTTCTGCGCATAAATTGATTTCCACGCGTGTAAACGGAAGCTCAAGGGGGCGAGCGGCTTCCAGCGCGTATCTTCAGCGCCCCACGTTGGTGGCTGTTTGTTGTAGGTTCACAGGAAAGCGCGGATTTCGTCCTGCCAAGTGGATAGAGACGCATCTTCTCTATGGAAATGTGCGGCAGCACCTCGTTCAGGAGTTTCGACGCTGTTTAAAGGGCGAAAAAAGGCAAGCCGGCAAAACATTTCTGATTTGATTTTTTCGTAACAGCACCAAGAAAGGAAAAGGTGGGAAATGCCAGAGATTTTCATTTTGATCACAGTTATCGATTGGTGTTGTTAAAAAAAATGACAGAAATGACACGGAAATGCAAAAACTCAACTGTCGTTTTAAAATCGCATTTTTCTTCTGCTTAAAAGTCACGTTTCATTCGTTATCGAAGAAGTTACGAGACAGAAAATAAAAAACAAAATCATCGTTTCAGTTAAATAATGACATCGTCTAAGCTGCATTAAAGCCCGGTAAAAAAGTTAATCTACAACTTTATATCCAATCGTTGTGAAAACGAGTTTATTTCAAATGCTCGAATGGCGAGCAGTCAGTTCGGAAAAACGCTTTCCGATTTTAATTTGCTTTGATAACACTGTAAAACGTAGAAAAAGTGAACATACAAACAGCAGGACCTTCGCTCTGGGGGCCATTCTAAGTTATCCTCCTTGGCTATGCAACGAAAATGAAATGCTGGTGGTTAAACAAAGAAATGAATGATGTGGTCGCGTCGATACAATGTCATTAACTGTAACGAGGGAAAACGACACAAACCGATATAAGACGCTGAATTGCTTCATCACTGAAGTTTTCTTAGGAGAGCACTGGTAGGCTACGCACAATATAGCCCGGTGTCTGAAAGCGATCTTATAGACTTGCATTTAACAACAATGATGTGCTTACCTGGGATAATAGCGAAACGTGTACTACTGTACACGCGACACAACGGGAGTTTGGGTCAACAAAAAAAGCAAAGCCAAAAAGCGAAACTACAACCACAGTTGGAGAAGATAAACAGTTTTCTGATGGGCGAGAAAGATTTTTAGCCCAGGTGCAGTGTTGCCAAACGCAAAAACCGCTGATGTCCACCAATTATCTGAGGTCAACTGGTTCACGTCCATTGCTGCTTGTTTTGAATCTGATCCCAACAACGACATTTTAATCGCACTGTTGTGACAACACAAAACAATGCTGCGTTGCTTGCCCAAGTAGCGCGCCACCCGATACAAAGGCCGTACAAAGGAGGCAATGATGTGGAAATGACAGGAATGCATGGAGGCTCAAGCTGGATGGAGCGAGCGCGTAAGTCGCGTGCCTGGGTCCTTGCTTGGTCGCGGAGGCCGCCATCGGCTCTTGGCCAGAAAGTACCAGAAGGGGAGCGCTTGGACTCCCGGGCACTCCACGCCACAGTCGAGAGACGCCTGGGAAAATTTGGACCGGCAACATTCGCAGGGGCTTCCGGGTGTGTTCGTGGTAAATAGAACGCATTGTGATGACGCCATTAGCGGCGAGCGAACAATGGCCGCGCAAGACAGGCCGTTAAATGTCGTGTTTGATGAGCGACCTTGATCTGCTGATTTGCGATCGCGTGAATCGCAGTTAACGGGTAAAGTTTCGCGCAAAAAACAAGTGACTGCAGCAATGGCCAGTGCTGCGCGTGGTTCTGAATGCAGAAGCACTATGCAAGTGTTATTCTTCGACATCCGGGACACCGTTGCTTCGGGGACGCATGAACCTCAGTGCGATACCGAAGTACTGTAGCTATTCACCACAGAAGAGAAGCACGCAAAGGGATATATTTAGTGCGTGCGCGCATTTCTCTTTGCTTGCAAAACTACAGGTTCGTGTATCAACCTCGGGACAAGTCCGATCGTAGAGTTTGACTTGATGCATGATGGCGTCAGGAAAACTGGAGGCGTTGGCGAAGTGATGTGTTTAAATGGCGAAGTCTGAAAAAACTGCAAACTCATTCTCATGGATGGTTAATGGCGGGAATTAAGCCGTTCAACTTTATTACTAGGTGCGTGCAACCCGCTTCCCCAAGTTCGCTGAACAAATTTTATCGATTAACTACGATAGATTCAAAGCATTGCTTTCAGAAGTAAGACAATGCACAGAGCGAGGGATCCAAATACGACCTGAATCAAGACGCAGACTTCACGCATCCCCAGAAATTTTTTTTAATTAGAACATGTTGCAATTCTCGTGAAAATTCGCAATAAAAAACAGATAAAAAATGGATTTGCTTCAGCAAATTTCGAGTATTGGACGTAGGCTAAAATTTGTAAATGAGATTGCATAACTTTTGAGTAGCTTATTTAAAATTTTTAATTTACATATTTCACATGATCCCTCGTCTACATTTACCACCAGAAGTAAGCAGCCAACGCTTTTTATTCTTTTAATGAAGTTATTAGGTTAGACCTAGTCTTTTACCGTGCTGAGCTGTGCAGCACAGCATAACAACTGGCAGCGACTTGCAAAGAAATTCAGAGCTATCCTAAGTGGTACCTGTTGTGTAAAGGTGTTCATCACCATATCGTTATGTTCCCGTTGACTGTCCTGAGCGGTGCCTCAAGCTTCGTGTTTCGCGGTTGTTGCCTTGGCGAACGACGATCAACGCGACAGTAGCCAAGAACCCAGAGGTGACCATGGATCCGGAGTCGACCACGGATCCGGAATGCCGGAGTCGACTGCGGCAGGAAGAGCTGCGTGTTTTTTCCGGACCCGGATCCGGAGACAAAAATTTGCGCAAAAACGGATCCGGAGACAAAAATTTGCGCAAAAACGGATCCGGAGACAAAAATTTGCGCAAAAACGGATTCGGAGACAAAAATTTGTGCAAAAACGGATCTGGAGTCGCTTGTCGTGTTGGCAGCAGCAGCAGGAGTCTGCGCGGTCTTTGTAAATGTCATCTCTTAATCAAAACGTTCCTCAATTTCGGTTGCATCGATGGTAGCCAGAGTCTGAACTGGAGTCGGATTCTCTAATTCGAAAAAAGTTCCGGGTCGAATCAGGATTCAAAGATTTTGGAACAGGTGCGAGGTCGGAGTTTGAAAACGAGACTCCGGTCACCTCTGTAGGAAACTACCTGTTCTGGCCGTGAGTTTGAGGCAACTTTGATGGATTGTTCCTGCAAATCGGGAACAAACACTTTGGCGTCGCCCGGCAGCTGAGACACGACCCCTAATGCAAATACTGCACAAGTGGAAACAC
>JGI24159J19872_10012181_pt1 | contig 11229 bp, 6 predicted proteins | sample Ectturendosymbi4_FD_19872 | JGI IMG/M metagenome (IMG submission 19872)
CGCCCCTCCCGACCCCCGCCTCGTACGCTTATGCTCACTTTCATTGTGAATTCCGATATGTTTTGTTGTGAATGACGTCCTCTCTGAATCGAGATGAAACTGACTTTTTTCGCTTGTTCAGAGGGTGGGATGTAGTTTCGCTTGTTTAGAGGGCGGGATAACTGTANCTTGTTGCGCCACACACTAAGTACGGAAAATGCGCTTGCTGCANTGTATGCTGACTCAGTGCCGTGGCAAGGCAGCCCCGTACCCCCCGGTCGGGGGGGCGACCATTCGTAGGTGCCCCACNATATATANTGTATTAGTAAGTGAGAGCCGTCTCTCTACCCTTGACTTTTACTCTTCTGGTATTTGCCCTCAGTGCAGAGCCGGTAGATTAAGCATGTAATGTCATGATTCGTTACCTTCGAAAAAGAATTGCGGACGTTCGGACACTATAGCAGTATTTTGTAAAGTTGTGGTTACGTCAGAACAAGACCAGTTGTTAATAAAGTCTTGACCTTCGCCATTTAACTTCAATGGCTTCGCACTTGTGCGTTGAAATTCTCGGGGAAATTTACGTCATAATGAATGTGCTGTGGAGTGTTGTGCAATTGCTTCGTGGTTGCGTACAGGTAGAGAGACCAGGTTTCTAGTTCAACGCTAAAAACGTTTTCGTGAAATCAACTTAAGACAGGTAATCTACAGTTGAAACGAAGGAAGGCTGTTGTGTCAGTTTATTATATATATGTCTGTGAAGACTGTGCTAAGACAGTCTAATTTACAGTTTCGACCAGAAAAAACGGGAATAATCTCGATGAGTTTAACGCTCGCTTGCTCGATCTTAAAAAACCTCTTCAGATTTAATCTCACTTGCTATATGTCATGATGAAGATGGGTGGTGTCAGATTCCAATAAATTCGTTCTTATTAGAAGTGAAGGCAGAGGGAGTATTGGGAAGCAGTCGGTTCTACGCACTGCTTCCACCTATCAGCTTTTGGTGAAAGCACCCACTATGTACGGGGGGAGGGCCACTGTTGCATGGCCCCCCTAAGACCCTAAAAATAAAAAAATGTATAAACAGTATTCGGCAGTGTATGCTGTCAGTATTCGGCATTGTATACCAAAATATTTAATTTTAGGCGAATAACACTATTTTGTTTAGAAAAACGATTCTCAAAGGACAAAATGACTATTTTCTAAAAATTTTGGGGGACATGGCCCCTTGGCCCCCCATGGCTACGCCTATGCTTTGGCCCCGCCCTCGGAAATTTTCTGCGTACGCCACTGAAAGCACCAAGTTGATTACATTGAGGCTGGCTATTAAAATGATGAGGCTGTACAGCGACCACCAGGTGCTCTGTGATCGTGGGGATGCAAATCACAAGCATTAATGAGACTGCCGGTTTCACATATTGTTGCATACCAGGAGTGTGCAACCTTTATTACTGAAGGGCCAAACGCAATTAAACAGATTAGACCGCGGACCGCGCCTTCGTTTCACACAGGCTGTCTAGTACTAGTGACCGGCATAAAAATCCACTTTGTTGTATTGCATGTGGCCCGCGGGCCGCAGGTTGCACACCCCTGTCGTACACTATAGTTGATGCAAGTACGGCAACTACATCAAACGGGTAAATTACATCATAAATAATTTCCTATCACATCACAAGAAGAGATATTTGTTTCGCTTTATTGATGATAACAACTAACAAGTGATAAAGTCAGTTTTCACTTATTTTGCATTGGCAGTTCATTAAAGTTATTTTCTCCTTAAGTTATACATTATTAGTTTAGCTTGGTTAGGTTTTGACATAGCGCTGCTCAAGGGACTAATTTGCAACTGGCTCAAAAAAGCACGCATCTGTCTAAATGCTTGCTGATATTAAACGGCCCCATCTGGATTTTTCGGGGGGGGTCCAACAGCCTTTCACACGGCTCTGTGCTGACTTATGCTAGTCAGTGCTGCAGTGATCTATACACATGCTGAAGCATTTCTACATCAGACACATAATTCCCTAACCTTTTTGGATCAACTTCCAGTTCGCGTACATTATCCTACTGAGTTTGGTTTGGCTATTGCAAGAAGTTCTGTTTGACTGCAAGTCTAAGACCAGTCCAATGTTCCCTCTAAGATGCGCAGTACCACCAAATTATTTGCGCAGTGAAATCTGATTCTCGTACACTTGTAACATTCCAAAACGTTGGAAAAGCAAGAAAACAAAGATAAACTATTTTAGAAATAATAATGTGTAGGCCTTACTTTGTTCGTATTTTCATAAGACTTTATGCTTATCCTAAATTCTAATAATTCACGAAATTTGTAATTCATTTAGAATTCTGGAAACTCAGCTTTAAAGTATTCATGCTCACTAAAACCAACATTTCCTAAAATTTTCTTGGAGAGAACGCTAGCTAAGACTTTATATTATAACATTACCATAGCCAACTTGCTAGTGCCATGGCGTTCGCGCTAACAGAGAGACTGCAGAAACGGTTTCGAAAGACTGTCTCCAGTGACTGTGACGTCACAAATCGAAATTGTTACCAGTGTGGACATTCCTNAATACAATTTATTTTGTAACAATGAGGTACCTTTTAACGCAGCGTGTGGTGATGTTGCGAGTTGGCGTAATGATCAAACAGATTGAAAACAAGCATTTGCAAAATTGATTAATTTTTCGAGTTTGAATCATTTGGGAGACACAAAAATTTTGGGGGGCACTGCCCCCGCATGCCCCCCCGTGGCTACGGGCCTGTATTGGCTTAGCATTTATGAAAATCAGAGCAGTCAGCAGCTGGTCTCCATGGATTTTATGCGTAAATCGATCTTTGATCAAAATGAGGATCATGTGCCAAACTTCCCAGAAAGTTAAAAACTCCAGAAATATCAATATCTCATCCAAATCATGTAGATACCGAAACTAAAGCTGATGTTGATATAGCTTTAATCGGAACTCCATAATTTGAAACCAGTATTCGTTAACGCTTACCTCCAAGAAAGTAATCGTTGTGCATTTCAAAGAAAATGTTTGGAAAAACTTAGAAACTGGTCAATGAGAAAGTTATACTGATTTGGAGTGTAGGTAAAGACGGCAAGATTACACCTTTGATCTTTGAAGACTGCAATGCTAACATGCACCGCGATATTTGGTAGTTCCAGAGACTTCAACTTCACCTGTGTGAACTTAAATCATATTTTAAGAATATTCGAAACACCTACAGTACCTAATGCAGGACTTCAGCTACAACAAGTACCTAATGATCGTTTGCTGTTACAAATTATTGGTATGTGGTTTTCTCAAGATAGCTTCCATCGGGTATACCGGGCAATGCTGTCAAGTATTTTAGATGCGACTCGCCTCCTTTGTTCAACTGATTTGATTTGTGTGGATGTCCAGACATTTCAGCTAGGCTACTGAAATCTGGTAGTAATATGACAATGTCGCTTGTTAAAGCGCTTCTTGAACTCTAGTTTACAGTCAATCAGTGTGAAATTTGCCCTTACCAACCAGCTGAAGTCTGCCGTGATAGCTGACATTACATTGAAAGCTTATTGCATTGGGAAAAAATGCAAAAGCGTTGAAATCAGTCACAGGTTACCTGGATAACTTCTTTCTATTGTTGCCGCTGATGTGAAAGAACTTTACCCGAACCTGAAAAAATCTCTTGTCAGCTGTGGTTTGTACATTCTATTAAAAAAATAACCAATCAGAGAGAAGAAAGATAAAAGCGTTGTTACAAGATACGAAGACGATCTTTTCGGCCACAATGACGGAATTGTTACGGACGACAACCACATTTGCTGTCTGTCCTATTTTGCAGAATTGTATTAATGAAATGGAAAGAGCGTATATGTTCAAACGCTTCAGTAGCGATATCGTATGGTTTTTATTTAGAGAAGAAACCATCAAAAAATTTGATCAAGTGTTTCGGTGATTCTGACCCTGGAAATACGTTCAGATAAACCTGTGCTAGTGAACTCTAAAGATCGGTGAATTTCTGGACAGAAATCATCGCCATTATCGAAATTAACAGATTGGCTTCATTAAATGGTTTGCTTGAATTACACCATTTGGCAAAAACGTCCAAATCAGTTTTGTTTGGTGGAACAATCCGGTGCGCCGTCTGAATGAACGCAAGGAGGGCTGCTTATCCAGCCTTAGAAGCCCAACTCAATGCATTACGATCACATTTTCCAGAAAGATGATGAAAGACAATCATCTTGTTTTCAAAAAATACAGTGAAAGAACGTGCAATAAATTAATACAGGGCAGGATTGCACATGGCGAGTGACAGAAACGCAAACAAAGCACCGGTGGGCCTTGCGGTCGGTGTAAACTGTATGCTACCCACGTCCGACGTCTTATTCCTGGTTGCGCATACTTCCATCGTAAAGGTCGCACTTTCAGATTGAAGCACAATGTAACTTACAATAAATACGGTGCGTATGTCGCTGCTTGTTGGAAATGTGGTGAACACCAATTTGGTCAAACCGCAAGCGAATTTTCTCACCGCCCGACTGTACACCGCAGCACAATGTTTTAGGTATTTCAGATAATGATGGCGGAAGTACGCTGTTGCGGCGTCATGCGATTTACAAATGACGTCAACTCGAAACCTGACGCTTCCACTGGCTTTAACATTTGCTGAGCAACCCACAGTTTGAGCGCTGGAAATATGAGAATGTAGATGGTTTAAAAAACTAAACACAAAAAATAACATCCGACATTTGCTTTTATCGAGAGTGCGTTAACTTTGATTTTTCTTACTGTTTTTATATCATTTTTCATAATTGGCTTCGCAGCAGCACATTTCCACTTCTTTAGTTACACGGACGTTGAACATTTTCAGATTATGCTCTTTCTAACCTTGATTATGTTTTACTACTGTGCGTCTTGTATCGGCTTGCTTTCTAGCTTTGTTACATTGATGTGTGCCACAGTTGCTGGCATGTTTTCTGTTTGCTATGCTGTCTACTATGTCCGTGTTAATTACTATGTCATTCTTGCATCACTCATCATGTTCAGTTTGTGTATTTTTAAGTGCAATCTAGTTTCTGTGTAGAAGTAACGCATAATGATAACATTGCGATGAACTGGCGCGTCACCCGGAAATGCAAAATCCGCGATCTTTCTGTGTCTAGGCCTGGGTGGAGAGTAGGAACTCGAGGCCATCCGTGTCCTTCGCCTCTCTGACATCTCAGCTTACCGGCGCTAGTGACATCACTGAAGCTACCGTGAAGGCGTGGATCCAAGAAGCTTTGGACATCTACAGGTCCGACGTCACACTTGCATCGTGTTGTAATTATGAAGCAAACGGAACATAATCATTGAGAAACTGTCATCGTGCTTGGGAGTAACTAGCTTTGACGTTAAAGCAATAATTTTCCGTTCTCGGTAGAACAGTTGATCCGATTTTGAAGCATGGTTTTGGTCCGGCTGAAAAAAGAAACATTTTAAATTTCTCAATGTTTCTTTCCGAAAGTTTCTTATCTATATACCTTGGCACCCAAACCTAACGTCACTTGCTCCACACGTAACTACTGCGCTGAGCTTTGGAAGTTCCAAGGTGCTTTTTGCACGTCTTTATTACTAGAAGGAAATCTATCCGTTGAAAAGGAAGTATTATTTTCTGTCGCACAATGTTTGCAAGTGCAAAGTATATCGCTGCAGTGCGGACCGGATCGGAATGGCGGACTACGCCCTGGAATCAGCTGGTGGTTACATCGTCAGCACGCGCTGCTCCGAGACTTATCAACACAAAACTGCCCTGGTCAGTATCCTGGGAATCCCCATCTATTACAACATCAACACTCCGAGAGCGGTCATCCAACCAAACGTTATGCCTGGTGACTGCTGGCCATTCAAGGTTAGTATTAACTGGTGGGTGGTGTTCAGTCGGAAATCCTGAGCTTCTAGTAGTTTACTGCTTTAGACAACCTTTTCTTGGCGCTGACGTACGGCGCACCAACGAAGCAGGGCTCGCGTTATACTACAACACTGCCTGCTACAACTGCTTCTCTGCACAAACTGCTATCGTTGATGTCAAGACACACTTTTTGTCTGAATGCCTGCTTTCTTCACCAGGAAGCCGGGAATTTAAGCGCCGTTATATCCTTCTACACGGTCTCTAAAATTAAAAAAAAAATATAAACGTGTTTGGAGGTCTGTGTCATAAAAATATGTTACGAAAAGAGTTAACAGTTTCCTCTATCGACTCTCGTTGTCATTAACGTGTTTTGTGGGACCCACCTTGAACTTTTACTGTATCCTTTCGCTGACAGCCATTGACGGCAAGCTGGAGTCTGACTTGTGCTTTTTGCCCACCAGACTTACGAAGTTAGTATCCTCTCCCATAAAGCACCACAGCGAGTCGTTCGATTGGAAGGTGTGCACTACACCGCTGAGCTATCGCAGACCCATGAAACGTCTCTTGCGCTTTTATAATATGTTAGTAAACATAAGCTCTTTCACGTGTAATCTTCGTGCTGATGAGTCGAAAATTTCCGATGGGTATGTTCTCCCAGCACACATCACCCCGTCCGCGTGGCCGTGCAATACATGGTACAATGTGTTCAGATTGTTTCTTACTGTTTATCCCATTCGCTGTTGTCAAATAGATCATGAATTTTCAAAAGCAGTGAGACAGCTGGTTCGGTTCTCATACAACTAAGCCGGCGTCTCTGCAATTCTTGCTGTTCTGCCAATCCAGGGCTAACACCACCAGCGATTTCTTTTCAGGGATCCGAGGGCTTTGTCGTTGTTGGATTGTCAGCTCCGATTCTTCCAAAATCTTTCACTCTAGAGCACATACCCAAAGAGCTAGCGCTGCACAACAATGTTTCAAGTGCTCCCAAAGATTTCTCTGTTTACGGACTCAAGGAAGTAAATGATTACGATGGACGTTTGCTTGGTGTTTACAGGTTTGTCTTCAACATTGTTTGATTGAAATATTAAGCTCCGTGCTTAGTCTTACATAGTTTTCAATTTTCCTGTCGCGAAATTCGTCGTCACTTGATTCCTTGTCTTCTACAAGTTCGTTTGTGCCGAAGTATAGGCTTTTTTGAACTAAAACATTTTTTTGTACAAAACATATTCCTTATTTTATCTCTGCTTTTGGTCAAGCTTTTTAAACTGTAATTGTCTGCGTGTTTTCACTGCGTTCTGCACCTTTCAAAATTACAACTGCCGATTATCAACAGTTAGTCACACTATGTCCGTATTATTCAGTTTTTCTGGTAATTTATCGTCTTGAAGATTCGGAAGCACAAAATTTTGTTTAGAATTTGGCAGACTCCGGTGGTCAGCAGGGCCGTTCAAATTCAAGAGATGTATGCCCAATTTTGTGAAGTTTACTGTGGTTTAAGATTTGTTTCAATCAGTGGTGTAATGCCAAAAGCAGTCTTTGGAGATAGCTACATAAAAACGGTATTTTCCGAGGAACAATTTTACAGATAATTTCAACGCCAATTTCCTTAGTTTTGTGCCGCAACGAATTCGTTAATTATTATATTCCTACCCTTCAGCAAGGCAGTCCCGCGCGTTTCCCTCCTGGGGCAGCACTGATATTGATTTTAATGTTCTGCACTTTTCGAAAAAGGAATCAGACAAAATCGAAATGCAGTGATCTACTTGTTTAAGATCAGCTTTCAGAAATCATTGCCTTGAATGCCGATAAAACAAAATGTCTGCACTTGCGCCATACTTGGCTTGTGATTTAGTAAAGCGCTGAGAAAGGATGGGTCTGATCAAGTTACCGGCAGAAAAAACTAACTGCTAGATGAGTTTTGCAGAGCGTAGCGTTGCCAACTGAAATCGCGGCCCTCGTATCGCTGAGACTCAGTGTGTGACGAGCTTCATTGATGGAACGACCTGGCATCTACGTCACTCAATGCCCTAAACAGCCTCGCGTCACTAACATCGCAAGTAATTCAAAGCTGTCCATTCATATCCATTTGATCATCGTAAAATATTTGCATCGGGTCGCTTTCACATCTCGCAACACCTAGCTGATTTATGGCGCGCTTACCAATTGTGATATCTTTACTGTTGTGTAGATATGAAGAAAATGGCCAGACGATCCAGAACTTCCCCATTGAACCAATGAACGACGAAGACGTCACATACAGCTTCGTTGAACTAAGAATAGCCAGTAACTGGGGTCACCCCGAGTTCACCTGTCTGTACAGGTTCCGTGTACACGGCATGAGGTCCTGGTGAAAGTCTTAGCTGATGAAAACGTGAAATTTTTTACGCTGACTTTAATGCAGCATTTGATTAGGAGGGAAGAAGAACTGAGCAACATTACTTCGTGTTTTTGCATCATTGTTTTCTGGAAACAAACGATCGGTACACTGCCGGTACGAAAAAGTTCCGAAAAGCGTTGTTACTGTGTTCAGCTGTTCGTCTTCAGCGTCGCTCGTATCGTGGCGTGTGGCCATTCCCGAAACAGAACTACCACCATGGAATCGTCAAGCACTTTGATTTTCGTTAGTTTCTGTGTTAAGTGGTGATCTTAACGAACATAATACACAGCAGCCTGAATGCTACATATTCTTTTTTCATAAGTTTGTAAAAATTCCCTTGTCAAGCGCATTCTTTGCTCGTTTTTGTCGATTCCTCTCGACTTTGAGCTTGTTCAGTTGCAGGTTGCACAATGCGTGGCCTGGTGACCCACCCGCTGGGAAACAATCCAGTCAGGTTTTTTTTACTTTCTACGTTTTGTCTAATGCATTTTGTCAGCGGCTGCTACCATTGTTTTTTGTGCATAGTGGGCGAAAGTTGCAGTGTTTCTTAACGATTTGCACATCTGACCAGAACCATCTCTTGTAACTGGACGTCTTCATTTATACCTGACGTCATGTGACATACGCGTAGGTATCGGACATGTAGACATGTTAGCAGATCTTTTTGTGGGGAATTTTGAACTAGCACTGGTTTCGATATGACCACTTCCCAGCTGCAGATTGTCAAACGTCTATAATGTAATGACTTCCAACTCGAATTTTGGTTGGTGCTTTCAACCAATGAACTGCTGGCTAGCTTCTTTGAGCGTCATTAGTCTCATCTTTGCATTAAGTCGCTTGCACGAAATAAATGATTAAATTTTCAATCGGCACGGGATGCTTCACCAATTTTTCGCTTTGTTAACGTCCACGTAAGCTGCAAACAACCAATTTTCGCATACCGGGGTTTTCCGGAAGGCCGCCCAGGGCCGTTGATAGGAAAACAGACACATTGGGAAAATAAGACGTGGACCAAATAACCGCCCGGCCTGTTATACGGCAGTTGCATATTACCTGTGTCTGATTCGTTTTGTTCATTCGCTTTCAAATGTAGTAGGCCTTCAATAGCTATTGAAAAAGGTGATCTGGGCCGCGATAAAAAAGTTTGCCGACCACTGGTGTAAGGTGGCAACTACAAATAGTATTCAAACTCAGTACGGTATAACGTTGAGACGTACCGTGTAAGGTGACAGGTACAAATAGTACCGGTATTCAACTCAAATATTAACACCATATAAACGCCCACCTAAAATAAGCGCCCGTGGGCGGACTAAAGACTGGGCGGACTTCCGGAAAACCCTGGTACCTATGTGTCATATTCGTAGGGAAGTCATATTTATGGGCACCTGTTCTGGTGAGTTGGTTTGTTTTGAGTTGCCTGGTTGCGTTTTTCTAAGAATGCACGTGTTACAATAAATTACTCGATATCAATATCATTTATTACTTAATTTTGGCGAGAGAGTTTCAATGCAGTCTTCACAAAAACCAGAATATTTTACTTTTTGTCATGACTTATTTTAGCTTTGGTTGAGTGTAAGCAAATTTTCGTTTTTGTAGGAAAGGACAGCTTCTTTGTAGTAGTTTGAATGGAGCCCAATTCCCCTTCGCTGTTAGAAATATTACCTGTAGCCATGTAGGGAGGGCTTAGTTGTAACTGTTGTGCCAACAAGCGCTCATGAACGTAGATTCTGCAAGCCTCAGTCGAAAAAAAATCATGTGATGACTTGGGATTATTTTGACAGCAAGACATATGTTACTTCTGCTTTTTCAATTGCTTTTCTCGCGGTCTATGGTGCTTTGTGCTGAAATCAACCAGGCGACCTATTTTTCACAAACATATGCGGCATCGAATAAATGCGGTCGTGTTCGAGGCGGTAACACTGAACTTCGCTTGATTCTAGCATTTGACGTGGTTTCACTGCGTAAGGCTTCACTACATACTAACGATGTTTGGCCTCGTTCCTAGTTTTGTTCTCCCCTAATCGGAACTGCAGACGCCAGAATGTGTCTCGGAAGTTTCTGTGGTGCTTCAACTTTCGACGAAATGCACCCACCGATGCGCCCCTCTCGTTCCAAAGATGTTTGGTGGGCAGATGATTCCCGAAGTGGTCATCGAAGGACATATCACCTGTGATATTTAAAAAATTTTCATTTAAATTTCATTCGTTTGCTCTGAATTCCTCCCATACCTTTCGCAAAAGGATTTCCAAGAACCACTGAGAAAATTCTCAAGCTCGACCAATGCATAAGTTGACTGTTGGTGAGGCCGCTCATTCTGCATGATCGCTTAAGGCTGGAGGGAAGGTATAAAATTTCAGTGGAGAATTTCCGGAATGTCTGATCACACACACGTGTATTAATGCACATGTCGGGGTACTGCACACAGATACCGAACAAAAAGGTCAAATTTGAGAAATGAAATTTATATGATCAAACTAAGGAACAAAATTCATTTATAAGGTCACACTCAGCCTGTTTACATGGCGCATTTCATTGTGGCTTTTTATTTGCTGAGTCACGCTTAAGAAAGCCACACTCTTAAACGTGGCTCAAAATAAAAGCCACACTTTGGCCACAATGAACTGCGCCATGTAAACAGGCTAACTGTTACCTTTGTTGTTATGGTAAACTAACTACCTCCCTCTATTTAACGATCATTTTCTTAGAGTTTTGTCTGACTTCCTTGAACGATGTCATTGGAGCACATTCGCGCTTTATTTTGCGTCAACAATTGATTTGCTCGTGGTGAGGTCCGTGTGTTGCATCCAGAAAATTACTTAGAAATATATTCGTACTATTTTGTATGGCCACTTAGTCCATACCCTAGTCCAGGGGTGTCAAACTCGTTTCAGTTCAGGGGCTAATTCAGGCAAATTTAATCTCAAGCGGGCCGGACCAATGTAATCACTGTATAACACCCTGGTTATAAGTATTGACAACTTCCAACTGTTTTCATAACTTTA
>JGI24159J19872_10012182_pt1 | contig 11228 bp, 5 predicted proteins | sample Ectturendosymbi4_FD_19872 | JGI IMG/M metagenome (IMG submission 19872)
TTAAGTTTCTTTCATCGATTTCTCACTCTCATGTGTGTTTGGTAATCGTTCCAAACTGAAGAAGCTCTCTTCCCAGCATTGGGAATAACATATCACGACCGAAGTTCGGTCAAAGGTTGCTGGCGTGGCTTGCTAGTGAACCTACATGCACAAAATCTTTTGCCCAAATTGGTCAAAGTTACCTTAGGGGGTATTTTTGTGTAGACATTTTGCTACATCTCAGGTAACCATGGGTCAATTTGGGCAAATTTTTGTTCCCCATCGAAAACTACAAAACTTGTGCAGATTTCGATAGGGCTGCCCGAAAGAGCGTATAAAAATGCAGCTACTGAAAAAAACAGCTTTCTACGTGAACGTTAACTAATTTTTAATTTAAGTAGAAGAACCGTTTGCCTAAATTGGGCAGAGGTTACCTGAGCAGGGTTAAAAGCAGTTTCGTTGAATTGCACTGAAATATTTGTTTGGCTTACACATCCAACGCTTGATTAACCTGAGAAATTTTGGTTCAACTTTCGGATTGGGGTGCAATCGCCCCCATTGCCCCCCTGGCTACGCGCCTGAACAGTACCATCCAAAATATAAAATTTCCTAAAAACCAAACACACTACACATACGTGTGGCGGCCGTAAGGACCACGGCTGTAAAAATATCTCACACACGAGCAAAAGTAAACGACCCAAATGGTTGCGACTGATAGGATTACGATTCGCATGTTTGTTACTTTTTCAGACTGCAAAGAATCGAAAGCAACGAAACCGTCGCTCGAAAGGATGTGAGGTCTAAACTTCCCTTATACTGTCATTATTGAAATACGTGCTAAGAAATAAAAAGCTACAATCAACGAATCAATTAAGGCTGAGCAGAGCACAGTAAACAATAGGTTTTGTCCTGGCCTTCTTCATAACAAATCATCTAGGAATTCATTAAAATTTGTTTGCCAAAGTTGGTCACTTTTAATGCACCGAATGCTTAGTTGGACAACCTATCCTGGAACATTGTGATCCTTCAGTTTTAATACTTTTGAATCTTGAGAAAGACCTTCCTCCTGAGCAGATAGTGGCAATCAAACTAAGAAAAAAGTCTCCACGTCGTAGGATAGACCAAGAACCATTAATCTAAGCCAAGGCATTAAACGCAAACGCTGCTCTGTCGGTTTCTTGCTGTTTGCTTTCTCTTTGTCTCCTTGGGGTAGATTTCTGTGGTCGCCATTTGTCAAAATGACTTGCTTAAAAGCTCATCAAAACTTCTGATTGCTTAGCATGGGAGCAGCACAAACTTGCGCAAGTACTCAATAACAATCTGATTTTTGAATGACTTTAATAGAAACGCTAACAAAACAACCGTGTGGCTCAAGATCAGAAAAAGCAACAGTGCTTTTTATTGTAGGATAATGCTACACACATCTTTTATCTGCGATATAACCATAGCCGTACGAGAAAGGCATTTTACTGGGGGAACGGCAAACATTCGCCCTGCAAATAACAATTTGCCCTGAAACTAACTTTTTTTAGTTTAATCCGAATGGGGCCTGAAACCTCTTGTAAATCTGCACTATACAGTTGAATTCGTTTATAACGGCTTCGTCTGTAATGTCAATTCGCCTATGACGTTACATTTTGTTCGGTCCCGATGGCATTTTTACTTGCATTCTAATTCGCTTATAACATCAATTCGGCAATAACGTTTTTTATGCAATCTTCTAGAGGTGCCGTTATAGGCAAATTCTGTAGTTACCTTGCTTGTTAACTCAAGGGGGTGAAGTTCCTTGCGTGTTGTGTTCTCCCAGACACGAAACTTTACGGTGATTGTCTTTACTGATGCAAGTATATACGCGACTTCGATGGCGCAACGCAATGGTTAAAAGCGACGGTTCCGGATCGACGGGTCTGACTCCCTACACCTGTCTGTGTTATCGTTGCTATGCACATCAGCAAGGGACCTAAAGACGCACACTCAAAGGGGCCAAGCAATTTGTACGTCCTCCGGCCCCGCGGATCTACACGTCCCGCAGCAGTGAGTCCCATAGGAATCACTACAGCGAATCTACTCAGATTCACTATAGTGAATCTACTGAAAACACCATCATTGACAAACAAAAAAATTTGTAAATATCTGAACAAATTCAGATTGCCGAATGGGGCCTGAAACCTCTGCCAAATCTGTTTTATAGTTATCTTGCTTGTTAATTGTTTGGACAAAGAATTGATAGCCTATAAAACACTTTCCAAGTACTTTATACAAGTATTGACATTTGTAACACTGGTCCATACTACACAAACCGTCACCAGGTTGGTCCAAATTACACACTGCATTCACAAAACTAACTTCAAAATTTCCCTACCTCAGCCAGTCAATTGAAATTTAATGTTAAGATCACCGCTGCAACAGATAACTGAAAAGATCTAAAAAAGCACGAAAAAACTAGCATTAAAACTCCTGTTAATCAAAAAAATCTATCATCTTAAACACCCCGCACCTCTACCCACCGAAAAGTCGAAAACAAACAAAGGAGTTACCGAATTCTTATATCCAGCTGTGGATCTATCGACATCCGATTGTTCGGATTTTTACAGAAAACGAGGGCTTGGCCCAGATCAAAGTCATTATAACCAGTCACGACTTTGGTCCAGATGTCACAGTACACTAGCCCAAATTGCACGGATTACCCCCAAGTGAATATACGCTGAATACACTGTATTGAAAATTTTTCACCGTTCAGGATTTTTGAGCATCTTGCGCTTGCCCTGAAAAACAGAGTTTGCCCTGAAATCTTTGACTGTATTGAATATATTTTTTACCATTCAAGAATTTTGTGCAACTTTGCGCTTGCCCTCAAAAACAGAGTTTGCACTGAGATTCTTCACTATATTGAATATACTTTTTACATTCAGGATTTTTGAGTAACGTTCGCTTGCCCTCAGAAACAGACTGTGCCCTGTTCCAATTCACTGTATTGGATATATATTTTTTATCATTCAGGATTTTTGAGCAACTTGCGCTTGCCCTGAAAACAGAGTTGCCCTGAAATTTTTCACTGTATTGAATGTACTTTTTACATTCACGATTTTTGAGCAACTTGCGCTTGCCGTGAAAAAGAGAGTGTGCCCTGAATTCACTGTGTTGAATGCAGTATATATTTATTATCATTCAGGATTTTGGAGCAACTTGCGCTTGCTCTGAAAATACAGTTTGCCCTGAAATTTTTCAAGTCGGTGGAGCTGCCGTCCCCCCGATCTCGTACGCCTATGGGTATAACCTTTAAGCTTTGATCAGGTGCTCATCAAACACGATCAACCACAAAATATTTCGTCTAATTCACACCTAACAATCGACACGATTCACCAAACGCAGGACGCAGTCAAAGTGCTTTGAGTATGACGACACTATAGTTGGAGTGCGGCTTGACCAACAGTCATATTGAGACTCATGAAAACTCGTTGGCAGACCCTGGCGTAATCAACACAAAATCTGATTAGATGAATAAAAATCAAAGACATAAATTGTTGACGAATATTTGTCGAACTGATTATATACAGTACCGGCAATTAACTCTATGCGTACCACAGTTTGGTGGAGGCCCCCTTGTAACTTGAGGCGTTAGGCTTATGCCTACATAGCCTATGACTAAATCAGGCCCTGAGCTTTGCCCCTACGGACAAAGGCCCAAGCTCCTCAAATTAAAATATGAAATTACTATAAATCAGTGGAGATTCTAACAAATTTTCAATATCAAGCCTCCCTGCACAAATGTACAGTAGAGCTTCCCCTAGTAAACACTTTCTGGCGATGGTTCTGGGCGGATTGATCATAACGGCTCACACAAACGCGTATCTGTTATGTCCTCACAGTAGTTGTACATATAACAGCCACGTAAATACTGTAAAAACGGAAGTTTTCTTGCGTACTTTATGCGCATATTCAATTCTTGTGTAGGCTAGTTCAGCATGTTTCAAACTGTCAACCCTGGGTGTCCGCCATTCCAGCTGCATACCTTCTCTGCTCGACTGCTATTCGACCAGACAGTCGCGTAACCATTTTTTTAATTTGCGAACTGCCCCAGCGTAGCGTTGAATGTGTTTTACTGCACTCTTTGAATGCACAACCTTATATTTTTGCAGTTGTCAACTGCTCTGTCTTAGCGCTATGTGCTGTGTTTTGCTCCGGTCTTCTAACTTGAAGCGCTGATTAATATATGTGCTTTGCAGTGTCAACCGTAGGCTACAATAACGAGTAAGGAGAGTCACTGTAGAATATTATGCACGCTGTGTCAACAAACCAACGCCAACGTCAAAATGACATACTGTGACGTCACAAACAGCGTATATCCTATTGCACTGACCATCATACGCCACTCCATTGCTAAATACTAGAATTTGTTAAGGGGCATACAATCAAACAGTCGTCCCGTGCATTACCAGACCTCTTCACGCCACTGACCGAACCTCATTGAAAAAAATGTCCTTGAAAAAATTTCAAGTGATCTGGCAACCCTACTCCTGCTCCTGTTCCAAAAAAGTTACTCCAGCTCCTGTGTTCATTGGAACCTTACATTGCGTTTCCTGTTTACCCCTGAAAACTTGAAAGCAGTGTCTATTTTGCCTCATGAGGAAAAAGCACAACTGGAGCTATAATTTTGCCATTACCCATTATGCACAAGTTTTGTGCATGGTTTTAGTGCTAGCAAGCAGTTACTGCCTTCTTGTGTATGTTGCATTACTGTAGGTTAAGCCCTAACCCGTAGCCTCTGTGGATCGTAGCATCATGTGACCACTTCAACCAGTCGTGAAACCCAGCACACCTTTTGCCTCATGAGGCAAAAATGACAATATCAAGCTTAAAACCGAGGAATAAAATCGTATGTTCTTGTCACCTGAACCAAATCTCGTTCAACTTTTTCAGTTCTAACCTGAACGAAATCTTGTTTTAGCTTTTTCATTTAACTCTTTGTGCTTTAGGCACAAGGACAGTGAAACAAGAACAACTAGTGTTATCATTTCACTTGGGCTATTAGCCTTCACAAATGAAGCCATATGGGCTACATCGAAAACACTTCATACCATCTTAACCACCTTATTCACACAAATTTTATTTCGTTTATTACTGTGTATTGTGAACTTGCAAGATAATAATGCCATGTTTAGGAATAGTCTGAAGTAAACTGCATTTGTGCTTTCTTGGTTGAAACTGCACTGCTTTTGCTTTGCATTGTAAAGTACATACCCTGTTGCCTTGTGCCTTTCCTTAAAAGTAACATATTGCGAATTCCGCTTAAAACATGACACAGCACAGAGGTCAAAGTTCCAGTAACTGTCGTATGCACCAAATCAAAGAAAAAACTATCCTTGTGACACAGCAACTGATCTTTAGCTAGTATGTGCCAGACAAAACAAAGCCCGCCAGCTGCCATCCTATTTCAGCCTGCATTGAATTTTCATGTCCTAATTTATGCAAGAAAATAGAGCCAACAAAGTTTTTCAACAATTATGCTGTCAGCGAAAACTTAAATTTGGTAAAAGCAATAATCCGGCTTGTGAAAAATTAAAAACTTCACTGCTGTCCGGTTTTTATTAAAAATTCTGGCTCCGGGTCCTGCTCCGACTCTAGGAAAAATCGTAGACTCCGGCCGTGGTCCACTCCGGCCACGTGATCACCTCTGTTCAGAACCGGTTCCAGATCGGACTGGATTAAAAAAACTCTATCTGATCAGATCCAGATATCCAAACTGACTTGATCACTGCAGAGAAATGTTGAATCAGAGTTTTTTCGGATATGAACTGGATCTGATCAAATATTTGGGCAGGACTATCGCATTACGACCGGATTGGACTGCACAATAAAATAATTGGACTGGATTAGGATTGCAATATCTCTGATCCGTTCAACACTAGTATATTAGTGACTACTGATTATCATTGTTGAACATGATTGGGTTTACGGATCGCGATCCAACCAACATGATTGGGTTTCCGGATCACGATCCAACCAACCAGATTCTGCAATTCAGAAGAGGATTCGGATCGGACTGAATTTCGACAAAATCTCCACCGGTGTCAAGAGATATTTATTACTTGCGAAATTTCTAATATCACGCCATGTGCGCATGTACAAAGTGATATTCTGGTTCTACACATGAAATACGCGGGGAAGACTGATGAGGGCTCAGGGTTTAGTGTTTAGGTAAGTATGTCGGGTTAGGGTTTGGTTAGGGTTAGAAAACGAAAAATAACTGGGAGCTAAGACTAAGTCCAATATTTTTCAGTGGTTATAGTTATTCCCGTACTGTAGCTTGTGGGTATCTGACATCTAACCAAAATGTTTCAATTTACACAACACACATCTTAAAAGTAAACACCAATCTTTTGTCCTTTACTATGAGAAGCAAAATAACTGACAAACAATAATAGGTCAGAAATTTCGCAGAAGTCAGAAATTTCCCTTGACACCGGTGTCAAGCGAAATTTCTGACTTCGCGACATGTGCGGATGCACTGAGTGATATTCCACATATCAAATACACTGAGAAAACTGATGATTAAGGCTTAGAGCAGGGGTGGGGAACCTATTTACTATCACGGACCGCGTAAATTGTGGATTATTGCTGGCGGGCCGCAAATAACAATTGATTGTATCCCAAAATTCTACTTTTATCTTACTATGAGGGTAAAGGCATCTTATGACATGCTACGTTAAGTTGCTGCTTATCATGGAGCTTCGTCTTGACATGATTTTGTTGGCCTACTCTAAATAGGGAAACGAAAATTCTGATGCAGGCCATATCAAATGTTCACGCGGGCCGCAGGTTCCCCACCCCTGGCTTAGAGTTTATTGTTGAGGTAAGTGTGTCTCGTTCGGGTTTGGGTTAGGGTCAGAACCGTCGCCAGAAAGTTTTCAATACGGGGGCTTTGCGGTTCTGCGGGGGGCTTTGCGTTTGTGCGGGAGGTTTGACATGGTAAGATTAACTAAAACTCCACTGATTTATAGTGTTTCACGTTTCAATTTAGGGAGGCTTGGAGCTTTGTTTGGGGGGCTAAGCCCACCAATGCCCCCCCGTGGCGACGGGACTGGTTAGGGTTAGAATGGACAATGGTAGAAAGAGAAAAAGAATTGAAATCTAAGACTAAATCCAATATTTTTCAGTGGTTATATATTTGTTCCCGTATTGTAGCTTGTTGTGGGTATCTGGCATTATTACCAAAAGTTTTAATTTGCACAACACACATCAAACAAGTAATCGCCAAACTTTATTCCTTTACTCCGAGAAGTAAAATAATTAGGTCAGAAATTTCGCTTGACACCGGATCAGATATGGGTATTTAAACTGCGCTGATCACTGCAGTCAAATGCTTAATCAGAGTTTTTTTTCGGATATAAACCGGATTGGATCAAATATTCAGATAGTATTTCCGGATTAGGATCAAACTGGATTACAGAATGAAAATATTGGACTGGATGCAGAATCGTCGCCAGAAAGTCTTCATTAGGGGGTCTTTATGTTTGAGTAGGACATGGGTTCCCAACCTTTTCACGATCTCGTACCACGTGGGCGCCCCGTATTCTCAACGCGTAGCATTTCATCCAGAACAACTAATTTCATCGAATCTTAGTTTATTCAGAAGAATAATATACATTAAAATATCAACAAAGTACCACCACAAAGTTTAATGAAATTTTTGTTTTTATTTACCTTCCAATCGGTCAATGCGTATCGTAAATTTGCTAACAGCACATCGAAAGTCATGATCTTGCGACACGATAGGATCAGCAGGCTACAGGAAAATATATTATTTCGAAGCAAAGTCCGATACGTAACTCGAAAACAGTGAAACCAGGTTTTTGTGTGAAAATGGAAGTTACTCGCGTACCACCTGGAAGACCTTCACGTACCACTAGTAGTACACATACCACAGGTTGGGACAGCGCCGGATTTAGATGGTGGGGGGCCTGGGGCCCAGACGTGGTGGAAGGCCCCATATGCAGATAAAAAATCTTTAGGTAGGGGTGATCGATGAAATCACTAGTATTTCCACATATCATTAATATTTATGACATAATCTTGTGACGTCACATTTGTTAAGTCAACTGCAACAAAACTCTATGATTCAGCATAGTATTTGACAATGATTAGCGATTTATGAAACTGTTGCAAAACCAGTTGCTAGAAACATCGCATCTTCTTTTTTTGAAATTTTGCTTCTAAAAGGTTTTGAAAATTTTTTGAAAAAACTTTCTGGGTTATCCAACGTTTTTATCATCTCTGAACGGCAGTCCACGCTCAGCAATAAATTTTACAACAGAAACCAGTCAGAGGCGATTTCCGATATATTTGGTTGACCTAACTGGCTAGGTCTGTATCAATTCTTCATAGTGATTAATTACATCTGCGACTAAATGTAATTGTGGCATATATATATGTTTCATTGAATGCTCGTGGTTCCTCAGGCGCTCAAGAGCATGCTTCCAGTCGAAGATTCCTTTTCTAATAAGGAAATGCGCACATTTAGTCGTATCCGCGCACATCAGTTTACACGTGAAACAATAAACACAAGTTTGTGAAGGAGAAAAACAAAGCCAGCTTCTGTCAACTACTTCGCCATTGTAGTTCTGGCAACAAATAAAACTTGTGGTACATTTCCGTGAGAAGTTTCTGTCTTTCTGTGTTGTGGAACATCATGTTCTAAAATGTCTTTTTATCACAATGTCAAAAAGAACCTGTTTCATATTTCAACCAATATTTCCGCATTTTTTCCGGAACATTGACTGGCCAGAAGGCCCAGAGACCGATATCCTTGCCTCCAGTGATAGCGTCAGCCACCTCATCTATCGTGTTTTTCGATGATACATCTTAACGTTCTTCTACTACTGCACTGCTGGTTGAACTGGGTCTATTTTCATCGCTGCACATATCTAAAGTCTATCACATGTTCTTCGACTTTTTGTCCTCAACAAATGGTGCTTTGGACTTCTCAATATTCTGAACTTGCTCATTAAAAGCAACCAGAAATGATTGCAATTGTCTTAATGTCTTTAAACAGAGTTCGCTCAGTGAATTTCTAAAAAATTTTTCAGAACAACAGTTGGCTTGTCGATGGACATGAAACACGAATGTGACGCTGGGTACATTTGAAGCATCCAATGGCAAGCTAGGATAAAGTAATAGCCATCTGTTTACGCTGTGAGGAATAAGTTTTTGGTACTCTAAATTCACAAAGTCACAATAGTCTTTTCACTCTATTTTGCGATCTTTGTAAATGCAACCACACGCAATTCACTCAGCTTCAAAATCATTTAGTCCTTTTCTGAAAAAGGGATACTTCTGATGAATTTCTTCATTTTTTGGCATGACTAATTAGCTATAATATTACAAAGTACTACACTAAGCTACAGTATGTACAATATGCTGATCATCGTATCACGGTTCATCAGCAAAGCTAGCACAGAACCTATAATGGAGTCAGAAGTCCGCGCTCTAATGCCAAATTCATTGAGATATCAAAAGAAGATTTACCACAGTTATGTAGTGATTAATGTGAAAACATTCCCGCCTTTCCAGCCGAGAATTCACTCAACCAAAACGTATATTAATTAGATAGACAACTTGCAGGCCCTCCCATAAACTAAGCTGCGCCGCCAGCTCGTATCTTGTTGCAGTTGAGTAAGGACAGCTTACTGCACGTAAATACAATAAATCAGAGGTTCGCACCCTGGGGTACATGTACCCGTAGGGGTATATTTGCCTATCTGAAGGGGTACACTTACGGTTAGCCATATAACAGAAACATATGTTTAGATATCTTTTATTTCCATAAATTTATACATATCAGTAAGCATTATTTTAAAAAGCCGTTATGTGCTTATTTCTGATTATATCTGTGATTAAGCATGGTAAAATATTTTTTCATAAGAAATTTTAGGGGACATGTTCATCTGTCGAAATATTGAAGGGGTACATGCTTAGCTTTTGAAATGCTGAAGGGGTACATGCTCATCTGTCGGAATGCTAAAGGGATACATGGTCAGAGAAAGGTTGGAAACCCCTGCAATAGAGTATATCATACCACATTCGTAACTGACTGGGGCAGAGGGGCGAATTTCCCCCTTGGAAAGCTAAATGTAAAAAACTGTCTCCCACTAAACTTATATTTCGGTTTTAGCATTCTTCGTTTTCAGTAGGTTGTTGTTTTTATGTGATTTTCGGATTACTTTCCAGTGATTTAGGGTTTTTGTTTAGCCATCCACATCCGAATTTACTATCATTTCTCAAGTTTTTTCTGAGTGTTGACTAGTGGATCCCGTACAGTGGCCAGTAGGCACCTTTTATCTAAGTTTACCACCAAGGCTCAAAACTTTAGTTACGCCACTGATGATAGCGATATAAAATAAGAAATATAAAAAGGAGGATATTTTGACATTTTTTAATTTCCTCAGAGATTAATTCATTTCTAATGAAAAAAGTGGACATGTAGCCTACTCCAAAAAGAGGACGTATGGTAACCTTACTTAACAATGCTACTCATATGCGACCTGTGCAAATCTCAGTAAGGCAGACCTCAAATCTACCAGTAATTAGTAGAGACGTAAGCTGTAGCGTTCTACGTGGCTTGGCCTTGCACTCACTAGATTCAGGTCCCTGACCGACTTTCAGAAAAACAATAAGTGTAAAAGCTGTTTCGTCAAAATATAAAACAATGCTCAGGTGAAATACTGCCGTCTGGACGACAGATAATTTAATAGGGTCTACAAACAAACTTTCCTCGCTAACAAAAATGACTAAGCGGCACGCACATGTCGTAGCCTATGCATGGTTAACACACAAACATGGTGGGGGAGCCCTGGTCCCCCCCTAAATCCGGCGCTGGGTTGGGAACCCCTGGTGAATGGGGCTTGACATTCAAATTTGACAAAAAAAACATTGATTTATAATGGACAATGGTTTATTTTTTCATGACTCCGACAACAACCGGTAGCATTACAAGAAGCCATTGCACCAAGCAAACCAACCACAATAGTGAACATTAGAGCAAATGAAAATGCAATGATTCAATGGTTGATCAGTGTAAACAAAGAGGGGTGCTGTGCAGTGCCGTGGCAAGGGTAAGCGAGCCCCCCCCCGAAATTTCACGTGGGGCCCCCACACGTTATTGGCCTATTATTATGAATTGCAGTAAAAAGTCGTAACCTCTCTGGCAGTCATTTTCTCCTCAACAATATGATTCTTTCGTATCTTTGAAA
>JGI24159J19872_10012184_pt1 | contig 11227 bp, 8 predicted proteins | sample Ectturendosymbi4_FD_19872 | JGI IMG/M metagenome (IMG submission 19872)
GACGGGCCTGCCTCTGTTGACAAAAAAATTGACATTTTTGAAACGCGAACCTCAATAACTGCGTTGTAGGAAAATCGTAATACCGACCCGTCGCCAGGATTTAGCAGCAGGGGGCGCCAAAAACCAGAAGGGGGGGCACATTTTAAAAATACAGTATTGGATGTATGTAGCAACCGGGGTGCCAAACGTGAAATGGGGGGTCGCCGATTTCAAATGGGGGGGGCGGGGACCACTGGCCCCCCCGATGGCGACGGCCCTGTCGTAATGTCGTAATACAAATAGCTGAAGCAATGACCTTGAGTCATGTCGTCAGCAGTAAAAACAACCTACTCGTGGAAACTTGTATCTTTGTTTGATAGTTGTGGTTTCAGATGATTTTTTTGTCATGCGTGCCGTTCACTGAAAAGGACACCATCAGCTATCATTCAAAGGGCAAGAAAGCACTAACCCGTTTTAAAAGGCATGGTGTTAATTCAATGGCTTTTGACAGGAATGTGCGCCAAGCTTTTTAAGCTTCAATTGCTTTGCAATGAATATTCTACCAAACTGCACTTGTAGGAGTCCTTGAAAGCCTTTTCTCTTCAGCATCTGCATTTTCATGATGTCCGAATTAATCTTTTTCTTTCAGCAAACAGAGTTTTGTTTGTTGATAGCAAAAGGCAGTATGGTCATATTTCTGCGTGTAATGCACAGCGACTCTCAGGGTCTTTTGCAAAACAATTAAATTCTCCGATCAAGTCATGCATTCACGTTTTGCGCCACGTTGTAATGTTGTTCGAGTAGCTGAGTAGCAGTGCTCTTGCTGCTTATCCAGGTTAAATTTGGCTTGGGAACTAATTGTCTTTTTGCAAGGCAGACGAGCAAGGCTTGGTTGAGTTCATCGACTCCGGTTATGGCTTCGTTTTCGAGAGCAGCACTGCGAATGGCGTTACTTCGAACAGCTTACATGGATACGGCAGAAGGTTTTACCTGAAAAGTGAGAAATTCAAAAGCTCGTTGCCCTACATTGCGGTCATTCCGTTGTCTTATTGGCGCTAGGTATCAGAGATGCACATAAGAAACTTTCCATTGGTGCAAACGAGGGAACTTGTGCTTTGTAGCAAGGTTGTGGAGTCGGAGGTAAAATGTTCGGGTCCGACTCCAACTCCGACATTTCCAGAAATTCCGACACCGACTCAGACTCTTTAACATAAAGAATGAAGTTTGGCTGTCAACAATTTTGTAGCAACCAGTACTCAGTGGAAATCGTGGTACGCAGCAAGAATTATCTGCTTCAAGAAAAGTTTCATAGACATTGTATTATTTAAATAGGGATTTCCAACTTTAGGAGTGTGATCTGTAAAACGATCCAATTGGGCTTCCGGAGTCGGAGTCGGACAAAAAAATCTGACACCGATACCGACTCCTAGTGTTGTTAGGAATCCGACTCCGGCTCCACCCAAACGCTTTCGACTCCTTGCGACTCCGAAACCGACTGCGCAACCCTGCTCTGTAGGGAATGGCCATAGTAGACAATAGTTTCTTTGTGTTGTGCTATATCGAACTTAAAAATAACTTTCCTGGGGAAAAAGTTGTTGCTATCCCTTATATGATAACAACAACCAAGGTTACAAACATTGTTCTTGAAACGTATATGNTACTGTTAAGCGTCAAGCGCATGACTGTTTTTCCTATTTTAGAATCTTTTATACATTGTTGTGAGTTGTGATCAGTCTATTAATCCTGGGCGGCCAGACGTCAGATTCTGCGCCACCACGTGTTTGGACTGTGTAACGTAGGCATCTTGCCAAAATAATCTAATCGTCGGGGAATGTTTAGCGTTGGTTTTTGAAAAGAAAAGCAAATAAACAGATGTGAGGCAGATAACATGGTTTCTTTTTGAAGAATGCTGTTTTCTTAAACAGAAAGTGGACCCAGTTGGGCCGCGGACCCCAACAAGCAGCCCACAGTCAGCCCTCCCATTTCAAACAAGAACAACATTCGTGACTTGATGACAAGTAAGTTTCAGAGCTTTTGACATAGATTGCGCGTCAACACGTGAGTGTGTTTGCTATTGGCGCAGATAGCTTCAATTCGTATTCCCTTTAAAGTCAAGCGATGCTTTTCATGGTTGAAGCTAGTGTTGCGTAACCTTTGCGTGGCCCAGATAACTCTTGGTAAAAATTGCGTGGCCCAAGCCAGTGGTGCAGGAGACGCGGGTGCAGGGAGTGCAAGCGCACGCCAAAAAGTTTTGATTTGTCGAAAATCTGGGCAAGATCGTTGAAAATCCGGGTAAAAAATCGTTTCAGAAAATGACGCCCAACGTTTGCAGAAAAACACATCAGGACCTTTTTTGTGACTGTCATGCCTGAAAAGGTCTTCATGATGTCTGTGGGAGAAAATTTTGCACAAAAACGTTTCTGGCAAGTTTGGGAAAATTCGAGCAAAAATCCTTCCCGCCCCCAAAATTTTGACTGCTCCTACACCTGTGGTCCAAACCCACTACCTTGTTAGTATGGGATCCTTTTGTACGCATAAACAAACGCACATTATTTTAAAATAGCGAATTTATTCCTATATGCAATTCAGTGAGAATCTTGCTGCTGTGGGCCACGGCCCACATGTTGAGAAACAATGTTTTTGAGCCATTCTGGACAACCGCGCCATGCACTTCTGTTACTCTTGACGCTTCCATAGCTTGTTCTGTGCTTAGTAGTGGTCGATTTCTAGAAATCACTGATTCACTTTGGTTCTTACCAGGGGCGTGCAGAGGTCTGGTGATGCCCGGGGCAACTGCTTGATTGTGTGTCCCCTACCAAATTCTAGTATTGAGGAATGTGAGAAACACCGGCACAGNAAATAATACCTGCACAGATATTTGCCATGTCCAATTGATTTATGCCCCAAAACCTCGTCTCAAGTGAGAATAAAGANGAGAAAAAGCTGTACGAGTCTCGTATACCACGTTGCGCAACAATAACAAGGGTCTTGAACTTTGTTAAAACGTACGTGCAAGGGCACAGAGTTAGACATGGCACTTTTGGCGAGAAAAAAGTGAAGCATCTTTCAGCAAGTACGCTGGCGCTCTGTTGAAAAAACCAAGTACGTTCTTAAATGTATCGTACGTGGCGTGAAACGTGTTTTAACAGCTCCGAAAGATGTTCTTTCTTACAAATTTACTGTATTATTTTGATTTTTTGCAACAATTGAAAAACAAGAGTCTATCGCCACATCGTCACGCGTGTTGTACGTCTNTCACAGTTCACATTGCCACAAAAAAGGAAACCAAGTAGACAAGACACCATTGAAACATGAATAGTTCTTTACTCATAAATCCAAGTCTNAACAAGAAAGTTTAAGAGGTCTCGGTTTTTGTTCACTGTGCTGTTCGCTTTGTTTTGATTATGACCTTTACAGTGAAGCGATAATAAATTTACAAATAATAAAAGCAATACATTTAATANAGTACTTTTCAACNATATGTCACTGCCATGCTCGCACCCGGTTGCGAAGCATTCACCCCCTCCAGTTTAAGGAACCCAGGCTCCTAGAGCTACAGAGAATCGAGAGGTACTTTGAAGACAAGTCGCAGTTTAACAATAAGCTTGCAGGAAGCGGCCAACCTACGATGGCGGGAAGAGAGATACAATGTAAGGCCTTAAGATAGCGATGACTGTGCTTCATCTCTCTCTTGGGTCACTTAACACAAAATTGCATAGTTCTCATCAGATCGATGCAATAGCCTTACAATACGAAGAAGCAGCTAGTTGCAGAATTAAAAAAATGTAACTTTTGTAATTTCACACTTTGGATGCCCCCTGCCTTGGATGCCCGTGACCGTCGCCTCGTTCGCCTCCCTCCTATGCACGCCCCTGATTCTTCCCGAGTGAGACGTCCATCGGAGGGACGACTGTACAGGCCAGTGGTTCCCAACCCTTTTTTGCCCATGCCCCACCTAATCACCTGTAAATTACTGATTGCTCCCCATGTTTTCGAATATAAATCTTTTGACTCAAAAAGTGAACTAAGAAACAAAATGCTAATGCCTTGGTTTAAATAAACCTTACACCCAGACGTCTTCAGTCGGTCTCAATGCCCCCCTGAAAAGTGAAATTGATCCCCCACGTTTGGAACCATTCGTATTGGTCTAGATCAGACGAAACATTTGTTTTTGGGCTGCTACGTTTTCCTTTTATCTTTTTTTAATGAATTATAGAATAAGTGCTCAGTCACAAATGGCCCCAACTGGTTGAACTATTGCAAATTGTTAATTGATTAAAGCGGAGTCTTGTTTTTTAAATAAAGATCGATAGAAGCATTTCATTAAAAAACAGATTTTCAACTTCTTTTACCAAGGTATTATTGCAGTTTTAACCAAAAAAACATCATGTTTACTGTCATGTATACTGATCTTATGCCTCCACTGGAAAGCGTTTGCCCTCTATGTCAGTTTTTTTTCGCAGTTACCTTTTTGATGTTGCAATTTGACGGAGTGACGATGAATTATCCTGAGATTCAACTCGGGAACCCACCCCTGGCGGAACAGATCAAAGACAGGCTGAACGTTCGGGTTAGACCATTTTCATTTGTTCAAAGTATTGATGAACGTTTTACAGCAGTTTGCCTGTGTAGACTTCAGGATTAGTTTCATACAGCATGAAGAGTTTTTAGCTTTGTTTTTTAAAACAACGCTAGTGAATTTACTCTTCTTTAGTGTCTACCGCTTAAAGTTTTAAAGATTTTTAACAGGATTCTCTTAAGTTTCCAGGTACATTTTCACACTGAAAGCTTATCTTTCGAAAACTTAAAGTTTTTTCTTGCTGTGGGTACATCAGACAGTCTCGTAAAGTCTCCAATTTTAGCGACGAAGAAATCGGTTCTTTTTTTTAAGATGCGCAGAGCGATGGATTTATTGGGGTTTGTACCCAAGCGCGCCTATGTCTCTGCATTTCAACCTTCGCTAGATGCCAAGAAGTGGATTCGAGTGAAGGCCTTAGTTACTGGGATCTATCAGGAGAACATTCCGGTTTGTGCGATGCAGCTGCTTTTATTTGCATTTAAATCACGTGACTGATCAGAGATGCTAGGAGAAAAAATTATGTTTGATTCAAACTCAGGGATACCTGAACCAAACTCTTCGGCTTTTTAAAGCAGAAGCTAATGCATTTGGTATGAGTATATCTTTCGTCAAAAAAGTTACACACAGTCGTTGTAAAAAGGTTTGTCACTTGTTTGAAGCAAAATATTGTTGATGAAACGTTTTGAGTTTTCTGAAAAACGTAGGAACGATGTTTCTGAATATTTATTTTGAGAGATGGGGTAAGCGTTGGATAAAACTTGTTTTTAGAAGAACATTTTCCAGATCTGCAAGCAAGCAAATGTATTTATTGGTTAATTTATTGATCAAACTGTTCATGTTGCAGTGCGTACAAGAGCTCGCGCCCCACTGAAGTGTATTGGCGCTCCCCCTGGGGAGGCGCGCACCCTCCGGTTAAGAACCACTGATATGTACAGTGTTTCATTTTTTTGGAGAAAACAAAGGTTGTGACTAAATTGCGTTGCTTTACTTTTCAGCCTATGTTTTCTTATGAACCGTGGAATGAAGACGATCTTCGAAGGTTTGCTGGAGATTTTATGAACATCATCAAACAAAAAGATTTCATTTTAACAGACGGGGAGGTTACGCGTAAGTTGTGCTGGTTAACTGATGCATACACCGGTTTTAAAAGAAACTATCTTGTCGCGCTTTTTAAACGAAAACAAACCTTGTATTGTTACCCCCCTTATTTCGGCAAGCTGTGCCATACGAATACTTTATTGAGGAAATGTTCTTGAATGATTTGGGGTTTACGAAACAACCTTAATGTTTAAGGTTTCGGCTTAGAGAGAAAAAAAGAACGGCGGATTTTCTTGTGTAGTGTTGAGGTACTTCAGTTTAAAACTGCAACGTATACACGTTCAGCGCGGAATGTCAAGTATGCCTTGCCGTGGCCGTTTCAGCATCCAACACAGGCCCGTAGCCACGGAGAGGCATTCGGGTGCAGTGCCCCCCAAATGCAGTGCCCCCCAACTGCAGTGCCCCCCAGTGCCCCTCCCCCAAAACAATGTTGGAATTGGGAACTGCGCCCGTTCTACAACACTGACGATGAAAATCAAGAAAACCTAAGGATTGAACTCGAAATTTGGGCAAAATAGTTTTGCTCTTGTTGCTAATATTCTGATACGGAAACCCAAGCTTTTGATGTGGTGCAAAGTATTCAAGGCCAAAATCTGTGTAGTGTTGGGAACATTCTGTGGCTCGCTTAGGCAGGCAATCTGAGCTATTTGAAAAATACTTGCCGGAGTTAGTATTACGTGTCATTTGATGCGATATTTTGAGTTTTTGCAAAAGATCACTCACGTTCCAGGCTCGGGCCCCGTATGCAGCNTTCCAGAGCATATTATGTAAAGGTATCGTAAAGCACGTTCAGTACCGTGNAAGTGGCAGGTTTTGATTATTTTTTTCGTTTTAGCACAGCCACTGTATTTCTGTGCAGTGTGCTTCAGCAGCACGTGTTGTTTTTCAGTCGAAACAGAGTATTTGCAATCTCTCCGGGTCGCCTTCACTTCCACTGAGGCTCCGCGCACGAAGTTTTCCGGCAGTTGCAGGTAACATTTCACATATACACCGTTGTTTACGCACTCTTCGGTCAAAGTAGCTCATGTGCACTTCTTTAGGAGAGACGTTTAAGCGACTGTCGAACAACGCGAATCTTAATTGATAAATGTTGTTTATCAAATAAAATGCTGTTGCTATTGTGGCCTTTTCCTTTCCTGTCTAGAGTGGGCAGCTGGGGTTGCAAAGTTTCAAGTAGATTCTCTTACTTGGTAGCTTTGTTGTTTGTGGGCTTCATTTACTTCGTTTATAATTCATGCACTTCACAGAGCTGATGATGCCTACTCAGTACGCGAAATATACACTCTGTAAGATCTTTAGTGTCTGATTCTCTACTGGGAAAGGATGACATTGATCTGAATATCGTCTTGTTTAAAAATTCTTGCGCATGACGCTATAACTGCAACCGGTCACAGGGTTTCATTTCGGGGGTTTTGCAGTTTTGAAAGACTGGAATGCCTTCAGCGGTCTGTATCCTAAGTCCACAATGGCTTGGCAGGTGCCCAGCTATGGATCAAAGCGTATTTTTGAAAGGTCTGACTGAGCTCTACAACCATACACGGCAATTGAGTCTTGATATGCAAAACCAGTTGGTAGGTGGGAATATCCATCCACTCTAGCAATCCCCGAAGTTGATCTCGAAGTATTGGCCACGCCTTTCCTCAGGACTTTATGGGTGGTGCAAATGTGCGTTCTACTGAGTGGGTAACTCAATATACGCAACCTTTACCCTGGCTTGCTTTGGAATTTTTGTTAGCGACCATCCGCTCTTGTAGAGGCTTTTGCCACATGCAGAAACAACTTGTGAATACGTTTATATATATCGCGTTTACTAATTTTACAACTACGATTGGAAATGAAAAGTGCAAATCAAATTCTGGTCAAACGTGGTCTGAACATCAGTAAAACGTGACTGAGGTGTGATACACAACAGTAAGTAATGAACCAGTTGATGTCATAATCTTGCTCTGTTGCATTTCAACACTTATCGACAATTATCTTGATATTCAACATTTATCGACAATTATCTTGATATAATCATCAGAAGAGCTTATTCATCTGTTTGATATCTTGATATTGTTCGAAAACATTCAGTTTTTTAAAAAACGCATTGTTTGGAATAAAAAAGACTTGATACTTGTTCTGGCTCTGCTGAACAATGACATTTTTTGTTTTTTTTCTAGGTGTGGTGAGGTCTTCTTTGTACAAAGTATCGAGTCGTCTTTCACTCTCTCTGCCATCGAAAACATCACCTCGATGTACAACGACATTTTTGATGAATTTGGTTTCGATCAGGTCAGGATTGTTCGCTTTAGATTTTTGTGTTTGCATCACCATATTCAGTTCAGGTCATTTGCTGTAGACCTTGCATAACAACAGCATCGGATGAGTGTTTACTATGCTGAAACATTTTGGAAAAGTTTCTATTATGCAAACACACATGAATCTTCAGAAATATTTTGATTTTAAGCTGATGGTATAGACATAGGCTTCGGAAGGATTTTTTCCAGGGTGGAGCAAGTCAAGTGGGGCAAGTCAAGTGGGGCAAGTCCAGGGTGGGGCAAGTCTTTTTTCCTGGTGGTGGCCACAATCATTTTTCCAGGGGGGCAACCAGGCCACGGGGACAGGGTTCTCCAAATGTTTTGTGCCCCCCAAATTTTGTGTGCCAAGAAAAATTTGTTTTAGAAATATAATAAAAACAAAACTCTTTCCTTCCTAAAAATATATGTTGCCTCCCGCAAAACCTTAAAACCTGGCTACGGGTCTGACAGTGGTAAAATTTTAAATTTTCATAAAACTTCATTTTACCGAATCGAAACTAGGAGAAAAGCATGTTTCTACTGAAACGTTAATGGAAAAATATCAAATTTCAAAATCCAGGGAGGGCCTTTGCCCCCCTTCCGACGCCCATGGATATAGACCAACCATGCAAAACTTTTGTTGAGTTTGATTATGAAGCTAGTGAACAGTGAGTAAAAAATTGTGAGTGCATTGCGTTCTACAAAGAAAAAATAAACTGGTCCTAAATATGCCTCAGCCACACGTGAAGTTGGCCAAAAGATACAGAAAAATTCTGACCTTTAGTTTTGTGCAATTATTATATGCAAAAATGCAATCAGAACAACGACGCAAAGGCTTGTACTTTCAGGTGAATTTTGGCTTCGGCATGGCAGTCTTGTCACCTCAGCCGAAAAGGGTGTTTTCAAGGAAGGTAAGGCGCAAATTAAGGTCGTCTCCTCTTTCAAATTCGCACAGCAGTTCTTTGTTGCATTTGCTTTGAAATCGATTTCAGTTATGCTGAGCAAGAAGCACCTGTGGCAGAAGGGCAGAAGTTTCCGTAAAAAAAAAGAAAAAACGGTCACGATTTTTGTGCACTCAGGGACAAGGTCTGTTTGTCTTCTTCGGTTGCGAGTTCAAGCTTTATCCCTTCAAGCTTTGAGTAGCATTTTGTCAGCCCGTCGATTGCAGCACTCGACACACGTGCTTCTTCGTGACGACCCTGATTTTTTATCTGATTTATTTGAACTCTGTGAACAAAGTTATGTTTTAATGAAGCACTTATTGGTGACGTCTGACAGGACACTGCTCGCAGTGGATTGAAGACTCAGTTTGCTCCATGCGCTTCTTCCAAAGAACAAACTGAGTTTTCTGCTTTGCAAGGCAATCAGTCTCGTTATTATGAACGTCTGGACAGGTAGGCCGGAATGTTTATGCACTCTAGCAAGCCCCGAAGTTGATCCCGGGACCTAAGTATTGGCCACGCCTTTCCTTGGTTCTCTGTGGGTGATGGAAAGTGCGGTCTGCCCATGAGCGGGTAACTCAATGACCCTAAACGCCTGCTCTAGCTCGCTTTGGGATTTTTTCGAAGCGATCACTCTCTCTCTCTCTCTCGTAAAGATTCTGCCAAACAATGACCAACAGCATCTGCTAAAAAGCCAATCACATCAATCAGTACGTAAATATATTTTTAATAACGCCAAACATCATGGACCTTATAGAAGAGTAGAAAATTTTGAGTTTGCTTTTTAGTTTCTCGCTTACGTTTTACTCTGGCCAGAAGATTTGTTTGATAATGTTTAAAAAAACTTTCCATAGGTTTAGCGAGCATTTACCCATATTTTCCGTCTGTCTACGTTCGTTACCGTGCTAAATTCAAACACAGCAATAGCGCTCACGCTCTTACAGTCATTTCGTAGGTCAAGAAACAGTTCCTTCTGCCCGACCAAGCCACAGCATCATCAACACGTGACCAATCAATTAATGAAATCATCAGTGACGTGGGTCAGGACTCGACAATTGGGGCGCTGCGTCAACTGACGGATGCTATGAAGGAGCTTGGTATCGAAACAAACGATGTGTCGTCGGAAAAACTCTGGATGACATTAGATGTTGGTGCTCGGCTTTCGATCACTAGTTTAGAATTTTGAGGCGAACTAAATCTCGATCTGAGCTGAATGGCTATTGACGAGACATTAAGTTTTCGTTTTGAAGATAAACTTCTTGAAACATATCAGGACTGTAGTAAAAGGATCACTGGTCTTAAGTGCTGATTTTAACGTCTGCGCGACTAGCTTTCAGCGTTTTCACGCTTAGAAATCCACTTGACAAGTGTTCCAAGCAAATTCTGTGTAAAGCCGTCCTCATTACTGCAATATCACTTCATTCCGTTCGAATTAAAAATTGCTATAAATAAGTTGTAATTAATTCTTAACAGGTCAATTAAAAATATTGTTGATATAATCAATAAACATGTCAATAAATAATCAGTAATCAGTTGATATAATCAATAAATAAGTTGTGATTAATTATGAGCACGTCAAAGGCTATTAGAAATGTTGTTGATATAATCAATAAATAAGTCAATAAATATTCAATAATCAGTTGATATAATCAATAAATGAGTTGTGATTAATTATTTCCAGGTCAAGCGCTATTAAACATATTGTTGATATAATCAGTGGAGGTGGAAAAAGCTTCTGGAACTTTGTATTTCAACACAGGCGGTGAAACAATTTCCAGTGGTTTGGCTTCGATACTAACTTTATTTTTACATTCAGTGTTTTTTTCTCCAGAAAATCGAAGCTGAAACCACTTTCCTCACTCATCGTCTGAATGCAAGCCGCAAGCTCCTCATTGTCTCGTCGAGGTTCGTACTCGGCCCAGACGCAAAAACAAACCAGGCATACTTCGATAGAATTAAGCAGAAAGGGATAAAAGTTGTCTACGTCGGGTACAACTGGAACCTCAAGGAAATGCGAGCGTAAGTCAGATGACTGCTGTTGTTGCGTCGTTTCACCAAACAAATAGGTTTGGTGTCGCCCCTTCAAGCGATAAGTAACGCAGTGTTAAACTGACGTTGTATGCAGTGGCGTAACTGACGGGGAAGCAGAGGGGCGAATTGCCCCACCTGGCAAGCTAAATGCAAGAACACCACTTGGGTTATATTTCGGTTTTAGTATTCTTTTGGTTTTCAGTAAGTTGTTTTTTTGCGTTTTTCAGAGTATTTTCCGGTGATTTAGGGTTGAAGTATAGACATCCACATCCGGATCCTCCATCATTTCTCAAGTTTTTTTTTTTTTTTTTTTTTTTTTT
>JGI24159J19872_10012185_pt1 | contig 11227 bp, 7 predicted proteins | sample Ectturendosymbi4_FD_19872 | JGI IMG/M metagenome (IMG submission 19872)
CGTCCTTGCTATGTCTATGATCGAACTCACGTAGGAAATTCGGATGTAGCTAAATGCGGCATTGTTTAGCATAACCCCTAAACATTTCCGTTATATAGGGGAGCAGAAGAAAACTGTAAGCTTAGACGAACTGTCAACTTTAAGCAATATTGTAGACTGCATGTGGAACATGACAAAATGAAAGACTCACATTTCTTTGTTTATTAACAGACCCAATCGATATACCTCGCCTAGTGTGCATTCAGACTGAGAAAAAGAACTGTCCAAGAGAACTAACTATGTCCTGCAAGTACGTTCTGCCATTGTTACTTGTTCGAAGAAAATTGATTTACACACTTCCATCAATTAAATAATAGTTGGCGTCAACTGGTTTAGCGTTTTTTTCTGTTGATTTGACATATCCGTTCCTAAATTTCCGTGTCGGAGTCGGACAGCGAGGTTTCCGGATTAAAGGGGGAAATGCATTGAGAGAAATCCGTTCCTACCGGTTTTGTGTCGGATAGCGGGGATTCCGTTTTTTTGGAGTTCGGACAAACGAGGTCTACTCACTTCACACGGCACGTTCTGTCGCTAAACACAAGCGTCTTGCTGTTTTCCATTTTCGCTGAGAATAAGAGCGACATGGCTTCAGAAAAAGTTAACCCCAACTCCTGCATTGCCACTGGGCTTGTGGCACCTTACACAGGATGGAAGATCACTGCCTGCCAAAGAACGTGCTGTACAGTGAACTATCCAGGGGCGTAACGAGGGGGGCAAAGGGGTCACCATTCCCCGGGCGCCGAATCACTATGGGCGCGGAAAAATCCCAAAATTTCACAAATACTTTCTTCAATACAGTGCATTTGCTTCCGAAAAGACCTGTTTCGAACATGAGGGCGCCTAACTTGCTTCTTGTCCCGGGCGCCATCTAACCTCGTTACACCCCTGGAACTACCTAACGTTCCTCAGCCGAGTAGATGCCCCAACTACGTTTCAAATACGTTTTGAAACGTGACTTGGTTGCCTACAGGATTGCAGTCGAATTATTGAGACAAAATGATCCTACGGCGGGAAGCGTTGAATTGAAGCGCAAAGTTACCGCTCAACAATCACAATCTGAAGATTGCGAGCGGCGTCGTGTCCATCACCTTATCCAGAGGTGGAAAAGAACACCAAGCTTTTTAGATTGTGGTCCGATGGCAAGGCGTATGTTTGTTCCAATGACAATATTCGTGGAATATTTAAATTTGAACAAAAACACCGTGAAAGGTTGCAATCGGTGGGTCGATTTGCCTAATTACATATATTGTATAAAAACAAGCTAACTAAATCTTGCCAAAATTTCTTCTGAAGGTTCAAAGTCGCCTTCAAAACTGTATGGTTACGATTAGAAATGGTACAAAAATCAGATTTTCTCGTCAATGCTCGACTTCAAAATGTATGAAACTGAACTGGGAAATTACGTTTGGAAAACACTTTTGATAAGATTTTGGTCAAACCCGCAAGTTGGCACAGTTACGCACCAAACGACGGCATTCCAATTGTGAGCAGGGCCTCCGAAAGAAATTTTTACCAGGTGGTGCAAAAACTAACACTGGGCCCTCGTCGAAACGTGTATAACTTGTTTGTATAGTAATCAGAATGAGCTGTCATGCTAAGATTTGCAAATAGATTGTTATATTGGCAGTTGGCTCACANTGATAATTCTAGNCTTGATTAGAGAAAAACTGATCATAATGCTACTTCAACATTCCCGGGCCCCTGCACCTACCGGGCCTGGGTTCGATGTACCTCTCGTATGCCCTGTTTGTAAGTTCACTATTCCACCAATAAAAGCACGCAGCAGTCAGCTGGTCCAAAAAGTTCGTCCGTCACAGCCCATAACTCGATTAAGCAAAATCGGATTAGATTTTATTTACACGAAGCACTTGCACGTGGCAGTCGAGCGTAACGCCTGGCTGGGATCAAGCATGCTGTCGCACGGCGCAGAAGATAAAAGCGACAGCGCTACCGTAACACCTTTTCACTTCATCGGGAAGCAGTGTCAACCAAGCGGCAGCGGAAACTTACAATGACGCGTGCGCGGCGTAAATCACCTCAAAAAAAAAGATAGAACAATAAGACAAGAGTGTTGACAAACGTCTTGAGAGGCAAATTCATGCGGTGGAGCAACAAGCTGGTAGTGTTATTGAGATTTCACGAGCACAAGGACAACTAGCGCAACAAGCGAACGCATCATAAATCATCATGAAAGTTCCAAGACAATGCGTGGTGTGCAAAAAAAGCAACAAGAAAACGGTGATATTTTTTATATCTGAAGGGCTGCATTTTTCAGCTCTGAAGACCGAAGAAACGTTGGTTTCAAGGTGCGACTGTAGAACTAAGCAGCTACATGACAGCTAATTAAAATCAGGATTGCGCCTCGAATGCCCGAAAGCGGAACGGTAGCACACGAGCGTGAAACTTGAAACACTGTTCGACAACACGGGCACGGAAACATTGTCACGTGCGGTAATCGCCGATCGCGCTGCTGCGCACCCCCTTGTTCTCCTTCGCGTTTGAATTGATCTCAGCCGCGAAGTCGCAGTAAGGGGTGGAGGCCAATTCAGGCAGCGGCATCGACTTCACGGAAGAGCCGCCCGAGCCTGTGTTTGAAGAAACCACGGTGGTGCTTAGTCCCTTGGTGAAAGTCGCGTCCAAATTGCAGCGGACTCCGGTCGGCGCACTTCTGGTAGAACCGGGGGCCGGAGCCACGTTTTCAGAACGTTGCTTGGTGCCCGAGGGGAGGCGTTTGGGNGTGTTGCGNGTCGCGGACCGCGGCGTNCGAAGACGAGATGATATTGGTGGCTTTCCTGAAACAAGGCCGCGAATACAAACCAGGTTCTGCTGCATCGGTGCGATACGCAAAAGCGCTTCAATGCACAAAACGTTTGAAACAAAAAACGAGGCGGCGGGTTGACACGCAGAACAGGGGGGCGCGAAATATCGGGTGAGCATGAGGACCGGTCGCTCTTGTCGGGTTTAAACCAGCGCTTTTCAACCGGTGGGACGCTAAACACTTAAGCAGGCCAACATTGTACAGAGCACGAGTAACATTTCAAACTTGAACAGTAAGTTACTACTGTACAAGCAAGCTCAAATTTACCAACGAAAAATTGAATGTGTCATCAATAGTTTCTTTCCCGCAAATGTGTTCAATATTTTCTTTAGTCCTTTTGCCGCAATATCTTCAGGCGAGCTTCCAAAAAAATAGTCAGTTAAAGGTGGGCCGCGAGATACAAAAGATTGAGAAGCACTGGTTTAAACCATTCCTGTCAAGAGATCGTTCGTCTTGCTTGTGACTGGTAAATCCATCTTCTTTTTGCCTAAATCCACGATCTACGAAGGACTTTAACGGGAATGTCGGGGCAAATGAGTTTCACTCGTTGCCAATGACTCGAAGGTGTGCGAAGAACAGACTACGGTCTGACTACGGAAAAAGGAAGGCAAAAAATTGCGAAAAAAAGAATTTTCATCGATGTCCGACGTACAACACGATCTCTGGACGTACCTGGAGAGGCGCAAGAATATGCAGATGTTTTGTTGGCGGGAGTAAGCACGGTCGCACTGCTCCTGCAAGTGCTGTCTAGTGGGCCACGCTTGGCTTTCTTGGCGGAGGTCGGAGTTTTGAGAATTGTTGTTGTGCCGATGAAACGGCGCTTCGTTGGAGTCTTGGGTGCGCTTCCGAACGCCATTTCTGAGTGCATTTCCTCAAAAGTAAAAACACAACAGCCACGTGCTGGATCAAGAGGAAAACCCAACGAGAAACGCGGCCGCTGAAGCTTACAATATGCGAGTGGGCTAGGAGCGTTTCCTCAACAAATACCGGCGGCGGCGATAGTTTAGTGGTATAATGTCCGCCTCTTAAAGGTTGGGGGTTCGATTCACGGCCGCAGTGAATCGCCGCGTAGCGCTCCTTGCGCAAGAGCGTTCTCTCAACCGCTCCGACAAGAAGCAAATTTCAGGCTTCGGCCTGCCGCCGATTGCCGTAACCAAAATCAAATACAAAAGTACCTATGATAAATAAATTTCGAAGGCAACTTTTGAGAGATGCGAAAGACACCGAGTGTACGGTAGTCCAACATGTACGAGTGAGGAGTGGTCTCTTGAAGGTATTTTAAAAAGTGAAAGACGCGCCGCCAATACAGGAATCATGCAAGAACCTTGGAAGTTGATTCGCCAGAACAGACTCCCAATACCTGGTCGCGTACTTCTGCATTCAAAGTGCTTTCGGGAAGTTGCAAGGTATGCAAACGGGACTCATATGATCCACTATTAATGTAGATGGTATAACAAGCATAAGAAAAATTGCAGGTTACTAACAAGTAACAGAGAAGTTACGAGGCTTATCTATTGCATGCCATTCTTTCGGTTATCAACGGAAACAGTCAGGGGTAAACCTACACGCATGGCCTAGCTAGGTGGTGACAATTGCACAAAGCAACTCTCGGTTCCAACCAACGTGCACTTTGACTCGCGTGGTCGCGGCGCGATCTTGATAAAAAAAAACTGCTGGAAATGTCGAAAATGTCGTTACACGCAACTTCAAAACCTGCAGCGCAACTTTCGTTTCAAAAGCGTACCTTTTGCTCAAAATTTTCAAAGATGTATTTCAAATGATTTTTTTTCACTTGTGACACTAAAAGCGCTTAACAACCAACCAACCTGTTGTTTTTTCTCGTGTCTGAGCTGCTTTTCGGCTTCCTTTCTTTTTTCACACGCTTCCCACTGCGAGTGGACGTAGTTCGAGAAGCGAATGCCCTCGACAAGAAAAGGCTCTCCCCGCCTTTCTTCCCATCTGCATAGGAACGAAATGACAAGTTCAGAAACAATAGTCCACACACTTCAAGAACAGGCGAGAAGCTGCCGCACAGCGCGAAACAATCTGAACTGATGCAGACTCACATAAGGTCTACATAAAATAATCTTCTGTAAAAGTGACAGCTGGTTCTAGTGGCAGAATGCAAACCTCTCGCGCTGCCAGTAAAATTAACAGATGGCGATGACCTTTGATTCCTCGCTGTGACGTGCTGAGACATGAGTGACAGCAGCTAAACCAGGACCTTTTACATTTTAAATTCATGACCCTGTCATGGTTATGGTGCAAACCAGCGTTTGCAGCAGAGTCATGTTGCATTTATGCAACTTCAAACTTAGCAAATGGAAACAACGCAGAAAGCGCAGTTTTAAATGAAACCATGTCGAACGGATCGAAAAAGCTGCGTTCACCGCCAGTTACAATTCTGCGCATGGCATGTTTTTTTACGTTCTCCTAAAACAAGTTTGCAAGATTTCAAAGCTTTATCTTGTTCTAAGCACCAAAATCTACAGAATGTAATGCTGATTCTCAATTTTGAGAAATAACTTTGCAACTATTGGAAAGGCAAGGCCAGCAATAATCTTAATGTAATGTAGCAAGATAGAATGGAAAAAAATGGAGGCCGGGCCGCAAGATTCTTTACAAATAACACCTACGCTTCTATGGCAGAGAACAAGTCTTCTTCAATACGAGGAAGCTGTTTATGAATCTTCTTTCTCTCTCGTTCTTCTTGAAGAAGATTGCCTCCACGGTTGGAAAACCTATTCACGTCGTGAGCTTTCGCTTCCAGTTCTAACATGCGGTTGAATAATTCTTGCCACTTGTTCACGTTCACAAATAAATCCTGGTGTTCTTCATAGTAAGCCTGCATTAGCGGATAACAGAATTATTCATCCACAGGTGATCGGCGGTTTAGTCAAAACCAGCGCGAAAAAACGGGCCGTATGTTGCAAGCAAGATGTACGAGCAACAACAGGGGATTTGGCGCAAGCTTACGTGCAACTTTACAAGTTCCTCTTCGTGTTTCTCGAGAAGCTCTTCAGTATAATTTTCGTCCGATGCAGCTGCGAACTCTTGCCTTTGCTCAGCGCTGAAGAAACACTTGTGCCACAGTACACCTATCTCAGATCGCACCCTTTCCGTCAGCGATTGTAATTTCGCTAGTTTTTCTTCTTCGAGCTTGTCGAGGACCTAGAAAAGGTAGAAGTTTTTAGGAGGGTCTTTAGTAAGCTGGGCGCTCTTCTTGATTTAAACCAGGGTTGCGGAATCGGAGTCGTGGGGAGTTTGAGGTTTTTGGGCAAAGTCGGATTCCTGACAACACTGCGAGTCGAAATCGGATTTTTTTGTCCAACTCCGACTCCGGATGTCCAATTGGATCATTTTTACATCATACTCCTAAATTGGGAATTCCTATTGAAATGGTGCAATTTCTTTTGAAACTTTTGTTGAAACAGAGATTTCTTGCTGTGCACCACGATTTCCATTGATTTTAGACGCCAAATTTTATGCCCTTTATGTTAAGGAGTCATGAGTTAGAAATTTTGGAAAGGTCGGAGTTGGAGTCGGTAATTTTTCCTCCGACTCCGCAATCCTGATGTAAATGTTTCTCAAGCATTCCGTTTTTAGCCTAACGTTCATTACATTTAAAGAGGTTAATGTTTCAGAGAGAATCAACCACAAATTAATTACACCGTTCTCGTTGACAACCTCCAGACGTAGTCGAAATGTTCACAGAAATCGGTGAAACGTACGCTTTTTCGCTTTTTGTTTTATTCCGCGATTTCTTCCAATTCACATCCAATAAAAAGAAATGGGATAAAGAGACCGTGCAGACATTGCTGGATGTACGTCGACCAATTTACATGGTGACAGGGAGTAAAAACCATACGGGAGAAATACGTTGGGGCGCGATCAAAAGTTGGGGGTGCTTTTCAGTAACGAGAGGTTTGCACCCGGTTACAATACGTGTAGGCAGCACAACCCTCAACGATTTTTTGCTGAAGCTAAGATTTTTATTTATGTGCAATTACCCATGACCTTCAATGCATTTTTGTAAGACCGTAGTCTCCGTTATTGTTATTTATACCCAGTCACAAGACAACGTACGACACCTTTAACGAAACTTTTCACAGCAAACCTGTTTCAAACCCAGCAGATGTGCAGGCTTAATGCCGCCGCAGTTGGTCCGAACTTTTTCCTTTTGCGTTTCATCTGTTTCCAGCCGGTCCCACAATGCTTCAACCTTCATCCATAGCGCTTTCATCTCCTGTTGGGCTTCTGACTTTTGAATGGCCAGATTGCTGCGGAGACGTTCGAGCTCATCCATTTTTCCAGAAGAAAGCGCGAATGAATCGAATTCATCTGTTATCAAATCCTAACAGAAAACAAACAGGCAAAAGATGCATCAAGCGGAGTTCGACGAGACTGGCAAATGATTGTGGGAAAATGGATCGTTTTATATTTTCATGCAGAAAACAGGTCCTCATTTAAAATCACAGCGATTATCCACAATACACATTCACAGCCACGTTCTATTTCAATGGGGTCAATGCTGTAAAAATTAGTAGGCATCCGAAATGTTTGTGACATGCATCTTTTGTTACCTTCAGNCACACCGGGCTTACCTGGGCAAAAGAAGAATCAGGAACAAGATCGAGCTCGTCGTACATACACACGATCTCGGCTTTCTTTGATGTAAAAACGTTTTTTCTTCTTTCCTTCTCAGCCTTTAACGTTTCAATGTGATCCTGCAAAACCAAGAACATTTTTTGAGGTCATGCTTCCAAAACAACACAAATCAATTACAGAATAGGAATGATGTTTGTGCTTCACCATTAAACAATTGTAAAGTGGGTGTTGCCAGTAATTGTCAGTTTTCACCTAGTAAATTAATCCAAGATACTTTGTACACAGAGGAATCCCTTTTGACGGTTTAAAAAGACTTCGCATTATCTGTGTCATCCCAACTTACATTTTGAAGTGTTTTTTTAAGAAAATCTGTCAAATCTGCGCACAAATGCAACATTACTCGCACGCCAGCTTGGGCTGCCTTACGCAACTTGCAGAACTATGTTTGACATAAAGTGAAAACCTACACCCATCAGTTCAAACTCAGAGCTGTCTTAGAAGGAAACTACCCTGAACAAATAGCTTAAACCAAGCTATGCTGAAAGCAGTGTTGCAAAAGTACAACTTCTAAACTCTAAGCAGACGCACACTTCTGTGTTCACAAAAACGATGTTAGATTAAATGTCATTTGACAACACGATCACATTTTTATAACTTAACCAGTTCCATTTCACAATGTAAATTTCACATCCAGTGCATCCCAAAATTACAAAACAAATACTTTTATGCATAACTGTAAATTCTCAATCATGGTGGAAACTAAAAAAATTCATAATCACCAACAGTAATAAGATAACAAAACTACAGTGAATAGAGGAAAACCGACTGAGAGATACACACATTGAAAGGGAGTGTTAGGACGACAGACGATGGGACAGTGTGACAAGTCTATGACAATGAAAGCAAAACGAAAACAGCATCCACAATGCAGATGTTTTTGATCAAAAAAGAAGTTCAAGATATCGGAGAAAAAAGCTAGCGTGTTTCCCAGCAAAACTAAATTTTTTGAGAGTGCAACTATGTTCACTAATATGGGATATTTGAAATATTTTCTGCTTTTCAAGTATTTAAATTCTACTGCAACTTTTTCAACATGATCAGCAACAGCATTAGCAAATAACATCATATCAAAAAAGAATGGTTCAAAAGTATTTTAGAAGAACACACACTGAAATTCTATTCTATATGCAGAGGTGATGAAAACTTGGTGCCTGCCGAGTCTATCTGGGTTCATGCAGGCTGTGTCAGCACCCACTAGCAAAAAGTAAAACTGTACTTCTAAGGGAGAAAGGTCAGGCCAAACAAAGGGAATATTTTGTGAACCTATTAAAAAACAAAAAATCTGAAAAGTGTATTTTGTGAATATGAAAAGTATATTTTGTGAACCTCATAAAAAACAAAAAATATGAAAAGGTTCTAACACACTAACAAAAACAGTTTGATATGGAAGGCAGAAATTTTAATATAAGTTTTACCTCCATAGCATGTGATTTTCATTGTTTTCAAAGCTCCTCACAACATAGTTTTGCAATGTTTCTAAGCAGAAAGAAATATTGCATCTGTGATCAATCCAATCTGTACATTTGAAGCTACACACCTTAAGTTGCTCAAGCTGTTCTTCGCTGGGAATGGTTCCAGTTGGAATATAGCATGGCGTTGTGCACAACTGATCACAAAGCTCTTGCTCTACAGATTTCAATGAAGCCAGTGAACACACTCTTTCCCTCTTGAGCTTGTTGAGCTGGTTTGCTTGCATTCTATAAAGAAGAGATATTGTTTCTTGCTACTACGAAATGAATGAAAGGCTTAACATGCCTAATGTTGAAGCAATATTGTAAAATACTATTTGCAAATATTTCAAGCATGTATGTTTTTGTTTGTGGTAGTGTACCACAAGCAACTCTGTATGAAACACTTTGCATACTGTGCTTGACTTACGTTACTGTAAACAAAAAAGAAAAAATCTCAATGCCAACTAAACACCAAACCTGTCACACATGGGTTGCAATTACATAGACTGCCTCCAAAAACTGATTACTTTAACACCTAATAATCAATGTGTGCACATGTGACTCCAATCAATCCTGAATGCATGCAAGGTGCAATCAACTTTTATCAGTTTCAAGGACGTTGTATGTTTTTTGAAACAGCTCAGTTTCCTTATACTTGNTTTTTGTACTCCTTTCAGGAGTGTTACGAATGTCTACAGGGTTGTTTTTTTTCTTTTTTTTAACTGAAACATTTNGGTAATTTTTCCNGGGACATTTTGGTCACTGAAACAGTTTGGTCATTTGTCTCACAGTTGTATTCAAACTTGCCATAACAGNGGTTTTTAGCCTATATTTATAAATATTCTGACCAAAATGACTTTTCAGGTATTTCAAAAATGTTTCAGTCTAAGACTGANAAAAAGAACAGTGCAGTGTNAGANTTCTACCCAATTTTGAATATAAATAAAAGGACTGAACTTTTCCACATGACGTATCCAGGTCAATTACAGGCACTATAATAGTCAACATGATGAAAGCAAAATCATCAATTGTAATAAAAGTATCAAGAATAAAATATTACCAGAAAGCATATGAAAAGATCAAGTCTTAAATTATTTCCTTTTGCCATACCAACAGACCAAAAATGTTTTCCCCAGACTTACCCAGGCTGGAAAATGACCAAATTTTTTCCATACTTTTCCAGACTCAGTAGGAACCCAGGGTCTGTGGCACACATTTCTGCTTGTGCTGAGGGTCTTGCAGCTATTTGTTGGTAATTAATGCTACATTATTGGCAAGTCCTTTCACCCCCATCAACACTGAGCATCAAGCAAGTATTGTTTATCATATGTTTGGAATGACCCATTGACCCAACTGGGAACCAAACTCAGCATATCAGCCGTGGTGGTGGTGTGTGCTCAACCAACTGTACCGCTTTTCTGGTGCTTTTTAAATCACATAAGAAAAAGTTGCTCAGTGTGTAATATCCTTGACATTTGAAGTACATTTTTAAAGGTTGAAATACTTTTGAATCAATTTTTAGATGCTTTCACTTTAAAACCAGAAGGCTTCATAGAACTGGCTTTGCAATGTAGCACAATCATCAATACAAACAGTTATTTCCCATTTTCGATTCTTTCCAGTTTTACAATGTGGCATTGTGCAATGTTTCATAGAACAAGGCACTACCAACGATAGGCATAACTAAAATATGCTCTTTGCAGCAAATCTTTGGTTGCTTTGGTTTATAGAATCAGGACATCTCATGAGTGAATTACAAAATGGTTGAATGGCACCAAGTGATTTTATAAGAATACTTAACACTTTGAGAGCCGGTCTACGATATATTCGTACTTCGATTTCGGCCTGAAAAACAGCAGTTTTTGGTTGCCTTACCAACGCCATAGCTCCTCCACCGATTGCGCTAGAGAGCTGTTCAAGGGCTCAAACGGATTGGCCAGTCTAGTAGATTGCACTCAAAAAAAATTTTGGGGTAGGGGGTTGTGGATTTTTTGTGAGTGACATCATAAGTGAAGTAGTTTTGGGGTCATTTTGGCTCATGTTGCCTGGTCTAGGGCCCAACCGCTAGGCCAAAGTGTTTCACTCAAGTTTTCATTGGAAACTAGGCTCGAGTCCAAGTCTTTTGAGCCTTTGATCAACTTTCTAGCGTTTCTGGTTCAAAAATTATGATCTAAAATAAACATATTAATTAATTACCAAATTAGCTAATTAGTCAAATATTTTTACTAACTTACATCACAACTTTTGAACC
>JGI24159J19872_10012189_pt1 | contig 11225 bp, 8 predicted proteins | sample Ectturendosymbi4_FD_19872 | JGI IMG/M metagenome (IMG submission 19872)
TTTGTGCAATGAAAACCCAGAAAACTTGAGTTACAAACAAAAACATATGTTAGTTGAATTGACTCGATAATCGAATACTCATTTGATTATAGTTCCTCTTCTATAAACATTAACATTTGGACAACCTTTTTGTTGCTCAAGACGTTTTTCATAATGCTGGTAACATACTTCGTTAATGATAAGTCTCACTAATTGTAGGAGTACATTTGTTATTTAACGAGGAAATTTTATGCAATCTTGAGCTGCAGCGGGACCTGAAATCCCACAAAAAACATAATCCCACTGCCTTCTTCCTCTATTTGAAATTTGTTTTTTAATTTTATGCTTAGGGTAATATCGCAATTTAAACAATCAGTCCCTAACCCTTGCTTCACCAGTTTCTTCATTGGCATTAGAGATAATAATATTTTATATATAACCACAACAATGATCTTATATGAGGATATGAAACCAATTAAACATGTTCTGCTTCATCTGATATGTGTACTTGCTCGCCTGATGTATGCAAACTCTGTAATGTGAAGTTATCTTTATATTGTTGAGCACACTGAAGTTGCTGATGATTTTATAACTTAAAAAAAAACAGATTTAATGTCATTTTTCATAATTAAACCTAGACACCCAGGTCGACTAAAAAAGCAGATCTGGGTGGAAATATCTGCAGTGGGAACCCTGGTCACATGCGGAAAAATGCCTACTACCGTAACTTGGACTGAATGTTTGAAGATTTATTTCCGTGTTATTGTTATGCAATAAAGACCAAGAGTAGAACAATCTGCTTTAAGGTAGCAAGTTTCACAACCTGTCTCTGCAGGCAAAGGAGCAAACATGAGCGAACTACAATCTCATCATTGCATGACACCAGAACAGTGAACCTGGCTCTTGTGCAGTGTCATACCGGCAAATAAACTGTTATTGCAACAATTAAAATGAATTAATCAGAACTTAGCTGCAAACGTCAGGTTTTCTAGAAATTTTTGGTTCTTAGTCCCAATTTCCTAGGGTAAAATGTCCGTTTTACACCCTTGTGGACGTCCATGCCCTTTCACAAAACTGATAACTAGCATGTCAACCATGATCCACCAGATACTAGTAAAACAAAACTCAATGAAACCAAGGTTTTGTTGACCATTGACTTTTGTTCCAATAGACAGATGCACCACTATATTAGCATCACTGTTCATTTCATTTAAAAGCTGCACAATGCTATGCTGGCTTGCAGACAATTGTAACCCGTAGTTAGAAAACATATTCATTAATTTTGAAATTACAGTACTAACAAATTTTCCGCATTGCTGGACAAATGTTCAAGCCTGATAAATGTTGTTTGACTGATAAAAAGATTTGAAGCCTTGATGTTTATCAACTGTAACAAAGATTTTGAACATTGAATTATTTTTGTTTAATCAATATATAAAGTGTTTGTTGCAGTGAAGAAACTGACAGGAAAGAAAAGGGGCAATTTGAATGCCCTGGCCAGCTGAATGTAAAAACCAGGCACCCATTTAAATCATATTTAGGTTGTCGTCTTTTGAGGTTTCTCAAAGTATTTTCCTTTGATTTGGGGTTTCAGTATAGCCATCCATACCTGAATTCACCATTATTTCTCAAGTTTCTTTCCAATAGGAGTGTTGACCAGTAGGTCCCCTACAGAGACCTGCGGGTCTCTTTTAGTTAAGTTTCCCCTCTAGCTCAAAACCTCTAGTTAGACCACCGGTTTCTTGACCACACAAACATCTCAATAAACAATGAGTGTGTTTTTTCTTTTTTCCGCTGCTTCATCCTTACAGATTGGTAAATTTGTTTACTGCATTGATTCATATCCTTCGTGTCTGAAAGTATCCTTACATCTAACCATGCAAATGGGTTTGGTTTTCCTTCTGAAGATGTTTCAAGACAAATGTACACGATGACATTCACTGAATAGTAATCGATTATATTGTGATTTTGTTAATTTGCAATCAAGCAGGTGGCAAGTAATTGTAATTGATTACATTTGTGATGTAATCATCCCATGTCTGGTGCTGCCATTAACTCGTCATCAATGCAGTATTTACTAAGAAAATAGCTGTGTGACTTGCAGTGCAAGCGGAGATGGGCACCCTAGACTTCTTGTGACTAGATTTGTTTCAGTCAGACTGAATTTTTTTTTAAATGGCCAAAAAAATAAGTCAATTCAGGCATAATGCCTTTTTCAGTCATACAAAAATGTTGTAAAACAAAAAACTGATAGAATGTTTTTAAGCTATTTCAGACAAACAACCAAAATGTTCCAGCAAAAAAACAGACTCTTGACACTCTAAAAAAAGTACAAAACCGAATGTAACGAAACTGAACAAAGCAATACTAAGAATTCTTACTTGAAGAAGGCACCCAGCTGTTGTAATAAATACACCTATACTAGGCCATGGCTTTCTTGGATAGACAACAACCATTAATCAGTTGAGCAAGAAACGAATATAAAAGTTACAGTAGTAAATTAATTGACTCAATAGGATTTTTTCATGTGCAAGAACTTTGGAAGAGCTTAAACATGCTCGTTCGGTAGAAACTCGACTTTTATATTGTAGCAATGAAAAACATTGTACAATGCTTGTTGCGAACAATGGGTTCACTTATGACATCATTATGGGACTTACGTCATTTATTCACTAGGGAAGTCCCCTTCAAGCTGTTTCTAGTGGTATGTTTGGTTGCAGAAAGTTGAAAGTAAATGACAGGTACTAATCCCAAATGGTATGCCAGTATTTCAACCCTCCATCCGCATTGCCAAAGGTCATTGTGGGATGTTGCCAACATGACTGGAGTAGGTCAAACACCAAATGTCGTGTTATTAGACAGGTCAAGGTAACATGGCCATTTACCCTCAATTAAAAAGGAAAAACATGGTCAAAAAATACACCAACTCTAAAAGACATGCATATATCATGAGAAATAGCAAAAACCAACGCAAGAAAAATTAGTAGTGACCCACAAAACGATTTGGAGTATTCTGAAGTAAAAATTAGTGCATCTCTTGTGAGAAGAAGGCTGGTTTTAGCTGGCAGAAAGGCTAGCAAGCCGCAAACAAATCAACTTTTGACTGAGAAAATGCAATGCAAAAGGTTTTCATGAGCACAAGGTACAAACAATGGAGTGCAGAAGCTTGGAAAAAGGTTTTATTTTTGAACAAAAGTCTGTGTTTGGTGCAAGGTCAGCAACGTTGTCATATCAGGGAAAGTTATGGGTAGAAGATCATTATGGGTCATCATCAACCAAAGTGTTAAGCATTCCAAAAAGAAAATGTTTTGGGGTTATTTCAACTTCCAAGTTGTTTGATCACTTTACCCTATTACAGGGATGATGAACATGAAAAAATAAAGCGAAGTGGTGTGACAAAATGTGGTTAGAGAAATGGAACGAACGCTTATAGCTGGAAGAGATATTTATAAATAAGATTTGGCTCCCTGTAATTCTGCAAAAAATGAAGCAATTTTAGAAGAGCAAGGTATCAAGGTTTGACCTGGGAACTCACCCGACATGAAACCCATCAAGAAGTTGTGAAGAATTGTCAAAACAGGGGGAGTGGATAACTACTGCACCACCCTCACCAACTCCCTGGAGCTATTTTTGCAATATGGTTCTGTGATGAAATATTGCTCAAGACTGCCAAAAACTCATGGAATCAATGCCAAGATGTGTTGAAGAGTTAATGAAGAAGAAAAGTGATCATGTTGCGTATAACAAACAGCTTTGGTTTAATTCAAACCGCAACAAAACAACAAAAAGCAATTTAGGGCTGTTTTTTTGCCAGTGAGTCAATTAATTTGCACACTCCTGTATATTGAAAAAAACACTAAGACAATGAAAAAAACTGTAGACCAGGTTGTCCAATCAAGTATCCCTTAACAGTTGGTTAATTTTTTTGAAGGGGTTTTAAGTTGATGGTAAAATTGTTAAACACTATGAAAATGCTATGAAGTTAAATTGAAACAAATTTCATATGCAATTCAAGTGTGCTGCATGATCAACCCAGTTGTGAAAAAATGCTGGGCAACAATTGGCACCTAAGTGTTAACCTAGTTTAAATGGATGCAGCCTGTGTTGACATAACCCTTTTATATTGAAGCACAGTTTTCGCTCTTTAGCGTTTTTACTCTGGTGCTGAAAAGAAAGAATCGATTCAACCTTTCTTAGACCAGCCTCTCAGTAGTTGAACTATAAAAGGGTGTGGTTTACATCTATTAAAAGGCAACTAGACATCTGAAGACAGCAACCACTGCATACTGCTGACCGATCATGTGTTGGTAAGAGAGTCAACCATGAATAACCAACATCAAGGAACTAAGAATAATGTTCAGATAATCCTATTCAATGTAATGTCCCTATAAAACAAACACTATAGCAGCAACAAGGAAGGAGTGAAATTAGTATAAACCTGGGTTTTGGGGTAGTTTTTTCACTGAGTCCTTTATAACATTTGTCCCATTATAGTATGTTAAAACTCACGGAGACTATATTCACTAACCTGCTTTTTTGGACATCATGACTGAATCGATTCAATTTTCTTCAGTAGTTTAAAAAAAATTCAGTTTATGACTTAAAACAAAATAACATATGACTATTTCAATCAATCACGTTCAGCTAAAGGCAAAATATCTCCAGCAGTGCTTGCGCCTCATGAGGCAAAATAGTCACTGCCGACTGCCCATTGATAATGGCCAAGTATATTGTTTCATGTTCATGGATAAGTTATTCAAATACTGTGTTTGTTATCAAGAGTGATAAAAGTCTATATTTGGTATCTGTTTTATTTTCGCTGAGACGTTTCAGTCATTTTTTTGCTAAGAAATTTTGGCCACTGAAGCATTTCAGTCATTTGTCTCACATTTGTATTAAAACTTGCCCTAGCAGTGTTCATTAGCCTATATTTTCAGAAATTCTGACTGATATTACTTAAATTTTTATCAGCCTTTTCAAAAACATTTGAGTTTATGACTGAACAAAACAGGTTGGTATACAAGTTCTTTTGTCTCACATGAATAAGCATCAAGTACATTTTACGCTTCGGTGAGAGCTGTCTTTTCTGTGAAAATCAAACATATCTAGGCCAAAAACAAGACAAAACATTTTTGCACATATTACTGATGTGTGTAAAAAGAAAGTAGCTACGGAACCATGGATCTTCTTATTTCAAAACTTATTCGACAGTACTGCCTCACATGATGCGGTTTGAATAAAGCGGTCGGTTTGTCACCTAAGCGTTGTCGTCCTGGTAGCATAGCAGATGTGTTGCAGGCCTACTGTGCCAATGGTTTTCAGTTCGCCTCTTACCTCGGCAACTTTCATTTTTGTAGTAGTGACTAGTTGCACATTTCAATTAAAGGGACCAGTTTTTCTTTACTTTTTAAAAAACTTTTGGTTTAGGGGTTAGTGATAGGTTAGCACTAGGGCTATGGTTAGGGTTACCTTTTATGTTTACTATGTTTCTACTAAGCCTACTGCATTCTNGTCATNCATTACTGTCACGTTACANGAGATGGTCGAATAAGGTTTCAAATTTAAAGAGTCACGGGCGGTTCTGTAGGCACTGCNGTGTAAAAATATCGATCGTTGTTATTTCTTTATATTCAAACCAACCGTCAATTCATGCAGCACAAATGACTATTGAGATTGGACACCTGTAAATACCACAAGATCACTAAGATCNCTANGATCGCACTAAGATCGTTCAGATCACTAAGATCACTACAATTACTAAGATTGCTNAGATTAAATTGCTAAGATCACTAAGATTGATAAGATTAAAATTGCTAAGATCACCAAGATTACTAAGATGGCAAAGATTGCTAAAATAAAAGAGGAACGTTAAATTATACTGGATCCACTATAAAACGCTTTTTCAGATTGGATCCACACTGTTTCATTTTTCAAAAAAATATAGCTAGGATCGGAACCGTCTTTGACTGAATTCATTAAAAGAAACAGCAGCGTTTTGTTGTTAAAAAGTTGTGACTTGCTTAAATTTTGGACAGAAATTGGATTTGCAATTCACTTTTGCATTTTCTTCACTAGTAAATTGGATCCAGTACAATTTAATGTTCATTTTCGATCTTAGCAATCTTGGTGATCTTAGTTGTCTTGGCGATCTTAGTAATCTTGACAATCGTAGTAATCTGGGCAATCTTAATGATCTTAACAATCTTAGCAATTTTAATCTTAGCAATCTTAGGGTGATCTTGTGGTATTTACAGGTGTCCTTGAGATCCATTAAAATTTACCAGGCATGATCAGATGGCACAGGTGCAAAGCATGGTATTTTCCTAGGTTTGCATAATTTGTGACATCACTGCTATGCGCCAGTATAATCCATATATGGCACGGCTCATTTTGCTATATATAGCAAAAAAGGCATGAATTATTTTCATATACCGTATTTACTCAATTGTAAGCTGCCCTACATTGTAAGCCACATGAAATGGTGTTCAAAAATAAATGTAAGCCACCCTTGATTGTAAGCTGCACCTCACCGTAGGTTACCTAAGTCTCTCAGATACTTTCATGTACAGCATGCTTTGTGTTTAATTAGCAACCCTGGTAATGATGATTCACCAATAGCTGCCTTCTGTTCATCATAATCCCTCCTGTGGCAGAGTATGCACACAATGCTGGAAAGAGAGAAAGATAATGCGGAATGAGGGTCAAAAAAATGTAGCCAAGGCAGACTAGGCATCATCTAGACATTTTGATAAGCTAANGAAAAAAAAGCTGCCCTTGATTGCAAGCAGCACAAAAAGATGAAAAAAAACTTTATAAGTCGCGGCTTACAATCGAATAAATACGGTACTATAGAAATCATTTCACCTTGACTGAACAGTGGAAAACTTAGGTGAGAAAAAGAAAATACCTGAGAAATGAATATGAAGAATAAGCATGTACTTTGTGCTTGTGTCCAAAGGAGTTTTCTAGATGACATTTTTCCATGATGACTGGTGGGTTGCTTGATTTAATTCATTTGATTTGATTTAAACCAAGCAATAAAAATCATGATTCAAATCAATAAAAATCAAAAAAATCAAGCAGAAAAATGATGTCGTTTTAGAGTTTTGTGTGATCTCTGTGACGCATTTAATTGGCATTCTAATAGGTTTTCATTCTAATAGGCCTATACAGTATTATTGTTGAAGGCAAGGAGTTCTTATGACACACGTTAAAACCACTTGAAGTTTTATTGATCATAGCAACTGTGAGGTCACAGATTCTATGTCGTTTAACTACAAAAATGACATTTGGCTTGAAATTACTAACGCTTGCTGATTCAGAAGTCATAACTGTTAGAATGCCACAAGACTGAAAATGAAGACTGGCATAAAGTGAAAGTTCCATTAAAATTCCATCAAATATGAAGGCTGTTGACTGTAAATGTATTTACAAAACATATTTTTGATTCATGAAACAGATATAAATTCTTATTATAGGTTTTTTACATTTTATGCATGTATGCCATGAGTGTCAATGAAATTACTAAACTGGTAGTTTCAGTATTGGCATTTCAATAAATATTTCATTTCGTACACCGGTGCTGGTGTTATGAGCTTATTTGCATTTAATGGATATTGCAAAAGCGCAAAAAAGTTTGAATGAAAGTTGAGCTATTTCTAATCAGAGTTGATTGATTTAAATCATTTCATTTAAATCAATGACAAAATCCAAAAAATTAAGCAAAAATCATGCAGTATTGAAGCTTTCTATGCTTTGTATGACACATTTAATTGGTTTTCTAATTGGTTTCACTTATTTATTATTAAAGAAGGCAGAGACTTCTTATGACAACACAAAAGCAATTAAAGTTTTATCAATCATACTCTATGCCAACTAACTGCAAAAATCATGTGGACTGACATCACTAACGTTTGCAGACTCAGAAGTCAGAACTGTCAGAATGTCACAAATTTGGAAGTGTAGGCTGGCATAAAGCAGGCCTGTAGCTAGGCTTTGAGGTTTGGTGGGCAAAATAAACTTTTAATGAGACAAGAGTTTTGGTTTTATTGTGGTATATATATATATGTTTGAAACAAATTTTTCTGGGCACAACAAAATTTGGGGGACACAAAAAAATTTAGGGGCACTGCTCCTGAATGCCCCCATGGCTACGTGCCTGGCATAAAGCAAAAGCTACATCTAAATTCCAGCAAATATGCATCTAAATTCCACTGTTGACTGCAGAAATAGTAGCTTGAAAACATATTTTTGATTAAGATTCATAATAACACATGCATTATAGGTTCTTACCATTTTGTGCATGCAAGTTATACTTTTGCAGAAGCTGAATTAGTGAAAGCTGCATTACAATAATCAATTTTTATAATAGACTTCAAACCAAAAAGGCTGGTAAGCTTGTATTTTTGTACGAGCTTCTTAACATGCCATAAGTGTTAATGAAGTTGATGAACTAATGGTTTGAGTATTGTCATTCCAAAATATTTCCTTTTGTACACCAGTACTAGTGTTATTAACTGATTTGCTTTAAGCGTGATGCATAAGTGCAAAGCAAGTTTGAATGAAAGTTCAGCTGAATTCTAGTTGCTGTATATACAAGAAACAAAGCACAANAGAGTTGTATTAAAACAAACTCCTTAAAATTAAAAATTACTACTTGTGAGCTACCCCCTACACATTAAATACAACAAATAATAAAAAAAAAATANANATGATTTAATTTTTTGAAAAAATCATGTTTATCAACCCTGGTGGGTTGTTGCTTGATGCTTTTCTGTCAGCCTATGAAGCTTTAAGTACTTGGTATTTACAGGACAGTTACCAGGTTGCATACCAGTGTAGATCTCACATCTATTGGANACCAGCTACAGCAGAATTTGCCTAATTTATCACCTCAAGGGGATTAGAAAAAAGTGACCATTTAGGTGAAGTGGCGAATTATGCAAACAGGTGAAAACTCTATCATAGAAGCTCGTATACTTTATCATAGTAACTCATATATATATATAGTGTTTTATTTGCAGTAATATACAAGTTTATGACGTTATGGTTGAATACAATTAATTTCTATGATCTATCTAGACTCCTCCATTTAATCTAACACTTTTCAAATCTTTAATAAACTTTAAAGACTTTTTGCATTCTATCAATGGGGAGTCGGGTAGCACTTCGCACCTCGTGTATAAATTCGGTAAGCAAATTGTGAGGTGCAACAATTCTCAAATATAGATCCTTAACTTGTTTGAATTCCCACATGTGTTCAACTAGCTGCTTAAACATCAAAAGCGGAACTGCAAGCCAAACTGAACAAAATGCTTTTAGCCGAACAAAATGTTGTTCANGGATAAAAAGAAATAACGAATTGAGCAAATTGACAAATTACATGAACATAAATGTACACAAAAGANGGGATTCTGCCGGAACTGACAAAACTAANGAATTAAACTAATTAAACGATGATAAATTAGACAAATTCTATTGTATAATCCTTTTCTCTTGAAATTTTGTATAGGCATATTTGTATTTACATACGAAAACTATGAAGGTACCTAACAGATTACACAATTTAAGCCCTTGTTTCTGGACTTCAATTGCAAGATGTTTTTTTTGTGAACTGGCATACTGTAAAAATGGCCAACTCTCAAAAACTACCCAGTATCGAGTCCATTTTTTGGGAAAAACCACGAATTACTGATGTGTTAACTCAGGGGTGCAAAAATACAGACACGCACTCGCACTACGCAACGAAAAACATGGAGTGCACAAACATTTTTTAAAACTACTTTATGTATATTATTATGAATGCTGTATGGCAAAGCTTATAAGAATGCCCTACTAAAATTTTATGTATGCTATTAACATTCACAAAAAATTTTGCACCCTTGTGTTAAATCTTGGTAGTGTCTATTTCGCCGCCAAATGGATCCGCACTGTTAAATTTTTCAGATTGAGGATCAGAACCGTATTTGACTACATCTATATAAATATACTGTGGCGTTTTTGTTGTCAAAAAGCTATGACTTGCTTACTATACATTTTACGAGTGAAATTGGAATTTTTTTTCTTACACATGAAAATACAGTAAATTATACCTGGACCGTGATGGAATACCACCATTGTGTGTGTGTTCCACCAGCCAGGGACATAGCACCCCCAAATGAGGTTGAACAGACCCCACTATGGTCTGTGGGTAATTTTATATTTCTTCATGATTTGTATGTATGAACTTTGTTTTCTGCCCTTGCTACTTGCTTTTGTAATGAATTGTGTTAAAATGCATTGCTCTCTGCCTCATAACCCTTATTTAATTGCTGCTCGCTTCCTTCACCTGTGTGCTTGCTCACCTGCTCATCTGTACATGTGTCACCTTTTCACCCACTGCTTGCCCACCATCATCTGTGTTATGTTGATGTCTATTGTGTCTTTTTTTATTGTATTTTCGCTGTATTTCTCTGTTTTTTTCTCTGTGCATGTGCTTCTTTCTTGCTTTTGTTACTTTCGTTTTTTCGTTTTGTGCACCTTGTGAGCATTTGCTTTCATCTTGTATATAGGTTGAACAGACGAGTTAAAGACAAATTACAAAAAGGTTTAACAGTAAACATTAATCCATTATCTATGTGTTGGATACATGAAAAAGTAAAAAACAAATAAAATCAGGTTAGCCAGGATTCCTGAAAAGGGGAGCAAAACAATACTGCACAGAGGCTTTACAGAAAGCATAAAAAAACATACTGAAGCTTACAGAAAACGCAAACATTCAGAAGGCAATAGCCATTCATTTTAGAGAGGCAAGTGACGAGAAGGAACACTGGCTAATGCACTAAAGATGGCTAAGATCAGATCAAACTTGCATACAGGCCAATATGCTGGCAGTGTTCCCTCTGACCATGGCCAAAGACAGGCGCTGGTGGATCCACTGTCGCTCCCTGGGGGGGTCGCCTGAAATGTCAACTAGTTTCTACTAGGCAAGACAGCTCAAGAAAAGGGCAGTGCACTTACCATTGGACTTGCAATTCACTTCTACATTTTCTTCACTATTAAATTGGATCCAGTAACTTCAGTGTTCATGTCTGATCTTAACGATCTTAGTAATCTTGGCGATCTTAGTGATCTTGGTGATCTTAGTGATCGTAGTGGTATTTACGTCAAGTGTCTTTTCCACCTTGTCTCTTCAACCTTATTCATTGGGGCATACTAATAGTGTGCCCTGTTAGACATATATAAGGTACCTTCACAACTTCAGCCAT
>JGI24159J19872_10012191_pt1 | contig 11225 bp, 7 predicted proteins | sample Ectturendosymbi4_FD_19872 | JGI IMG/M metagenome (IMG submission 19872)
AGTGTGTAATTTGGACCAACCCTGGTGGCGGTTTGTGTAATATGGACCAGTGTTACAAATGACAATACTTGTATAAAGTACTTGGAAAGTGTTTTATGGGCTACGTTCATAGGAACATCGTACAGTACTCTGCATGGTACAATCACAGTATTCGAATACGATACAATACGTACAGGCATACTGGCACATGCATTTTGAATGCGTGTTTCATTTCCCGAGGTGCAATCTTTNGTAGAAGCGGGCTGCACGGACGTGCAGATTGCTTGGCCGCTTGAGTGCACCGTGCGCGTCTTTAAGTGCCTTGCTCAAGCGCACAGCAACGATAACACAGGCAGGTGCATGGAGTCGACCATTCGATCCGTAATCATCGCTTGGCGTTGCGCTGTTGAAGCCGCGTACATATTTGCACCAGCAGACAATTACCGTACAGTTTCTTGTCTGGGAGAACACAGCATGCAAGGAACTTCAACCCCTTGAGTTAACAAGGAAGGTACCGAGAGAATTTGCCTATAACCGCACCTCTAGGGGATTGCGTAAAGAACGTTACTGGCGAATTGGCGTTATAAGCGAATTGAAATGCATGTAAAAGAAGCCATCGAGACCGTAAAAAAGGTAACGTTATAGATGAATTGACGTTACAGACGAAGCCGTTAAACGAATTCAACTGTAGAGAACAGATTTACAAGAGGTATCAGGCTCCATTCGAATTAAACTAAAAAAGTTAGTTTCAGGGCAACATGTTATTTTCAGGGCTAATTTTTTCCGCCCCCGCAGTAAAATGCCTTCCCGTTCGCCTATGCAAGAACCTCTTTTTTCACCAAATATTCGGTTTTGGAGAAATACGGTGCGTTACTTTGCATTCTCTCAAGGGAGTCGTATTTTGCAAAAACTTATAGTAAGCCTAGTTTCATGCATCACAAACTCTAACTAACCTAAGAATAAACTATCAAATACTGGAAAATGGAAAGCAATTCCTCTTCAACTCACGTCAGAGTTATCCAGTGCTACAACGGGCACATTTACGGCTCAATTCAATCTGGGATCAATCATCATTCTGATGCAAATTGAGAGCCCAACAGAACTGGCAGTCTGCTACAAGCCTTATTGCAGACACGTATAATGACCTTTTCTAAGGCTTGTGGTCCAGTTTTCCACGCTACACCTACAGCATCTATCTGCTATACGAGACTAACTGCAAGGTGAAAAATGCAAAAACACCTTATGGAAAGTTACGATTCATGAGATGCATTTTGTAATTTCCGCAGACCACAGAAGCAGTCATAATTTATATTCGACTTCCACAAAGATTGTATTATCATAAAATACTTTTAACTTCGTTGAGAGAATGCAACACAACATACCTTAGAACACTGTTTCTCAACCTGTGGGCCATGGCTCACTGATAGGCCGTAGCTGAGTTTGAGTGCGCCACGGAGTTAGACTAACATATGCTAGAATAAAGTCATCTAGACGTCTAATTACTACATCGGGGGATACACTCTGATTGTGTTCAGCAGCAATATTCTCACTGAAATGCATACAGGAATAAATTCGATACTTTAGAATAATGTGTATTTATTTATGCGTATAAAAGCACAGCCTATATGCTAACAAGGTAGTGGGCCACGCTATTACCAAAAGTTATCTGTGCCACTTAAGCAAAAACATTGAGAAACACTTCCTTAGTACAAACAATGTTAGCCATGAGTCATTTAGATCGAAAACGCAGAAAAAAGAACATGCAACATTTGAATTTACACAACATGGCTTACGCGCAAACTTCAGTGGGAAATACTTTTCTTAGCGATGTTGGGGGTAGTAACCAAGAGAAGAGTCGTCATCAAATTTTTGCTTGTGATATATGTTTTTGCGAAATGTTTACTTTCATAAATTGTTATTTCACTTTCAAAGAATTGATGTTCTCAAAAGTGTTTGGCAGTAATTTTTTTCAATATAGCAAAATATTCTGATGGTACAAACAGGCCACAATGGTGAGCCCATAGATTTGCAAGACTACCACCTAGAACTGCTTACCAAATAAGTAGTCATCCACTAAACCTAAAGTTACATGTGAAACGAGGACGAATAAATATGATTTATATTGTGAACAATATGACCACACACATCAAAAACATTATTTTATTCAACGTTTCAGTTTAGTCGTAAGCCAATATCCGGAACATTAATAAAATATCACAGTGACGCAAAAAAGTAAAGCCGCTGATCATCCTGATGATTCATTACGACTAAACTGAAACGTTGAATAAAATAATGTTTTCGATATCTGTGGCTATATTATTCACAATAAGAATCTACAGCAACCCCGTGCATTGCTTTTTGTTTACCAAAATGTGATTCAACTTCAAAGGGGATATTTGCAAGGGGACCAAGGCGCGAGCTTCGTGGAGCCACCATTGAATCCGGTACTGAGACCCTTACCCGTCTCCACAGAAAAAAAGCTTTAAAGGGCAAAATTGCCTAAACCAGTGGTTGTCAACCTTTTTTGTATTGGTACACACTTTTACATTTGCTTGAAAACCTGTACACCTCTTGCCATGCACTAAAATGTAGTGCTGTAGAGTAAAATTTAAGCGATTTTTACGCTGTAAATATCGCTTAGCCGATTTCAAATGGTAAATCTTGCAATGAAAATCACGGCCAATGAAAACGATACAAAAGACTTATTGCAAACGTTTCGATAACTCCTGTTATCATCATCAGTGCACTGCAGATGAACCTTGCAAAATGTGAAGTTTGTGCTCATGTCTACGATATGTAAACTGCAATGTACACGAATTTGATTTCTGTTTAGGCTGTTTACTTGATTTGCTGACAGCGGCTTGCTGCAGGTCGAAGCCTGAAGTGTTTAAGCCGCTGTGCGAAGGCTTGTGTCGAGCAAACTTTCTGACTTGCGAAATCGCTGACTTACCGCCATTTGCGCATGCTCAGAGTGATTTCCAGGTAATGCTTTTCGCAAGGTGGCTGTTCACTGAGATATCAAATATGCTGAGAACCGATGATTAGGGTTTATGGTTTATCTTCAGTGTTTATGGCTAGAGTCAGTGTTTAGCGTTAGATAAAGAAAACTAATTGACGTCTGAGACTAAGTCAAATATATTTATTTATATTTCAAATATATTTCAGTGGTGAGGTATTTACAAAATGTCGCTTATTGTGGACTATCTGACGTCTAACCAAAAGTAAATTTTCGCAGACATCAAACACTTCATTGCCAAGTTTATTCCTTTACTCTGAGAAGCGAAACAACTGACATACTCGTGCAAGAATAGATCAGAATTTCGCAAAGGTCAGAAATTTCGCTTGTCCTGTCATGCGAAATCCCTGACCAGGTCAGAAATTTCGCTTAACGCCGAGAACACCACGGGGTCATGAAAAAATGTCACAATATAACTATTTCATCAAGGTAGGCTGCGTTCAACACAGTTTCGTATGCCATCAATGAAGATAATAATTTTTTAGGATTATAAGTATGAAAACCCATATCAAAAAGAAGTTGACTGCTGAAGGGATAAAACATACTCATGTGAGGACAGTAGAATTGGAGACCCCACTTCACCTTCGTGAACCAAAGATTTGGAACCTCTGTGTGAGTTTCGCGCAGAGTGTGACATCTGAACTTCGGATCACATAGCAGTACAGTCTGCTTACAAGTGTTAGAGTCCCATGAACCCACCTGGAACTGACTTGCCTGTACGAGTTGGGAAGTAAATAGCCTAATTTGGAACTCGCGTGGTGAACACTCACGCGAATTGAAATCCTGCATTAGTGTAATCCCCAGCACACACAGACATCCACCTGCGTGAGCGATGTCAAGGCAGAAACAACGGCTACAGGTCCGCAACTAGCTGATATCTTCGGGGGTCAAAATGATTGCAACTTGTTGTTTCACCAAGCAACTAACATGTTCTTGACGCGTTCAAAGCGACTTTGAAAATTACAAGGGGATTTGCGGGCCTGAATAGCTACGAGTATTCCACTGCGAGTGCATTGTAATGCATCACCAAAATGTGCAACTATACGTAATTTTGTAGTTTATGAAGATCGACTTGAAACAAATTTATTGCAGCTATTCGCGCAACCAAAATTTTCAGAATGGTTTGCTATAATTTCTGCTATTGTTTTTGAGGCCAACGTTGTTGCTGCTCAAAAACAAGCATAATTGGCAACGATTTGTTTGTTTTTTGCAAGATTCCATTGCCGTCAATTCTTTTAGTGCCCCCCTGCCCTACCGCTGTTCTGGCGTCCCTGATTCCAGAAATTCACTCCTGACACCCTCCACACGATCTGTAAGTGTTCTGTGCCAAAAAACGGTGGCTGCAGTGAACTCACAAAGGATTCTTGATCAAGTGATGGTCATCTGACCAACATTACAAACAAACAGGCAACAAAATACAGAAAATTCACACTCTCTGATAGACACGGTTTTAAAATCTGTGAAAAGTTACCACACTCAGCTAGAGCAAAGAACAATGCATGTCATGTTACTATTCTTGAAAATCATATATCCCTTACTCCCCATCACAGTGGTACACCTTTGAAAATTCTGGTACACCCTGGGGTGTACGATACACCCGGTTGACAAGCACTGGCCTAAACAAACAACTGATATCCTAATTAAACGAAAGTTCAAGCTGAGTGGAAATCTTATCTATTGAACATGAACTCTCACCAAGATATGAGCTCAAACCCACCTCAGAAATTTGCATACAAATATTCTATCAGTAGCCTTCTCATAGTCGTAGTGGAAAGTAATTATTTTGTAGAAAACAATTGCCTAAAATTTTGCAGATTTTCCTTGAAAATATGATGGTGTAAAATCGGTGTCAAAATATTTTTGAAGAAAGTTTGTATTAATTTTTTCCATATAGTCCAGGCTCTGAACTAAAAAGGGTCAAATAAAACATGCTCTTCGCTAAACTCATTCTTTCCACCGAGATGTTCTTTGGCGAATCGATGTCTTCAAGTTGGGCTACTAACAAGCACTGTGCGACAGAATCTCTGAAGTGCTTTCAAGAGGCTTTTATTTTTTTGTTCACTAAACTACCATTGTTGCCTCCAGCTGCTGACCAAGTAACTGTTTTCGTTAATAGTATGTCACAGTAAACGCGAACCACTCTAAACATTGGACCAACCAACCTCACGCAACCATTCTATTGCCCCGAATGTCATTTTTCGAAATACTTTTTGAAACAAGGCCATTATAAAACTCTCCATCAAGATTAACGATTGCCGTGTACAACCCAATGAACACATGTTAATCGACCAGAAGTATCTACGCAGTTAGCACGGCGTGCAGTTCCTAATAACATCTCCCGTTCTTCTATGTTTCACCATTTTCCGGCTTGCTGCTCTGTTCTCAACTATTTCATCGCATTCCATGAAACTACGCTACTGCCACCAGAACTTGGATTCACACACACAAGATAAATAATTTACCCGACAAGCGTTGGATTTCTTTGGATCCGGTTGAGCGACTTCGACAAGAGTTGAAACAATTGAGGCGAATGACGTATTGATTGCCTCGTCTGGCGCCCAAGTCGTACTATAGCGCTGAAGGGTCAGGCTTGGGCATGTAACAACAGAAAAGCTCCCCGCTGCTTTTGATTTGGCGTTGCTACCGCCATGTTTTGGTTTTGTGTTGTTATGTGATTGTTGAGTGTGACGTTTTCTAAATTTAATAAACTGAGGTTTAACAGACAGTGATTGAATTTTGTCACTGCAACTTTTCGCTTCAACCCCACTCTGTGTACGAGCCTGTATGCATTTGGAAAACACAAATTTTAGCGTGACCAGGTATAACCAAAACCAATTCGCTGCAGGCTCAGGAAAATGCGACTTGACAGTGGTGGATTTGAAAACTTTAACTTCCCGTTATGAGTTTTGTATAAGGCAATGGACACTAGGTTCGCAGGGCTCCACACATTTGAAGCACCCTGTTCGCAGGATTTCACGTAATTGGCAATTAACAAACGATTTACAGGGCTCGACAAATTTCAAAAACAGCTTCGATAGAACCGGTGCAAAACGCTCGAATTCCACAAAACACCACTGAACGAAAGCTCATGTTTTATATTCCTGCTTCCAGAAAATGTTTTTTGAAAAAAGAAACACTCTAGTATCGCTGAATTTTAGTCTCTTTGAAATCTACAAATTCAGTTCAACAAGGTCTGTTTCATAAAAACAGGATGCTGTGGCTGGCAAAAGCCGCCAGGAATATGACTAGCTTTGAAACATGATCTATTCACAGACTTTCTTCGTTTCGACAGTGATTCGTTCTACTTTCACAGCCATATAATCAAAACTTATGCTACGTTGCGCTTTTTCCATTGTGAAAATTTTGAAACTCTTCTCACACTATATCAGTGATTGGAAGTTTGGATTTAATAGCAAATTGTTTGCAACGGATGTTTATTTTTGTAGTTACTAATGCCATGTAAAAAACGTATCTGTTACTTAAAACGTGGGTAAACATGCGTAACAGAAGATCAAAATTTTTGCTTGGATGTCAGTTTCCAATAAACTGCATGTCGTAAATACTATCATTTACCTGCACTTCTAAAATGTAGGTTTAAATTTTCAGGAAAACAAAACACAGCATAAAAGCAAATGCATCGATTGCAACAGACAACTACTCGTGGGAAAATGTGAGTCAAATATCGAAATAATCATGTTCAGATAATATTTAGCTGTTTTTGTGTAAACAGCATTCCTTTTTAGTTAAAACTAGCCTGTCCTTTAGTGATTTTGCACAAATTCCTGACATTTACAGAATATTTAGGGCTTTTTAGGCTATCTCAAAACATGGCACATGCGCTAACTTGGTCACGTTCGCCGTATTTTTGAGTGTCGTTTATCAAAAAACGTTCTCCAGTGCAGGGGTTCCCAACGTTTCTCTGACCATGTACCCCTTCATCATTTCGACAGATGAGCATGTACCGTTGAAATTTCATGGCAAATTTCTGAGTAAAATAACAAAAATCCACTGCATTTTTATTATAATTTTTAGATTTTTAGAATTATAAAGATAGACTACGTTTTTATGCCTCAAAGTTAATTTGCTGCGGCTGTGCAATGAATCTTTTTCTTGAGATAAGCAAATGTAGGCTACTCCTAGACTAAAGGCACATGTACCCCAGATTGGGAACCCCTGATCTAGTGGATTGAGCTCTTGCATGCAGTGTTGGCCGACTACTACTTTATTTCAGAGATGCTGTAAAAAGGGATCTTCAGCAGCTGAAAATCTTGTCCTCTGAGTAGGAAATATATGGGGTGAGATAATAAGTGGGGGTATAGGTTAAGGCTTGTTTGACCAAGGTTTTCTGACCCTGGCCTCCAACCGCCTGGCGCAGTGGTTCTTAACCTATTTTGTCTCATTTACCCTTTAACAAAATCAAAAATTATTTTATCCCCAACAATGTGTAGTGTGTGAGGCATGGCTTTTCTGGATAGGGTCCAAGGCAGGTTCTCCTGGAAAAACGTTGTAAACTTCACTCAAACACATGAAATTTTATGCTTACTGGAACCAATTTTAGGGTAATGCTTGTGTGAAACTTATCGGTCTCTGAGATGAAACTTTAGTAAAATGCTTTTACAAGCAACCATGACTGCTTTTAAAAGAAATGGTTCGCTGAGCTTGTTGAAATTCTAAAAGCAGTTTCATATGAACCGGCATATCACTGAATCAAGGGGAAAAACGTTACGTAAGAATACACAGCCATGTTTTAATTTTTCTTTTACAGAAAAATGACAAACAATATCAACCAGTCACTCAGTGAGACTTTTTAGCTTTTTTTCTATGCACAATATCTGAGATTCTGGGAACAGTGGTCGACAGAGATACTCATCCTTGAGAACCAGTCGAGATCGAGTTTTTGTTATATGGTCATCACTGAGGAGAACCCTGCCTCGCATAGATACGTACTGTATTTTGAAAAAGTATAATAACTTCAAATGTGCGCTTCAACAGCGTTGGAAGTTCTTTGCCCAATCCCCACCAAGATTTTGAAAAGTCACAGTTGCAAAATGAGAATATGGAATAAAGCATTGTTTAACATTGAAAATCAATCAATTTATCTTTACAAAGCACTTTGAGAAGACGAGCCTGTGCCTTGATAAAATATACACGTTCAGTTACATGTTTCAAAACTGTTGTCAAATATTCTGGAAGGGCTTTACTCGCCAGTGCACGGCGATAAAGATCATATGGGGTAGTAATAATGTGCAATTCCCGTTTTTATTCACCAGAGTTGTAAAACCTGACTTCATTGAGCATAGAGGAGGGGCCGTCTGTGCATAGCGAGCCAACGTTTATTTTGTTTTCCACGGTTTTATTTTGTAGAAAAAAAGTATTCATTTTTCCTGATCATCAGTCACTTGGCTAGTCGTCTCTACACTTTCGCACATTAAGAATTAAATCTTTCAACTCAACCGCATGTAAATATCGACAGTAAACCAACAAATACGCGCAGTTCGACACGTCAATTGACTCATCTAGCTGCAGGGTGACTCTTGCCTTATTACTTCGAATTTCATCTGCTACGTTCGATCTAAAATATCACGAGACATAACACGTATATCAGGGGTCTCACACTCAATTTGCTCCGTGGGCCACATGAGCACTTATAAGGTAAGCCGCGGGCCGCATTATGACCAGGCCCGTAACCAGCTTGGGCCATCAAGGGGGGGAGGGCGAAGAGTGCTGAGAGGGTCCCAAATTTTTAAACTATGTCCGACACATCTTTCCAAGGGGGCGAAAATTTTTCTAGGGGGGTTCCTCCCTGTGCCCCCCTGGTTACGGGCCTGATTATGACGCTGACGCAACAATGGCGGTACCTGAACTTACTACAAACATCGTTTACATGTTATTTCCTGTGAAAGGCATCATGAATTATAGGCAAATCATTTCTAGCCGTCTCTACATTGGTGTTAACCATTTCTAGCAGTCTAAGGAACTTGTTCTCTCGCTAGCCGAGCACTTTTAAACACCGATGAATAAAGTAAAGAACGTAAATGTTATTCACTTCATTCATTTGCATGCCTGCTTTTCCTCTAGGGAGGGTTGCGGGGGCAGCAGCCCTAGAAGGACTTGGAATATTTCACGGCCAACAGCAATTTCAGATAGTTCTGCTGGGTTCACACCAAGACGGGACTAAGCAAGGTCGGAGACAAAGTCACTCCACCTAGGCCTGGGAAGACCCCTGGGCCGCTTTCCTGTGGGTTTAGCCAGCTGGACGTGCCTCACCAGGTCTTTCGCGGGGCATTCTGTACACATGCACTAACCAACATATCTGTGATCTCTCAATTCGGAGAACGTGGTTCCACATTCAGAGCTCTGTGAATTTCACAGCTGTGCTATTTGTCGCGAAGTGTCATACCGTGGACTCATCGCAAAAATCCCATCTCTGCTGCTTGCACCTGAGATAATATTCTTTCCATCATTACCCAAGATTCAGGAACATAGATAAGGATCGGAACAAAGACCGATAAAAAAACTGACAGTTTGCGGTGTTTGAAAGCTCCCATTTTATGACCACAGAGCGATAAAGCTTACGCAGAACTGCATTAGCTTTAGCAATCCGTGCATCAACCTCCTTGCTCCACCCTCCGTCACACGTAAATACCAGCCCTAGGTACTTGCACTTCTCCACCTGCTTCAGTGTATTGTCACTCACTTGCACCATACACTACACTATCTTTGGTTTGCAGAGAGATATAATATCTCTGTATTTTTAGTGCTCATTTTTTCATTCCGCCTCGGTCGCACGCAGCTGAAAACCGATCGAGTGCATGCTGAAGACCCTGTTGAGAAGACGCTAGCAGTACCAAAGTCTGCAAAAAGTAACGGTTGAACCTGCAGCTCACAACTATGACACCCTCCTCGACTTGGCTGTTACTGTCTATCCAACTCACGCAGACTACGAAGAGGAGTGGTGACAGCGCACACCCTTGTCGAAGTCCAACAACAACGTTGAACGGTTGTGATTTACTCTTCCGTCACATCACAAACTTCTGAGCAGGAATACAGTGACTTGACGGCCAGCAACACCTGTGCCCATCGACACCGTACTTCTGCATCAGTCTCCAAAGCTTTTCACGAGGAAACCAGCCGTATGCTTTCTCGAAGTCGACAAAACGTGTGTAGACGTTTTTGGTATACACCCAAGATTTGTCAAAAATTTCTGGAGAGTGAAAATTTGGTCTGTAGTGCCACGGCCGGGACGAAAACCTCTCTGGGCAGGCCCGCAACCAGCTTGGGACACCAGGGGTGGCGAAGAGTTGTCTGAGAGGGGCCCAAATATTTTAAACTATGTCAAATAATTTTCAACTATGCCCAATACATTTTCCAGGAGGTGACAGCACCCCCCTGGTTACGGGCCTGGCACTGGATATCATTCAGCTTTGTTTCGTGGCATCTTTTACAAGGCATTTGGCAACGTAAATACCAATTGTACAAAAATTTCCAGAAAGCATCGCAGGCCGCACAAAACACCCTCGCGGGCCACATGTATAAGCGCCCGCCGGCATCGGCCCCGCTTAGACTGAGCGCGTAAGGTGAAACACGAAGCGCGCAAAGCTTAACAGTCAAAGTCATAACATCCCCGATGGTGCGAAAACCATCGGAAGCTTTCTTTGGCCGAACAGCTAGGGGCGAAGCAAACCGACTCAAAACATGCGGCCCGCGTGTGTGAGACCCCTGACTTATACGAAACGTGCCGTGTGGTTTGATAAATAAGCTTTCTTAAGTTTTTTCTTTTGTTCTCTTTTCGATTATATCCAGTAGTGTACTGTTTGACAAGGCACACCCCAATTGTATGCGGATTTTTTTGCTATTGCAAAAGCAACGCGCCAGGATGCTTCAAATCCTAACGTGTCTTATTTACAAAACGAACCCTGATATAGGAAAATCATATCAGGCTGTTTAAAAACTACATCCTCTTCAGATGTTCTGCTTGATCTAAACCTTAAAACCTTAATCCATCGCAGAGAAAGATCTATACTCCGCTATTTTTCTAAAATAATTTTTCGTTTGGTACCCTGCCCTTTCCCTTTGAATCTCTTTAGATCGTTCGGTGAATTTGTTCCCTACACTTTGCGCCACAATCTAGAGTCTAGACGTTCAGATTCCACTTTTTAAAAAATCACTGGCATTTAACTTTTTTCTCCGAAAGGCCTGTAGCTTATGGAATTCTCTCCCACTCGAAATT
>JGI24159J19872_10012192_pt1 | contig 11224 bp, 8 predicted proteins | sample Ectturendosymbi4_FD_19872 | JGI IMG/M metagenome (IMG submission 19872)
AAAAAAAACACTGGTACCCGGTATGGACTTGTAGGGACCCGATTTCTCTGATTCTAGGTACCCGATTTTCTCTGATTCTAGGAACCCGATGAACATTTTCGCCAATTCTATGGACCCGAATCGGGTCCCTAAAACGCCTTAAAAAACCCTGGTGTAAGTACATACCGACAACCTGTCCTTATTTGGACAATCTTAAATTTGACATTTTTGATGCAGTGGGCACTGGGAGATTTTCACGTGTCCAGCTGACACCTTGGCATAAAACTGATTTCTAGTTTCATGATTTCTATCCAGGGCTGCCGGATGCTTGACAAGAATATGGGAAGTTTATGTCCAGTTTATGGTAAATTTTTTGGCAAAAACATTTTGGCAATGGCAATGTTATTTCGAATATTGAATTTTCGATTCTTAATGTTTTTTGCACTACATAATTTTTTCCATACGTTAAGCACGTCGGTCAGCGTGATTCACATTTGCAGTATGCGTCGATAGTTCGCTTCACCTCAATGCCTGTTATCTACTGTGAAAGCGGAACTTCCAGGCCCACCAAAATAGGTGTTTAATTTAACTTTAAGGCTTTTGTTACAGGCACATCATACTGTTTGTATTGAAATAAACGAAGTACCAGCCAACGACTGGCAAAGCGTTTACTTTCCGAAACCTGAGTAGCAACGTCTTCTGACTGACAACATGCAAAAAGATGACGTTCAACAATATCAAAACAAAGTAGACCAAGCAACACCACGTGAACACAACCAGTTTAAGACGACGACTATCCCATTATGATATCAGCTGCTGGCCCATTTAGATATCTTTCTAAACTGTTCCACTCTTACAACTCAAAAAACACCTGATATCATACCGAGATGCAACAGTGAAACACTTATGTCGTGACATACCTTGGCATGTGACTTTCCGACATCCACAGCAAATCCATGTTGCATGCTAACACCGGGAGATGGCCGTCGTTCAATTCCGAAACAGGATCGGTCAAGCGACCGTGTGTCAGCAAAATGTCAATAATCAATTGCAAGTTTGTCTCCCACCTTACTGGTTCACCAAATAAAACCACAGCTTCTATGTTAGGGAAAACCTCACTTGGTTCATGAGGGGGCTGCAAGACAAAAATGAAAAGGCAAATGTAGATCAAGACCATCAAATGTCCATCACAGTTTCGATGGTCCTACCTTTCAAATGCACCCTATAACTACCTTGCATCCTATGCAACCCTCACATACAATACAAATCAACCAATATTTTTAAGAGACGTTTTTTCAAGGTAACCTTTGACAGTAACAACAAAAGATGTAATGCTAGCTTTCACGAAATTGTCTGCCCACCAGATACGTATATTCATTTTATCACTTACAAGCAACTCATCCAATTTAAGCTTTTTGTACCAGTCAGTGTTATGCCAACAAGTTTTTTACCCCTTGATACAAACCTACCCAAAACCACACAGTTCTCCAAGTCTATTCACTGTTACTGATCTTAATCTTAACTACTTACATTGAAAATGGATGTTGTTGAATAAATAAACTTTAGTGCATCACTCTACAAAAGATAGCTCATAATGAGAGCAATTAAGAGAAGTTCAGAATTACAGTTATCAATATATGTCAACACATGCAGGACATCAGAAGGTTTTTTTCAGGGTGTGGCCAATAGTGGGTTTTTCCCAAGGGTGGCAAAAGTGGTGAAATTTCATTTTTCCTCTCGAAACTAAGAAAAAAGCCTTTTTTGCTAAAAACGTAATAGGAAAATGTCAAATTACAAAATCCAGCGGGGCTAAATCCACCATGCCACCCCCTTCCGATGCCCGTGATCTAAGCAGAAAAGTAGCCTTTAGACTTACTGATTTTGGCCTGCGTTGATGATCAACCATATCCAAGTTTGGAAATGCAGACCGAATTTGATCAATTGTAACTGTGTTGGTAAACCCGATTCGTTCAGCTATTTTGTCAACAGGTCCTTGGCCAGAAAGAAGCACACACTTGTTGTGAAATTCGTTGAACATTCTCAGAGGACTATGTGACATCATAACTTGCTCAGCAGTAACCTAAAATAAAGTAAGCATAGAAAGCAAGGGCTGACATACATGGAATTGAAAGCATACAATCGGGTTACAATATAAAGGCATAATTCCCTCATATGACACCCACAATAAATCTTATATGCATCACACACACACAAGGAAGGAGAATTGATCTGTAGAGAAACATTAATATCTACATTCTGAAAACTTCTCCATTCATTTTAAAACCCATGTTCTTTTCACATAAACTTTTCAACAAGAACAAACTCGACCACCCCACATAGTATGAAATAATTTTACGCCTTCATACCAACCTCCACTTCCAATGCATCAGATAATTGTTCGGCTTTGGTTCTTGCAAGAGCATTGCCAGCATTAGTCACAAATATGGTAGGAACTCGAAACTTTCCAGTTTGGTCTACTAGTTTCTGAAATGCTGCTTTTGCAGCAGGGATTGGCTTTTTCCCACGAATCAAAACTCCATCAATATCAAACAGTAAGCCAAACTGAGGGTCCTAAAACCAAACAAAATCCATTGCTAAATTTTCAAACAAAGGTAACTTATTAAAAAGCACATTGGCAGCAAATTTGTATCAATACAAAATTTTAAAATATTTACAACAATCATTCTTTAATGTTACCAGTGGAAAAAAATAAACACTTAACCAAGGGTGGGAAATTGGCAGCCTGCGGGCCATATGTGGACTGCCACATTGTTTTCAGTGGCCCACGGAAGCATTCAGGAAAATATTTCAATTTAAGATTTCTCCCAATTTATCAAAGTAAATGTTAGTGCTGAGGCTAATCTGAAATGAGACTTACTAATATTGCTATCGACTTGCTTCTATTTCCATTGGAAGTATGGCGCTCCACTAAACGCGACCTTCTCAAAGTGGCCACCAAGACACATTAATTGCCCACCCCTGCACTAAACAATCCTTTCTTTAATTGACAATTTGAGTTGAGCTGAATGTATGAGCATACACTTTTAGATTATTTTACTGAATAATCAGTGCAAAATGCTGAAACACTGAAAAAAATTTAGGTTGTCCTATTGCAGTCCCACTAACAGCTAAAGTTTAGGAACGAAGAGCCATATTTGAATTAAAAGTACAACTATGTGGCAAGCTTGCATAACAGGTTCAACACAACACAGATGTTTTTGATGTACTGCAACATTTAGAAAATAGGTGAAATCTTTGGTTGTTTCATGCACCTGCAGCTTACATGCAGTAACTGACTCAAGTGATTGATTAATTTTTGTATTTACCCAAGTGCTTTGTGTTTGCAAAACAAAGGGATGTAGTCATTTTACAAGAAAACCTTAAATCTACAAGCTTTGCTCAATTAGCATCCACACAAATAGATGCAGGGCTAGTTTTTTTATTATATTGAAACTTGTAAGTGGTACAGTAGGATGTAGCACCTGCCACTGAATGTGGTAGACTGGGTTTGAATTCCTGTCAAAGCAAAGGCTTGAAAAAGGGTAATTGCGACCTGCCTTGTTCTCAGCACTAGTGGATGGGTGGGTGAAAAGGAAAGCTTCACACACGATGGTGCCATTGACCTGCCACCAGTGTAGCATTCACTGCCAAAGTACCCACATGGCCCAGAAATGGGCGTCTGCAGACCAGAGATGAGCACTGAACTAGACTTGGATTGGACTGATCCAGACTACAACAATTTTTCTGGATTGGATCCGTACTGTAAATCGCTTCATAAATTTACGATCAGGGCCAGATTTGGACTGAGTGAAAACAAGCTGCATAATTTTCATTGTTAAAAATCTGTATTTTATTAACTTTATAGACTTCATTTGAACTTGGACTTTCAAATTATTAAATTTTTTGGACTACAGTTGGACTTGGACTGAGCTTTAAAAATTCAGGACTAGATCCAGATCACAAAATGAGAGACAGCTCCTGCTGCAAACCACTCATGATACTCCAAAGGGAGTATAACACAAGTATAACTACTGCATAATGAAAAATACTTCATTCTTTCTTTCTGATAATGGTCTACTCTGTTAGCTGTAGAATGATTGAATGTATCATAGTTTGTTTTAACCGAAGACATGGAAGCAATTAACCATGCTGTTTTAATAGGATGTGTTCTAAGCTGATGTGTTGTGTTAATTCGAGTATGATATGCAACACTTCAAAACTTTCAGTACCAAGGGAGTTCCCTGATAAGACTCTGGGTACCAGGCAATTTTTTATAGTTTTCCATATGGCAGTTACTCCAAACGCCTGGTAATAAAGCCTGAACAATTGCCTCATTTGTTAAATCTGCTATTTTCTCTTCATATTTTTCACATGTAAATGTAGAAAACTTGCAAGAAAAAATGATCACAAACAGAATTTGATAGAATTCAGATCAGTTTCTATAGATATCCTGGTATCTGCTCTGGAAATCGAATTCCATACTGATACACAGACCAAGTACTGAAAGTGTTGAAAGACATTTTAGATTTCTGACAAAGTAGCAACAGCAGCAGTTACACAGCTTGTCACTGCAGCACTGACCAGAGAATGTATAATACTAACAGCACAAATATTCGCATGTATAAAGTGACCACACATCCTACCTTGACAAGGAAAGCCTTATTTTTTGGGTTCCAAATCCTAGTCAAAACTGATAAACAGGGTTGGTTTACTAGATGACCGCCATGGTCCTTCACTAATTATAAGTGACACTGACACAGTGACATTAATTGTATACATTGACCAGTTATCATGCCATTGTGTTTTCATTTATTCTAATGTTCACTGACAATTGGTTTCCTTATTGTATGATGGTTCTTCGTATTGTTTCTGTTTATTACCGAGTCATATGAAACAGTAAATAAATCAATCAGTTCTTCAATTATCTTCTAAAGCAAGACCAATTGCAAACAACAGGATAAAACAAGGGTTGTAAAAGACAATATGAATGCAAGTTACTTGAATTTCTTTTGAAACAAAAAAATTACCTTCTCTCTTCACATTTTTAGCAAAATTTGAATAATTTAGAATCTGTTTAAATGCAAAACACACTCAAATTGCCATCTTCATTTTTTGAAAGGTTTAACAGAAAGAGCCTAATTTTAGCATAGATTACATTTATCAAGGAATTAATCTTATGCGAGTAATAAATCAAACACTAACTCAATTAAGAATAACACTGATATTGAATAAATGTATTCCTACTTGCTTTAAACCCAACTTGTACCAATACCAGTCTATGTACAGATATAGAGAAAGCAAAGACCACAAACAAAATACTTGCTTTTGCTTTTGAAGAATATAATTTGTTTCTTCCTGGCCACAGGCTTGAAGTTTGGTACAATTTACCACATCCACGGCGGAGTTGAGGCAGTGTTGCAGACATTGTGTCAAAAAAAAGATACTGGAAAACCATGAGGCATAAGCAGCTATAATGTTCAATATCAATTTTTACATACCAGGCCGTTAAGCTGGCAAAATTTTACTACAATTATACGTAGTTCCTCACACTTTACACACCATTGCACCTCTACAGAAAATAATACAGTGCTGATGTTGTTTTTCTAAGTAAGCTAACATTACAACAACAGAATAAATGCACATAACTTATATTTATAAATGCTCCATTTGTAAATGTCCAACTCAAAGATGTTGGTATACCTAAATTTGTTGAAATCAGGTTTAACAAAACAGCTTTCCATGAAACAAAAATCTGTTGGGGGCAGTCAGCTAAATAATTAGCATACACACCACACTGATTTTCTGCATTATGCTCAACCAAGATTACACTTTCATCTTTGATAGTTAAGCTGACTTCATGGTCCATATGGCACTACCTTCTAATGGCAATAGACCAAGGTTCTATTTTTACAACAGACTCCAAAGTTGATATTGATAATTAACTTGCTCATTAAGATAAACAGAGCTATGATCAATTACCTAAGTGTTCTTCACAAGATCACATAAAAGCATGAATTAATAGATCAAATGCTTCCGACTGCTGTGATAATATAATAAGCAAGTGACTACAGATACGCCTGGCCTGACGCAATTCAAATAAAAGGGTCAGTTTGCAATTCAAATGGCATAGATCTCATAGCTTAGGGGTTATGCGCTACGGCTGCTATGCCAATGGTTTTCTGTACGACTCTCACCATGCTGACTTTTGTTTTTTTTTCTTCACTTTTCTTCAGGCTTACGTTACGTGTTACCTTTACGGATTAGTGTTAGGTTAGGGTTAAGGTTAGGTTTAGGGTTTATCTTTTATGTTTAGTTCATTTCTACCAAGCCTACTGCACTCTCCTCATGCGTTACTGTTACGTCACAAGTGGCGTATAATAAGTTTTCAAATTTCAAGATCCACAGGCATATCTATAGGTATAGCCACTGCCATGGCATATAATAAACCTATTTATTTATTACATAATACTTCATGTTCAGTGATACGTCATTTGTTCTATTCAAAGAATTCAATGCTTAAATACACATCAAATAAAGATTAACATGATATTTCTGTGATGTCCTTAAACTGTGCAAAAACACTTTATCTACCACTTTACTGTTTACATAACCTGGTGCAATTGAGTGGATGCAACTACTGTATCTTACGGGCAATAAGGCACACTTTTGAATGTTGAATGCTAGCTGTTCTTTTTCATACATACGGCGCAACATGGCAGATTAGATACGATGGAGTTTAATCTGTCACACATGCCTACTCCACTACACAAAAACAGAATGAACTAAAAGCTATGCATGCGTTTGATTCAATGTACGCTAATGTAGTCAGGAGCCTCGCGATGCAGTACATATAGCTCTGTGCACATGTGCCTCGTGAGTAATACGATCTGCGCTTCAACATTAACTTATGTGCTACAGTAGCTAATCACAGAACCACATGCACTGCTCATTGCAATTGTAACATTGTTGGTTTATTACATAACATGATGGTGTGTTTACAAAAAAAGTGCTAACTCGCAATTAAATAGGGCAGTGGTTACAGCCAGGTCAACCTGTGGAACTTTATATTTGAAACATAATTCACCCACCACCTGTAGCCTAACGACTAATAAATGTGACAGCATGAACAACACACAACAAGAGTGCAGTAGGCTTGGTAGTAACACACTAAACGTAAAAGGTAAACCTAAAACCTAACCTCAACCCTAACTTATTACTAACGCTAACCTAACACTACAATCAACTGTAGAGTTGAAAAGTATTTCTCACCTACCTAACAGCACCCAGTATCTACTGTACATTTTTTATCAGTCTAAAACTAAGTCTTAGACAAAAAAGTGCCTTGCATTGACAGAGGAGCATTCCCTAGTCTGTCCATGTCAGACTAATCTACTTGATCCATAGCGATTAGGCGTCACCACCACGGGCCAGAATGGACTTGGGAATAATTGGGGGCGGAAGGAGCTTCTGTTCTTCAAGTTCTCTTGGTGGGGGCAAAGGGAGCTTCTATAGTTTGGAACGATAACCAAAACACACAGGAGGTTGAGAGATTGATGAAAGAAACTCAAAAATTATGAATCTAACTCTTTTCCATCCTAAAACGAGAGGAATTGTGGAAAACAAAAACAACAGTCCAGTCAACATCAAATTTGTCGCCAAAACATCAGATATCAGAAATGTCTCTGGAAGCGGCTATTCTACAGCACACTGTAAATATTGGCTGTGAGCTGTGACCTGACCTAACCTTTTAGTTACAAAACGCCTCACAGACCATTATCCAATCACAGTGTTGCGTCCCGCAAATAAGCAAGAACCAAGCGTTGAAGCGTAACATTGAAACGTAATAACGTACCAGCAAGCGCAGCCAACAAAGAGGCAGTGGACCAGTGTTGCCAACTGGTATATATATATATATTTTTTTTTTCAAAGTTCTAGATAGTANGTATATAAATTTTGGATTTGGTATATTTTTGTTGGAGGATTTAGTTGAGATTTTAAACCAATTTATTTGGTTTATTACGAAGCGGAAACAGAGAAACCGATAGTTGTGTTGAAGCTATATAAAAAAGTTTATTTGGCTTGATGCAGGAGAAAGCTTGCACTTTTGATAAGCAGAAATGAGATTGGAAGAGAGCCGAGAAGTTCTGAAAAAACTGAACTTAGTTCTAGCTATGCGCTTAAGTCAGCCAATGCATCAAAATTGGGAAAACTTCGTACGAGAGTGGCAGAAGATTTGGCAAAGAAGAACTGATAGAGCTTGCATGGCTTGCAAAGCAGTGTTCTGTTGGTGCTGTGTATCTCTTCTGCTACTGTAACTGTGCAAAAAGAAAATTACTAGTTATTAGAGCATATTAATGTGCTGGACCACAAAAGAAATGAAAATATAGTTGCAGTGCAGGTGTTGGAAGGGTGAATTTTCCATTGGTTCACAAATTAGTCACTGCTAAAGACAAAGTAGAAATTCATTTGAATTTTCTATGATGGCACTGCTCAATATCAACTGTATAATCATCTATGTCAGGGGTCTCCAAGCTACGGCCCGCAGGCATGGGCGTCCGCATAAATTTTTCCAGGGGGGCAACGTCGAAAATTTACTAATGCTTTTCAGGTTGCTGACGATGCAATACAAATGGACGTTCACAAAACGCATTACCCTTTCTACCCCGTTAGTCTGTGCTGGTTGCACCTCAATTCTCAACCTTTTGTCTAAAATGTTTTCTACACTTTGGCTATCAGAAATACTTTTTCTTTTTATAAGTTGCCCAATATCCATTTTTGAGCACGTGCTGCAAATAGTCATAATTTAAGAAAAATCAACGGCCAGAACAATACGTGCGGTAAAAAAACAAAAAAATTAGATCCTCTCGCAAAACTGCTTCAAGCAATGAGAAGTACAAATATATGTTGACAAAACTATCGGACAACTCACAAAAGTTAGAAAACCACGCAGGGACAACAAAATTGAGCAGATGAATTACGAAAACTCGGCACAGCAAATATAGCTTTGCACTTACAGCAGTACTCACTAAGAAATCAGAATTAAACCTTAACGATAAAGACGTATTCCCACAAGTCTGCATAGACGTATTCTAACAAATCATGTATTTTTATACTGTGTGAAAAGAAGCCTGAATAAGAGCCAATTGATTGAGATATTCACTCGTGCACGTTGATCACAGTCTCACACTAACAATAGATTTTACAAATTTGTGGAAGCAGTGCTATAGATTTACTCATGCTTCTTTCCACACAGTATAAAACTAGGCGTGGCTTATCGCTATCAGCAGTCACTGTCTCGCTGCATTATCTGCCAAGATGTCTTTGTCAACAGTCACGTGCAGGGCTCCCATTCAATGATTTCAAATAAACCCTGACTGCACGCCAAAACACCCCACATTCGTTCAATAAATACCCAGAAATTTTGTGTTACGAACAAAAACATTTGAGTGTGCTTATTTGAATTGAAACGATAATCAAATACAGATTTAATTATAGTTCCTCTTCCAAATTTTCTTCTGCAGCGCAAACATTAACATCTGGATGACCTTTTTGTTGCTCAAGACGTTTTTCATGACGCTGGTAACATAATCTGCTGGTGATATCTCTCACTAATTGTGGGAGAAAGCCTACATTTGTTTAAAAACTATAAAATTTTGTGCAATCTTGAACAGCAGCGGGATATAAAATCGCAGTGGGAGCCCTGGACTCATGCTGAAAAACGCCTTCTACCGTAACTTGAAGGAAACTTTCGCAGATTTATTGCCGTGCTATTGTTACACAATAAAGACCAACAGTCAGGGCCCCGACATGGGGAAGTGCCGCCCTGGGGCGAGTCGAAAAGTGCCACCACATATATACTGTAACCCCGTTCTTGGTGAATCGCACATTCAACGACACGCTAACCGAGAGGCTGGAACAAAGGGTACTCGAATAACAAAAAAATGGTTATATAGCGAAGTACAAAGCAGATTTTAGATTGTAAACACAAATAACACAGGCATGGACGTCCGCAAAAATTTTTCCAGGGTAGGAAATGTCGACATTTTGGTTGTCCATTTCAGGCTGCTGACGACACAAATGCAAATAGACGTTCACATAACGCTTTATCTTTGCAACACCACAAAGAAAATGACTCACATTTCTGCAACAGTTCCAAAAATGCGCTTCGTTGGCAGCAATGTTTCTTTTCACACCGTATAAAACTCGTTGGCAGCAATATCTCTTTTCAGTTTTCACATCGCTGAATTAAAGTCATCATGCTTTCGTTTCACTGCTTGCGAGTTGCGCAGCTCGGAGCTCGGTGAAGCACTCAGCAAGGAGTGATAGCTCAGGTGGGAGTTTACCATTAGTCAAAATTTGAAATGTTACTGTATTCAGTCGAAAGTAAGTTCAGTCAAAAGGGCTGGTCTGAAGAAAGACCAAAGATGTTTTTAATGACCACTGCCAAGCTGGATTCGATCTAAGCGGTCTACAAAGAGATGTAACCGACATGCCGAGCAGGAACGTGTATACACCAAGGTGTACACGCGTGCTGAGAAGTTTCATGTGACTCGCGCCCAAGTGTAGAACGTCTACTGCGGTACAAAAAGGAGCATTTCTCACCTTTCATATGGCCTCCCGAGGCGGAAGTGGAAGAAGATAAAACCTTCAACTGCTGAAGAAGTAAACCAATTGACTGAACTCGGACTTATACAGTAACTTAACAAAACAAATAGAATTTAGTCATAAACACAATTTAAACCTGAACAACTTGCATGATAAAACTACGCTAGCACACTACAGCATTTATAATTTAAACTGACAGAACTTCATTTTTCACAACCTGGTTCTCACAAAACAAACTGGCAAAACTTCATTCTCATTATCTGAATTTCATGAAATAGTCTGACAGAACTTCGTTCGGACAAGCCACTTTTTGCAGTTCAACCTGTCAGGGATTAACCCGGACAAGCCAAATTTACAATCTGGTCTAACAGGGATTAACCCGGACAATCAAGTATCTCCTAACCATTACTGGTGCGCAGACTCCCGTAACAGCTAAACCGCAGCCACTCGACTGTCGGCGGAGTGAGTCTTGAAAAAGACTGACTTTCAGTTCAAATGGGGCTGTATTTATACCCGTAGATTGTCTTGTGACTTGTTAGCGCTCCTTTACTTCAGGTGTTCTAATTGGCTATTGCTTATTGGATCACCTGGTGATTGGCTGGTTTCAAATACTTCCAGAACCTTCAGGTGCTTGGGTTTT
>JGI24159J19872_10012193_pt1 | contig 11223 bp, 5 predicted proteins | sample Ectturendosymbi4_FD_19872 | JGI IMG/M metagenome (IMG submission 19872)
TGTCGCAAATCCGCAATGAAAAAGTTTGCTCCGCAGTTGCGGACTTGCGGTTTTGCGGACTACCTGTCGCAAACTCCCAGCACTGCTTACTACAGTCAGGGTACTTGAAATTTCGTCCGTATAAAACAGGGTTGGGGAACCTGCGGCCCGCGTGAACATTTGATATGGACCGCATCACATTTTTCGACTTATGCTTTAACCCTTTCCTCATGAAAACGGACGGTTGCTATAGTTGCATCTTATGTATCGGTGTGCGTGTGGCATTCTCAATCGAAAAAGTAACATCACAGAGCTGACAACGTGCCAAGCATGTGTTTGAGTTACACTCCAGTGTGTTTCGTACGCAAATTCCCATCGACAAACAGAAACATGTAAGTTGCAAATTGTAGCCATACTAAAATCACACATTAGTATGATTTTGAAGCAGTGATGCGTTAAAATAACACAAAAACTCTTTGAAGTCACATGAAAAAATCGGTATAGCACATGGAAGCATGGCAAAATTTTGTAGTTGTCTTGACTCCCTCCGGTACTACTGTAGTATTAACCATGCTCTGGCGGGATAACAGTACACAAGTTACAATGGCAATCATGTGGTTACAACATATATGCGCAACCTGGATTCTTTCTACATACTAAAATTTTCACCTTTTACTAAAAGTAACAGCAGGCAGCAGAGGCTAGAAACCTTTTTCAGATAAATTTGAACTGGCGTATTTTTGCGTGAAAAGATGAAACGTTTCACATTTAGTGATAACATAATGACACGGAATGTTTTCAGTGATAGACTGCCTAAAGTGCGTCACTGACTTAGTCTATTCATTTTCACACGCCGCTTTTCACAGCAGGAGGGTTGCAGGGGCAGTAGCACTGATAGGAAGTCTTTTCACGCCTCACTGTTCCCAGCAACCTATGATAGTTCTGCAGCAGCCTCCACAGCAGAACGCGACCAATTCAAGGTGGACATATATGTAATACACACCACATGGTCGTTAGCCGGCCTCTGTGGTGTTTGCCCGGTGGCGTGGCAAGCAGAAATCACCTCGCGCACTTTTTTGGGTATTCTAGCCACATGGCCTATCACATGTGCATATGTGAGATCTTTTCTCATTCCGGCACGGGTTCTTAACCTAGGGTCCATGAATGTGATTTAAATGGTTAGTAGGCTTTGATCTGACATTTCGAAAGGGTTAAGGGGGGCTTTGCAGACATCGCGATTACTGCTACGATGATTAAAACCGACTTTCGAATATTTATTGTAACGTTTCTTCTTGAGGGGTCCGTTAGGGGTCTGTAGCCCGCAAATGTTTAAGAAACGCTGCATTTGAGGAAAGCATGGCATTCAGAGTTTTGCAAATTTCACAACTACACACCTTGTCGCGCAGCGTTATGTCGTAAGCTCTCTGCAAAATCCCATCGCTGCAGCTTGTACTTTCGGTCATTACCCAAGTTTCATGACCGTAAATGAGAATTAAAACGAAACAAATTTGAAAACTAAACTTTGCNGTGTTTGGAAGCTTAGGCTTAGTGACTGCAGAACTTTGAAGCTCATGGAATACCGCTTCACCAATTTGGCGATAATCTTTTTGGTCTGCTTTCCGGCACTGGTGAATAGCCCAAGGTGGTTGAGATCTTCAACCCGCTGCACCATTTTTCCACATAATTGCAAGGTACATTGACTTGGGCTTCTGGAGAGATATCATATATCTGTTTTTATAGTACTAATTTGCCATCCAATTTGATTGCACGCAGCTGAAAACCAACCAAGTGCTTGTTGAAAGACTGGTTAAGAGGTTGTAAACAGCACCAAATCTTCCGCAAGGGATAGATTGTTGATCTATCAGCGGTCATCATGACATATTCGTCGACCTGATTGCGATTACCTACCCAATGCACACAGACTATGAAGACGAGTGACGACAACACACATCCCTGCCGGAATTCAACACCCACGACGAATGATTTTGGGTTAATGCTGTTGGCACAGGACACAAACTTGTTTGCAGGAATGCAATGACTGTGGCCAGTAGCAGGTGATCCTCGACGCTATCCTCCTGGAAAACTGCTCAAAACTTTTCTTGGAGGACACAATCGTATGCTTCTTCCCGGTCGATAAAGCAAATGTGTATACCTTTCGCATTTTCCCAAGAATTTTCAAACATTTATTGGACAGTGAAAATTTGGTCTGTGATGTTTACAGCCGAGAAGAAAACAGCGTTGGGTATCCTCTAGCTCAGTGGTCCTTAAATTTAACCTTTACAAACACGCCGAACCCTTACGTAGTTATCCAAGCTTTTGTCGAGCCCCATTTTTGCCCAATATAACAGGAAGTAACAATGGGTTACTGAAATTAAATCATTCAACACTTTATATTTAATTATACAGTAGTACCACGCTTTTAGTCGTGTTTCAGATGACCTTCGTCGAACCCCAGCGGTTCGATTGAACCCAGGTTAAGAACCACTGCTCTAGCTCATGTTCGGTTAGCTCGCGGTTTCTTTTTCCAAGGCACTTGGGGTATGCTTTTCCAGGAAAACTATAGATAGAACGAAAAGGCTGGTAGTTACTCCATTCCTACCTACCTCCTTTTTGTGTGGTGCAGATGATGACTACTATCAACAGTTATCTGCATCGCCTTGGGCTGCTAAGGCGAGCACAAGAGAGAGATGCTTATTCAGGGCATTCTAATATGAAAGCAACCAGCAACAATAGAGTTCACTCATGCGATCACTCTTAGTGATACTAGGCTGCAATATTCTTATAAAGGAATAAATGAATTTCGATATTTTCGCTTGTAGTGTCTATCAGTGACTTGTTGCTCTTCCTATATGTGTCACATCTTACGGTGTGAAATTTACTGGATTCAAGAGATCTTTAAACACTCTCCACCTGCCAAGGATGTCCTCTTCATTGCTGAATGGGGTTCCATTTGGCCTTTGCTGGAGCTTGCATTTATGCCCCATAAAAGCTGGATAATCTGTCAGAACACTTTGTGTTGGCTTGCTAATGATTGGAGTGCCATTCTTGTTCGAAATTCTTCAAGGATTGTATTTCAAAATTCTTGTCGCTCGAACTGTTGTCTTTCGCTTCTCCGCGTATTGCAATTGCCAAAAAGTTTCGGCTTTCTTCTGAAGCCATGCTTTGTAGGCTAATTTCTTTGCTGGGTGAGTATCTTTCACTTCCTGGCTCAACCAGGGAGATTCTTTTCTGCTCGCTAGCGTCACACTAATTCGTTTCTGTCCAAATACTGGAGCAGCTGATGAAATGACAGCTATTTTGAAAAACTCCCCTTTTTTACGTGCTTCGTGGATTCCGGAGGTTTCGTAGATCCATCCATTAGCGTTTGTCTTTTTGATTTTTCCGAACGTAACTTCCAGACAACCAGGCGGTGGTTAGTCCAGCGCCCTTTTTCATCGCAACATCCAACACTAGTTAGAAGAGGTCAACTGAAACGATGCAGATATCAATGAGTGATCTATACACCTATGATTTTTGTATCGGGTGTGCTTGCGCAAATCTTGGCTTTGGCGAAAGCGTTCATACGGTTAAGTGTGGTGTAGCAGCATAGTTCCAGGAAAAAGGCACATTTGAAGGTAGTGGACACATTTGTGTCGGAGAGGCTTAGACATTGTATCTATTTGGGCCCGCAACCAGGGGAGCAACCGGGTAATTGCTCCCTCCCGAAATTTTCAAAAACTGCGAAAGCGCCAATAAGTTTTTTAGTTGTTAGGTACAACAGCAACTTTTTTGCATCTAACAACTAAAAAAACTATCATTTACCCCCCCCCCGAAAATTTCAGCTGGTTGTGGTCCTGTATCTACTGCATTATTAGATGTGCAGCACTCGGTTCATCTAAAGCAGGGGTTTTCAACCTTTTTCTGCTCATGGCACATTCAACAAGAAAAGATATTACCCATTATAACTAAAAAACATGTTGGTGGTAGCCCAAAGCTTATAATCTCATAGATTTGACACTTCTATAACTTTAGCTTAGCATTAGCTGCTGTGCTATAACAACTGTAATGCTATGCCGTAGCAATTCTCGTAGATACGGCTTCAGCTAGCCTTGTCAAGTAGGAGTTTTGTCACAAACGTAACATTCAAGTGAAATTTTTTTGCTATTTGTTTATCTTATTTGATCATAATGGCATCATTATACAAGTCTCATGATAATCCTTTCATTCTGATTTATGCCAAGCTCTGTGGCCCACTGGAAAAAGCGTCATGGCCTACCACTGAGCGATGGCCCACCGTTTGAAAACCACTGATCTAAGGAGCAGAAGCTACAATATGTGTTGACCTATCACTTGTCTCAAGTGGGCAGAAGCGGACGATAGGTTTATCCCTTCTGCCTTCAATCCCTCTAATTGAAATGTCGATGACATTAATCAAACCGACCACCAATCAGGAATTCGTAAGCCTTAAATTGGTGTTAAAACAAATCATATATCAGCATCCGGTATTTACAATTAAAAAATCTTTACCTTGGAACCGGCCATATGAAGTACGTTGGCCAGGGATTAGAGCTTAAAAATCCAACAATCCATGCAGCTGAACGGCGGCGAAACAACTAAATATTGTTTGAAAACAGAAAAACATAAGTAAACTGAAATCATTAAAGACAAAAAAGGACTGAAACGTTTCTTGTTAGCCTTCTTTCATTTTAGGTTGTTGTTAGCATTGTTTATTTGCTTTCTTTGAAAGCAGTTCGAGAATTTTATGGGATATCAAAGTAATCGTTTGGCGTTGATTTGACCTTAATCCAGATTTGTTTCTTTTTCTTTCCGCAATATTGGCTAAAGTGTGCTGCTGTTTGATTTGATACAATACTTGTAATTTGCAGAACATCCTTGAATGGACGTCTCTTGCCATCTACAAAACAGAAATAAGCAACTGCTTTAAGAAGCAGAGTGAGATGACTGAGTTTTTGCTTGAAGTTTCCAAGTCATATCTGGATGAAATTAGTGACGTAGACAACATCATAAAGCACATCATGAGGTTTTTATTATATTCATTGAGAAAATGGTTCCTTGCATTTTTTTAAAATGAAAGCAGCTCGACTTCTACTTTTCAGATTTGCCAAATCATTTGTTGCCGCTGAACGATGTTCTCTTTTTTTGTTGGACAAGGAGAATGGAGAACTGTATTCCAGCGTGTTTGACAGCGGTCAAGAGGAGGAAGGGAAAACTATCTTTCACGAAAATGAAATTAGGTATTTGCCAATATATGATTTGACTTAAAATCCGGTTAAGTAATGACTTAAACAGGTTCTGTAGGTAGCTTGTGGGCAGTTGTGACTCATTCTTTATACTACTGGGGTTACAACGCTGTGCACATCATCAAATGAACTACAAAAAACAGTAATGATGAACTGATAGTAAAATTTGGAAAAACATTTTCTTCGAAGTTATTACCTGCCAGGTCTAAGGCCTGCACTACGCATGTTTACGAAACTCATGGATCACCGATGTAATTGACAGAGTNACCGCTTTGGCGTAAACACAGAGATCGAGAAACAANGATTTGCCCAAAAAACTAACAAGCAAAACAGCATCTTAAGCATGCCTATGAAGAGAATCGATCGATTTGACTCAACATCAAAATAATGGCAGTCGAAACGGCACTCAAACAATTGCTACAATTTTTTCATTGGTAAAAAACTCATTAAAGGAATGTGCTATTGCTGTGACACATTAAAACCACATTGGAAGAAAACAAACAGCGTTTGGGGAACGGAATCAAGCAGTGGAAGAATCCAGCTCGCAGTTGTCCTAGAACCAACACGAACAGGTTTCATCTTATTCAAATAACAAGAACATTCAGTTCCATCTAGATGCGCATATTGCATTAAGTTGTAACAGAATCTTTATGAAGGCAAAGTTCCTATTGTTTGAAAATTAATAGCATGGGCTCGGTAATTTTAAACTTTCTTACTAAGAACATGACTGCGTCAATTGTTGATGTCATATTGTATAAGAATAGGAGAACGGTATCAAAACAAATAAACTATTTGCAAAGTTACGTCCCTTCATTGCGAATATTACACATAAAAGCAAAAACTTTTGAGTGTTTATGTCACAAGCAAGTTATAGTAGCAGCTCAACGCGTACAGATCCGGGGTTATCCATATGTGGTATATTGTTTCTGGCTGTAGGTGTCCCTTGGAATTGTTCACACAGATGGCATTAGAATAGAATCTGCAAGCCTGGCCTCAAAAATGCGTATGTAGGAAGTTCATCTCACGTCAACAAATGTATCATGGAATGAGGTTTACTACCATAAAGTCCCAGAGCGCACGCACACCGGACCGTCATAACAATTTTTCAGTTGCTCCACTTTAACAAAGCTCCAAATCGGGCGTGTACTAAGCTTATGGAAGTGATTTAAAAAATCAAACATGGCCTTTCTCATAATTATTATTAGAGAATGCCGAATGAGTCATGATGCGGTACAGTGGATAGAGTAGCAAAAATCAAACTTACGCCGAAAATTAATTCATGGGCTAGAAAAGCCCTCCTGCACCGGGCAAATGTACAAAGAATGGCATTAGCTCACCGAAAAGCCCGCAGGCCATAAAAATGGCCCGCGAGAATCAGGAAACTTGTTCATGCCACGGGGAGTACAAAGTGAGTATACTGAAGCTTGGCGGGACAACTAAGTTAAAAACATACTACATGAGATCGGTGCTTCTCCATTTTATCTACGTACTGTAGTGTGTGACTGAAGTTGAAATTTCGTCGTTCAGGTTAGTACGCCATGTGTCGATGTTGGCAGTAAGTGCTACCCAGAACGGTAAAAAGATATGGAAGCCAGCCATGTCACTCTTGATGACGTCCTTGTAGCATAGACTGGGTCTGCCAATTCTATGTGGCGCTTGAGTTTGATAGTAAGGTGATGACTGTTCCGAGGGCCGCAACCAGCTGATGTTTTCGGAGGGGGTGCATANTGGATGTAACTTGTTGTAGGGGGAAATTGCCCGGTTTCCCTCCTGGTTGCGGGTCTGACTGTTACAAACCCGAGAGCGGCGCTAAATTGGTCAATGCTTTCCCGATTTGTTGGCTGATTTAATCATCCCTCCAGAATGTTAGTAGAGTTGACAACAGATCTGAGGTAAGAGAACTTCACGACGATTGTGCTGTTGCAGTGAGCTGTTGATGGAAATGCGTGGTAGTTGGAGTACCGTAAACGACATTACGATGGTCTGCCGTAAGCTGATGTCCATGCCAAAGTCATGGCAGGTCTGAGCAAAGCCATCGCCATTAATATCTAATTAGGGCAGTGGTGCTCAAACTTTTTGGCTCGTGGGCCACATTTGTCTTTCAAAAACCCTTCGCGGGCCACAGGAATTAATAATCTCAATAAATATTCTTTAAAAAATTCTCTTAAATGATTAAAGTGTTAAGTTTTCTTTCCAATGAAAATTGCTTCACGGGCCACTCCAGAGGGCCTTGCGCGCCGCGGTTTGAGCACCACTGAATTAGGGGATTTAATTATGTTGTTGTTTTTAGGTCATGACTTTTGAACCAGAAACGTTAGAAAGCCGATCAAAGGCTCAGAAGACTCGGATTCTAGCCTAGTTTCCAATACAAACTTGAGCGAAATACTTCCATCTAGCGCGATTTGGGCCCAGGGCCAGGTAACCTGATCCAAAATGACCTGGAACCTACCCCATTTATGACGTCACTCACAAAAAAACCCGAAACCAAAAACCAAAAACTTTTTTTTCATTGTTAACTGGAAGACTTGCCCGAGTCTTTTGAGGGTTTGAACAGCTCTCTAGCACAATCGCCTGGCGAGTTATGCAGTTGCTAAGACAGCTGAAAAATGGGAATTTTGCCCACATTACCGGCAGCGAAGGTGTTATACTTCCTTCTTACCTGCGATGTAGTCGAGACGTGAACCTACGAGACCGACACTGTCAAAAAAGCTGGGACAAAGACCTGAATATTTGCCGGATGATTGCTGAAACTTGACGCAATGCATATTGCTGCAACTAAATATTTGACCCGTGATGTGATTTTGATTAACATTCACAGAGATTTACGCGAATGCGTAAGCAAATCGACGGCACGTGCAAACTTTGAATTCAGCCGGTTTTGCCAATATTTTGGATTTTTCTTTTCCGAAGAAAGGTGCTACAGCGAACACCTGGAACTTCTGGAGCTCACCAAACCATGTTGATAGAGCCCCCTCCCCCCCAGTCTCAAAACTAAGAGCTGGAGGCCGAGACTAACTAAAATGGTCTCGAGACAGGTCTAGAGGCCCAGACCCACAGACCAGATGCCATATCTGCTTCTAATCCCAGCATGTAATAAAGTGATTATGTCCTTTATTCAACTGTTTTTGTGTGTTGTGTTTTTCGAATTAAACTTTTTTGATATCGGGCTTGTTCTAAAACAGTGCCATGAAAAATCAACGTGCTTTGCTCCACCTATGAGAAACTGGATTACATATCACGAGCGATAAAGCAATATTAGTAATCCTAAAAGCCTTTCATTAATTCTCAGTTGTTCTTGCTGACTGTTTTCAAATCTACGGTGTACGTTGTTTTCAGTTACTCACATAATTTGTGTTCGACGTTGTGCATACATAATACACTTTTAGCCAGTTACTTTTGCTGCTACAGGCAAATGTGATTTAGAAGAAACCTGTGCTATAACAAGTGATGTTTACCAACATCTTGCCTGTTGTTCGCCGTGTTTTGACGAAAAACTCTGTTTTTATCAGAATTCCGATAACCAAAGGTCTTGCTGGTTATGCTGCACGTACGAAGAATATTGTTAACGTCCCAGATGCGTACGCCGATCATCGATTTTATAAGAATGTAGACAAACGAACAGGTAAGAGTAGCTCAGATGACAAAAACTGCGTTAGTTGCAATCAGAGGATGCATCAGACATGATGCTGAATGACGAAAATAAATGAAAGGAAACGGGAGATACCCACAGAATAAACTGTACAGGGCAATAGGTTGGGCTCTCACTTTTGCTCAAGCGTGCGTGCCAGTGGTGGAGTTTTCGTCTGTCTTGAAACCTATTATGCTGAGTCTCCGTCTCGAAAGATGCGGGTTCCGGTTTCGAGCCATTTGTCTCAATATGTGCAATTTTTTATTTATTCCTGATATCTTACACGAAATATCACATTTGAAAAAGAGGTTTAAAAACCGAATGCACAGCAGTCAGTAGCTAAAACTCTCGTTTTAATGGTTGGTCACGTTTTACAGAAGCCAAAAGAGATCCCCGTTAAGCTGAGTCCTGTTTAAAAAGTGACAAAAACTTGCACTTGATGCCCAATATGTGGTGTAGGTGTGACATGCGCGCACCAGCCGTAAAAGGTTCGTAGGGTAGCGGAGAATAGATCAGTGCATTGTAGTATAGTTAATTTTTAATTATATTCACTATTGTAGATATAAAGCATGTGTAGTGTGTTTAGACTGCATGCACTTAGGTTGAAGTGTAGCCAGATTCTTCGGCTTGTTTGAAGTCCCAAATTGATCTTGTTTTTTTCATTCGGATTCTACCGAAGTATAATATTACACGCAAAACATTTTCTTTGAACCAACTAACAAATGCATAATAACACATTTATACATTAGATGCAACACATGGTTATTTTAACATCGCATGAAGTCAAGAATATATATTGCTTTGTCGTTTATTTTTATTTTGTACAATTCCTTAATATGGTTAAGGTTGCCGATTGACTGAGTTCGAGAATGAGAAATTAACAAAAATTTTTGTGGGCGGCGATAGGTCAGCGGTGCAGTGTCCGTCTCTCGAGCGAAAAGTTGTTAATTCATCCTCAACTGCTGCATGATTCGCCGTAGCGCTCCTTTGCACAAAACCTTTCATTTTAATCAGCTCGACAAGAAGCAGAATTCAGACGTTGACCTGGGATGTTAAACTCGGGAGTGTGGATGGTTTGCAAGGGGTGTGAGAGTATGGCAGTGACATATGGTCGAAAAGTAATAAATGTATTTTTTTTATCATTCGTAAATTCATTATCATTTCATTATAAACGCCATAATCAAAACAAAGCGGACAGTACACTGAACAAAAACCGAGACCTCTTGAACTCGTTTGTTCAAAGTTGGATTCATGAGTAAAGGACGCTTTGTTTCGATGATTTCTTGTCTGCTTTGTTTCATTTTCAGTGGCAATGCGAATTTTGTCACAGGTCTATATCATATGTGACGATTTGGCGTTAGATTCTTAAGAAAGATCAAAATGATATAGTAAATTTTTCAGAAAGAACATCGTTCTGAGCTCTTAAAAGCTTTCGGAGCAATATACGATACGTTCAAAAACGCACTGTTTTTTGAGCAGAGCGCGAGCGTTCTTTCCGAAACACACTCAAGGACGTAGCGAGGTTAGATGGCGCTTAGGGCAAGAAACAAGTTTGGCACCCCCACGTTCGAACCTAAGGTCTTTCGGAAGTAAATGGGTTGTTGAAGAAAGTACTTGCGACATTGTTGGGACTTTTCGGCGCACCCCGCAGTGATTCGGCGCCCGGAGAATTGCGCCTCTCGTTACGCCCCTGAACACACTTCACTATTTTTTCTCGNCAAAAGTGTCATGCAAAATTATGTGCCCTGGCATGTACGTTTTACAACGTTCACGTTCCTTGCTATTGTTGCGTAACGTGGTACGGATACAGCTTTTTTCTCATCATAATTCTCACTTGAGGTGAAGCTGTTGTGGAGTAGCCTTTTTGCACGTGACAAAGGCCTTGGAAGGTAGTTTGCTATGCCTGTATTTCTCACATTCTTCAATGGTAGAATTTGATAGGGGGGAATCTAATCACGTATTCACCCCGGCATCATCAGACCTCTGCACGCCACTAGCTCACACTCAGAAAAAAACTGATTTCCCAGCCACTCGCCAGTTTTCAGAATACACACAACTGCATGGTAAAATCTATAATCACGTGACATCAAAACAAAACTTCGCTCGGTAACGCAGGAAAAGATGAACGTTCCAACTTAGACTGAAACAGTATACATTCGACGAGCTGTTTCTGGATGAGGCACAAAAGTTTGACGGAGACCTGTTGGGCGGCATTTCATGTCTGACAGCTGTAAACTCCGGCCAAACGTCGATATTGAGTACAAATACAGGGTGTCCATAAGTCCTGCACACATTTCAAAATGTAATTGCGAAGTAACTAAAGTAGATAAAATCATACAGTTTTTTGCAAAGTGAAGTTTGTTTATTAAACTTTAT
>JGI24159J19872_10012194_pt1 | contig 11223 bp, 5 predicted proteins | sample Ectturendosymbi4_FD_19872 | JGI IMG/M metagenome (IMG submission 19872)
GCGCTCACGTGGCTCCATAACAAACGAAGAAGATTGAAATAATTTCATTTCTGCGTCAGTGAGCTTACCAGCACGGTTTCTTATTCATCAACAATTGTCTGTCTGTTTGATTCCATTGATGCACCAAGCTTGTTCTGATGCGGCATCAGTGTTTTATTTTTGAAAAAAAAACAGCAGCCATGGGGTTGAGGTTATTACCACCTGCCAGGGTTTACATCCCTTTTCAGTACATTTTTTTTCTGCACTCTTTCTGCGCAACGCCCACATGCTGTTCATGCATCTCTGTCATGACGTCATTCTTCGTCCAGTGACGTGGGACGTGCGATTGCTGAGTGAAGCCGTTCGCTGTTTATGGCGATTGCGTACGAGCTGCGTTGCAGAAATTGCGGGCGCGCCTTTTTACTGTGTGCACGTTCAGTTAACGTAACAACAACGAGTTGAAAGGGTGAAATTGTTGATAGATTATCTGCCAGAAAGGCCAACAAGTCATAATTGATCACATTTCCCGCTCGCACCTATCCCCCATGCACATGCTTAGGCGGAAACCGTTGAAAAAGCAAAGCTTGCTCTAACTAAAGCAAACAATATGTTCAACTGACTAGAGCTAGACCAGTGGTTCTTAAGCTTTTTTTTACATATTTTACCCTTTTATCAAACAAGATTATCAGATTTACCCCCAATCCACTCAATACGGTGGTAAATCTGCTCATTTATTGAAAATACGAAATTAAGAAACATATAGTTTAGAATGATTTATCTAAATTTGCATTGGTTGCAATTTATGGTTCAGTAAATTTACCTCCTTGGAAGATGAAATTTACCCCAGGTTAAGAACCACTGAGCTAGACCATAACATGCTTGAAACTTGAAAACCGGTCTCTTCAAACGAAAACGCGTTTTCGCTGATGCACTCAACGTTGCCATTTCCTCATGTACGTGTCAAATGCGCTAGTCGTTCGAAATGCCATTTGAAAAAATAAGTTCCACCCGTGTTGTGGTGTGGCACACAGCTTGGCGCGTGGGGCATTGGCCTGGGAATAAGGCGGATGCGGAAATCGGTGCTGAAAACGACCAACGCGTGTCTCTTTGTAGTATCTCTCTGACTTGCTCTTGAATCAATCGGCTGCAGTTGGCATCGCTCATGCCCGACCGCCGTTCGTTCCGGAGCGATGCGTGTTTCGTCCACTGATCTTGCTTCACAGAAATTTATCTCAGCCTGTTTCTGTATTCTTCGTAGAGCGTCTTGGCTAAAGTGTAATTCCCATTCCACTTCCATGATCTGCCAATTCCTGCTGCATGTGTGGTGTTTGATTTCATTTCCAGATATTTTGATTGATGTGCAATAAATAAATCGTGTTTGTCGACCCGCTTAAATTCTCCGCGTCATTGTGTTTTGTCGTTAGCACCGAACGCCCGATTTTTAGGCAGAAAAAATCTTCCCAAAGCGATCGGCATCGCGGTCGTGTGCGAAGCACGTTTAGAAAAGCTTGCATTTCAAAACTCGCAGGTGTTTCAGGAGCTATACAATGCAACGACTGTTTTGAGAATTGCTGTTTGCGTTGTCGTGCAAAATTACAAGAGTTCATCAGGGACGGGGGTGGACAAGGAAATTTAGATGGCATTGTTGATAGGGGCTCGTGCCCTCCGTTTTTTACTTATCCCATCTTTCCACAGCCCTGACGTTCCGTTGTGGTTATCAAGTATGAACACTGGACATTTTGCACTCCAGGAATTTGATGGTGATTTTCTTTGCCAAAAGCGCATTTATTTGCAGTATGTTATATTGTTCTTGCCCAAAAATTTCAAGCACGCAAATAATTCTCGCATAGCCCTGTGATATACCTCTGTAGCGACATTTTTCTGTAATCGTGAATCATGTCGGTTTAATAAAAAGGAATCAGTGGGCTCCATCTGAACCGTTCTGGTGGTTTGCGCCGCACCATGAAGGTAGTACCAAGATTCATGTTCAGACACTTGTGTGGTTGGGGGTCAACTAACCAGCACAGTAGTAGGCATATATTTTGAATAAATCAACAGATTGTTAATTGTGCAGAAAAACGTCTATTGTGTAATTTTGCGGTTGTGGTGGAGAACACAGAGGAACCCTTATCTCGTGCTGGACGCGGTACCAAAATTTTTTATCTGTAGTCACTTATTTCCCACCCGGAAGGCGCTGACACTGTTTGGTTGATTTCAAGCAGTCCGCAGAGCGTCAATCTTCGTAAGCTCGATATAAACGTCAGGGATGTAGTCGGGACGCTCGGAAGTAGGCGACAAGCAGTGGTGGGATTCAAGTTTTTTAAGAACAGGTTCTGACTCCAGGAGTCGCTAACAACAGGTTCTCTCATTATCACAGTCTCCAGAGGCAAGCCATGCTGCTTGGCCGGATATAAGTGCAAAGATTGATAGCAAGGGATATTATTGATTTTAGTTATAATCATAACTTTAAAAAAAGTCCAGATATCGTTAAAGCATAGTTAATACCGAGCAGACAGTAGATGCTTAATGACTTAACTGTATTGATAAGGAAAATGCTTTAGCTTGAGTCTTTCGTTCATGATCTTTCATTGTAAATAGTAACAGGTCTATGGGAGCTTTGCTAAAATAAGTTACAAGTAAAAGGTGTTCGTGGGGATAAATTGAGAACCTCTGACTTGAGCCATCAACCGGTTCTCAGGATTAAACAAATTCCAAGAAGGCTCTTGCGAACCGGTCGAATCACTGGCAACAAGTCGTGTGCCTTTGGTGAAATTTTAGGGTGAATTGTGTAAAATTTGCGCTGAGGCGACATTTTTTGAACCATTCCACAATGACAGTAAATATGCTTCTGCACTTGATGTATGTTCCAAATCAAAATCTTGTGCTTGAACAACTCCTACTAGTCCATGCTCAGGCCCACAACCAGCGGGGCAGTGGGCAATTGAGTCCCTCTCGCAATTTTCAAAAACATATTTAGTTTTTGGTACAACAAGCTGCAAGCCTCGTGAAAGTTGTTACGCGGCCGGCCCGGGTGGCATGGTCATCGGTTTATCATCAGCACTCGGCAAGTTTTCTAAAGTGGGGCAGCTTTGCGAAAAAACAGGTTGGGCGAAGAATCATTTCAGAAGAATAGGATTTGTGAAAAACTTCAGGATTTGTGAAAAAACTCAGGGCCGCAAACAGCTGATATTTTCGGGGGGAAGAATGATTGTAACTCTGCTGTTGCACCATTTTCGAGGGAGGAAAAATGGTTGTAGGTTGTTGTTGTATCTAGTAAATAAACATTATTTTGAAAATTTCGGGGGGGCAATTGCCTGATTGTTCCCTGGTTGCGGGCCTGCTACCACTTAATTCCTGCCGGTTCCGAAAAAGCCCGCATAACCACTTAGCAATTAGATGGATGTGGGGTTCTTGTTTGCTGAGAAGGCAGTACGGCTGACACTACTAAGAACGAACAAAAAGTTCCCAATTTTATGCTGAAGTACAATCAATTCTTTGCAAAGGCTTATCCAAGGACTGAATCCGTGTGACTTCTCCAACATGAGTACTGTGTGAGCGTGGGTATTTTGCGCTGTGTCACCATAAAGTTTGTGCCTCTATCCATGAATTTAAGATAGCAATTGCGTGTTCTTATTCTGCCGGCAGGAGGATTTAAAAACAGTAGCGANCAAGTTTTGACAATGTACGGGAAAATGTCCACAATCACAACGCTGATTGAAAATATGTTTAAAAAAGGTTTTTAGGCTGTTTTAGTTTATNTGAAACACGTGTTGGCGCTCTAAAATTTGTAAACTGAAATGTGAAGGCAACAACTTTTCTGTGCTTCGTAAAATAGGATGACAGTTTTACCAAGTCAAAGTAAATTAATAGACCAGTTCAGTTCATGCGTTCGCTCAGTTTGATAAATGAATTGAAAGCAATCAGTGTGAAGTGTTGATTGTATCACCAATTACGTAATTTGCAAGCCAAGTGTGAAGAGTCACATTTCATGAGTTTCCTTTGCGGATGCAATGGCACACCGTGTTAAGAACTGCGATTGACACGGTGATGTCACAAGGCTTTGTGGTTCCCGTAATATGATGCACGTGCAGCATTTCATCACGCGTCATTCCGTTGTCGCTGGCGTTAGTTGGTTTTGCCACAGTAACAGCTGCTCTTCTTTCATAACATCTGAGCCTTTATGGTAAGCGCTTAGTCATCTTACTTAGTTTAGATGGGGCNTTAAGATNTTGAAAATGTAGCAGGGTTTGCACAGTTCTAGGTGGGTTGTTCAGTTCAGTAATTCTGTTAAAATATGTTAACAACCTACTTCGCGGTTGCAGTAGAAATATACAAAGGTTTTGAAGAGTAGACAACGAAATCACAGAAGCTTGCAATGTCAACAATGATAGGAAAATGATATCAAATGCTGACTTAAATGAGGTGTTGGAGGTACGCAAATATTTTAGAAAGGTGAAAGAGTAGCCAAAACTGGTATTCTTCATTTCAGCATGGGGCTAAAAAACTTTTTAGGAGATCATACACTTCCAGAAGTTTAAAACCTCATCGCTAGTTTTCAACGAAATTCTGATTTTGCTGGCGACATAATTAAACATTAAAATGCTGTGTTTGATCAAAAACATTATTCTTCCACTTTTTTCGTGGGATTCACGCAAAAATGTTTATTTTCAATATTTTGATGAGAAGTAGATCTCATTCACAAATGTAAGTGTTCTACTAGTAGCGTTGTACCAGGTATTACGGGTTAGCGATCAATAGTGTTAAGAAAGTGTCTACAACCCTGTAGTTCTGCCTCCAACGCCGTTGTAAAACGTTCTGTTGTGTCCGTTCTTTGGAACCTGCGTTGTGCAGACAGTGTGTGCTCGTACTATGGACTTCGTGTCTGAATACAAATCTATTAATTAATTAATCAGATTATTTAAAATGCAAGCACGGAGTAGGTATTAATACAGAGTTAATATCTATATTATCGTTTGTTTGTTCCGAAAGTGCTGACCTTATCTTCCTGCTTCGGCGACGCCAGGACTTCGATAAACAAAACTTTAATCAGGATCTGCTGGCGGTAAAACAAAAAACACGTTAAAGANTTGNCAACGTTTCGATAGTTGCTTTTTAACGTGTTTTCATGTTTTACCGCCAGTAGAGCCTGATCAAATNTTTGTGTTGACGTTATATTGGAAAAAATGTAGCATTTATACGTATAGCGTTGCATTAATGTTCTCTAAACAACACAGCACAATTTTCATGGGATGGTTGCCATAAAGTGAATGTTGGTGACTAAATTAAACCGACAAATGTCGTTAGCGATAACTTCCAACAACAACTCAATTTGTTATTGTCATGTTTTTATGACAATGTTAGGTCTTTGTGACTGAAAGCATGGAGTTCGAAATCCGCTCACTGTGTTGGAAAAGCTGAATATTTGATTTTCAGGGTCAGAATAACACTCTAACAAAAAGGAAGGCAGTGATAAGATAAGAATGGAATAAAACAATGGAATGGGCGTAAGCAGGAACTAAAAGACATCATAACTTCTCGTGTAATGTTGTCGTTTTATTAAACTTCGTCTTGGTCAAGTGATGTGATTTAGCAGAACAAAACATACTTGATCATTCCTTTCAGTCTGCAAAAAACAGTTTTTCCCAATGCAGAACTAAGTTTGTTCTTACCTGCCAGTGTCCAAAACACTTTCAAATACCGGGTACACCTAGTACTTTCATTATGGCAGATATAACGATAAGGGGTAGTTTTTATATAAGCAGAAATCTCTTCTTTAGAGGCAAATGGTAAGCAGCATTATCGTATGCATAATAATTTGGTGAAGTCACCATTCAGCGACACGTCAAGTCAAAAGCAGGGAAATGTCCTACCAGCTGTAAAAATTTCTTAACGACAGTAGTTGTCTGTTTCCCTATCATCATGTGGCCGACTTACTCAGCTGTCGGAAAAGCCTGTTGCCCAAGCGTAATACTCCAGTGAACGAATGCCATGCCGTGATTTGGCCTAGTCGCTAAGTTTTAATTTCAAAGTTCAGTTTCATGAAAAACTTTCATGTGCAAAAAGAATTAAATCGAAGACAATTTTTAACAGAGCTGCAGATCTAAATTAGGCATACAAACAGATATATCCAGGGTAACCAATTTTAACGAAAATATTTGTAAGCCCCTCTTGTGTCGTTATGTAACCGAATGCATCATCCAGGGTTTCCTATTTTTACCTGACCTCAAGGTCTTATCATGTTTAACGATGTCAAAACTGTGTTTTTGTACTTTAAGGGTTTCTTGTAAATGAAGCTGTTTTCATAAGTCTTATTCTATGCAAAGAGAGCTGTTATAAGCATTGACTTCTGAGGAAGCTATAACGACTACTTTCATTTGGACCAAGAAACTGACTTTTACGTACTGCTGTGACTGCGAAATCCTTGCTTATTCCTTTCAAATACTTTTAAGAAAGTTCGTCGGAAGATGTCTTCATTTACAGAAGCTCTCCATGGAAACGTAACCGCTGTTTACAACCCACACAAAGTCATGGAGCATGTCTACATCCTTATGTTTACTTGCTCAGCACTTTCATTAGTTTTGGTTATGTTCACACTCATCACCTTCACAGCAAACAGGTAAAACATATTCTTATCATTACACATAAAACAAAAGTTTTCAGAGTGACCCATCTTCTTGGAGGTCTAACGTTGGTGATTTCTGTTGCACTGACAAGGTTACAGAAACGCAATCCTAACTGGACTACAAGGTTTGTGGGCAAAAGTACGGTAAACTTGGAAGTGCTCAAGAAATATTTTGCTTGTTTTGTGAATTTTATGGACGCATTGTCTGCAACACCATGAGCACAGCAAAACATTATGAAATATTGCTTTCTGCACAAACCTCCGCTAGTCGCGAGTGGATTCGGAACACATCACGCGTTTAGGAAGTGATATTTTCTAAAAGTCATGACCTTCCATTTATATCACATCAACTCACACTGTCTCACATGTCATAGATCTCACAGAGAAAACCAACAAGTTGAGTCATAAGCGATTAGTCCATTTACTACTACGCCCTCGCACTGACTACTGTTTACTACTCAAGCTAAAAGACATGTGGTTTGTCGCAAGCAAAACAAAAAAACAGTTGAGACAAGTATAGATTCCTTTTTTCCAAAACTGTTACGTGCAGAGGAAGGTGGGGTACAGTCGACACTTTTTTGGATTTTCAACCACTGCTACTTTATTTTAAGTCCAAACGAGCACAAAATTTGTCACACAATAAAGCAACTCTATATACACAATATCATGCCAAAACACGAAAACACCGCCCTTCAGAAAAAGTTTTATAATCAATTTTAAAAGGGTGCTTTTTCTGTCGAATGTGTCCCATGCCTGGGGCACACTCGACATGAGCATGAGGTACACGTGACCGGTCAATAAAAAGTCGATTTCTATGCATTGCATAATGTTCACGTGGTATCCCATGTAAAATAGGCACTTGCTGACTGCCTCTCCACTTTTTTCACATTCTAATTACCCACTATCACTGCATGGCAAAACAAATTTGTATGATTAACAAACATTAAATGAAACCAATGCAGTACGCTAAAATTCATGCTTTACCATAGAAATATAATGTGCCTCTAAGCACATAGTAAGCCTAAAATGCTCAGAGATTATAATTATTCTGTACTGCATTCCAATATAACCCCTCAAGCTGCACCTTGTTTAGACTGACCTAGTGGCAGTGTGTTGAGTGTGCCCCATGCATATCTAAAAAACAAAATGAAGAAGTACCAACTCAACTTAAAAATAATTTAAAATCTGGCATTATCAAATAATGTAGCACTGCCCTGACTGCAACGTAATAAAAACTCAGAACAGAAGATGTTGATTAATGTGGGAAAAACCCAAATATAAATGCAATTTTATAAATTACTTTTGGGTAGCAAAAACACAACTTGCTCTGTAATTCGTAACAACGGCTGCCTATCAACAAAAAATTCACTTTAGTACTACGGCTGGTATGAGACTAAATCACCATGGAAACTTTAAAGTTCAACGTATTCAACTTTTTGAATAAATAAAAAAGACATTTGTGCCCTTAGGCCTACTGTGGCCCACCTTCCCCTACTAGCAGCAACCTGCATTATGGATATGAGAGGTGTCCCAGACGAGGTCCACCAGCCAGTGGCGTAACTGACAGGAGGACAGGAGTGTGAACCGCCCCCCTGGCACGCCAGATGTAAAAACTGGGTTCTCTTGTAGCTTACATTTCGGTATTTAATATTCTTTTGGGTTTAAATAGGTTGTTGTTTTTTACGTTTTTCCGAGTGTTTTCCGGTGATATCTGGTTTTAGTATAGACACTGACTTCAGGATTCACCATCATTTCTCAGATTCTTTCTGAGTGTTGACTAGTGGGCCCCCTACGGTGGACACTGGGCTCCCTTCTGCGAAGTTTTTTCCCCTGACTCGAACCTCAAGTTACGCCACTGCTACCAGCTTCTAAAGCTTTCCGAAGCTTTTAATGTTTGGTGACTTTAAGTCTGAGCAGGTAGCTTGTGGAAAGACGTAGCTTCGCTTGTAAGATAGTATATCTTGTTTTTTCCTCTGTTGCTTCGTGCGCAGCCTTCCGGAGTCTTTATTTGCTGGTTGCTTTGTAGCATCATTGTTTCGTTGTCTTTTTATTCCTATTTCAAAATTAGATCAAAACTAAGTTTTATATAAATTTGAAAATCTGCAAAATGTTCAGTTTTTGGCCGAAGCTTTCAAATCATCTTTTGTTCATGGGCACAACACTTTTTATTCGTTTGTATGTCGAGGTTGTTTCGAAACATGCTACAATTTCGTTGTTTTGTTTGAATGCTGTTTTGCAGATATTTGCGAGTGAAACGCCGACACATGCTTTCCATAAACCTGTGCATATCACTGGTTGTTTTTTATACGGGATACATCATCTCTTTGTCAAACACATACATGAACGAGGTTCTGACAAATCAAACTGTAGCTTTCGGCCGTGAACCAACTCCATCTTGCAAAGCAGGTCAGTTCATTTTTGCAATATCAGTTGGGTGTAGTTACGATTTCATTAACATTGTTTTCTTTTAACAGAAGTGCTGTGGGTCTCAACACAGAAAAATGTTTTAGGAGGACAATATGTTGCTTTGCAGTGCTTGGTGTGCATAAATAAGATCATTGGTTTCAGAGTATCCTTGTAGTGCAGTAATACCTGACATCCTTTTTTAACAGTTGACGTTGTCTTTTGTCCATACCACAGAGCTGACTGTTTGTTCGTTTGCAGAAGACTATGNAATCTAGTTTGAAAAAAATNTATTAGGAACAACAGTTCAATGGNATATTAATATATTGAATGTTTTNCAAATTTATGAATGGGCCTAAGTCTTTCAGNGCATGGTTTTGTAATTATTAAGTTGGCACCACCTTTCAACGCTGCGTTACACGCATGACTTCCGAGATTTAGGTTGNCCTCGAACTATTCTTCTAAAATTAGGCGTTGGATTGCTCTTCAGGTACCAATATTAAAGTATTTCAAAGTGCTTTAGAAAACCTTTATCCCTACAAATCCAAAATAGGATTTTATCATTGAATTTTAAGAAAATCTTTGCATACCAATCGCAGAGTTGTAGAAAAATTGTGATTAAACTAGCCCAAGAAAGATCACACTAAAGGTTCGACAGCAACTGATAAATCGTGACTTCCAAAAAGTTTTTAGCTATCGAATTTGAGTTTTTTAATGTGAAACTAGAATGTAAAACCTTTCTGAATGTTGCTGAGATGATACAAAATGCTGTGCGTCTTGCTGAATATACAGGATGCAGTAAAAGGTTGNTGTATTTTGGTAAATGTTATAGTGTCAAACGCTGAGGTGGATTACGAAAAAGANGCCGCTCTTAAGAAAAATATTTTTCTTCAATCAGGACTGCGTGGAATTTTTTGTAAAAAGTTTCGCTACAAAATGACGTAACAGCCAGTATGTTGGAGCCACTTAAGCGGATCGCCGTTCTTTCCACAATATTATAAACGCTTGTCTTGATGAATGTACTGGCAGCAACGCACCATGTTTACACTGCCATGTTGATACAGGGGCGTCGTTGATTGTTATCGGATGGTTTTTCATCCTCTTTTGGATTTTGGCGCACTGGGCGCATCTCTGTTTTATTTTCCAACAACCTGCTCCGCGCCATATATCCAACTTCTTTGTCAAAGCTTGTTTATTGACATACAGTAAGTTTTCGAAACAGTTTTAGAAAACGTTTCAGTGCTTGTGTGCAGTTTTCGTGTACATTTTTTACATATGTGCAAATGATGAAACGTTATTTGGAAATCAGCGATTGTGGGGAAATCGTTTGAAACTTGCAGATTTTATTTGGGTTGTAAAGGAGGTAGGCAAAAGTATAAGCTGCTACGTGTTGACAGAAAACATTTTTCAAAGTTAGTAATCAAGGATTCAATCTCAAACTTATCGGGAAGTCATCTCCAAGAGAATTGGAAGTCTTTTCTCAAAAGCATTAACTCTATTGAGAACAAGCACGTTAATACACAGTTCATAGAATATTTTTAAAGCTTACTAAATCTAAATTTTAGTAGCTTTTCGATGGCAACTGCGCTTTACTCATGCTTGATGCATACATTTCTTTCAAAATATTTTCTAAAATTATGCGATACAAGATGGAAGTTTTGATCAAAGTTCTTGTTTAATTTTTACTAAGCATGCATTTCAATTAAATGCTACGGTTTGCAATGCCACAAATCCTTTTTTAATGGTATTTCGATATTTTGTAGTTTCTACTGCAAAAGTATGCCTAACTAAATGATGCTATTTAATCAATCTGCTGAGGTAAAACTTGCAAAGAATTTGACTCCGGCAAAAGCAATTAAAACACTGACTTGTTTTTTAAAAAATTTTTTTTGGTTCGATCAGCTGAGCTAGGAAATAACCTGTGAAAGCCTGCTTTTCAGAATAAACTTTTGGCAACAACTTTGCAAACATCAACATTTTTGAATGCAGTTTAAGTGAACAGAATTGGTTTTACTTCATTGGATTGTTTTATTTGTATACCATGCTCATGTCTACATGCCATATTTACAAAATCTGCTATTTTCGCTGATACCATTATAGGCAACGAAATTTATCAACTTGACCGTGTCAAGTTCTGAGATAAATGATCAGTTTTTTTAAATTCTTAAAGATTTGTCTTATACGCTCTGTTATGATAACACGCAGTTCCAGCCTTCGTA
>JGI24159J19872_10012195_pt1 | contig 11223 bp, 6 predicted proteins | sample Ectturendosymbi4_FD_19872 | JGI IMG/M metagenome (IMG submission 19872)
AAAGCTTGTCAACATATACGTGTGCTAGTCCATTGAATAACTGACAAATATAAAGTGATGGAACTCATTGAAAGAGCCAATGTAAATTTAATTAAAACACAGTGATTTGGTAACTTCACTATAAAGTGGAAATTCCTCCCCTAAACTCATGAAATTCCTCCCCAGGGAGGAATTCCTCCCCGGTTGGGAACCACTGCATTAGTTCCTGCCGCCGAGTAGCTGCTTGACGTGCTGCATGTTAGTCAGTTGATGTGTGGTTTACATGGATGTTATGTTTGCAGACTGCTTCCTTTACCAAAGTGTTGTGTTAAATAAAGTCACATTTGTTGTGCGGCAACTGTTTTTTCATTACAAGCACCACTGCTCTACTTCAATTTAGTCGTTCGTCACGTAGATCAGATATATATATTTCGCTTTGTCTGTTGTTGCAGATAATATGAAGTGAATTTAGGTTATTTGAAAAAAAATCCGACTTATGAAATTAAGTAGCACAGATAGATATATGTTTTCATTTTTGAAAGCCACTGACCATTAAAATGACCACCATATTCCGTTTGTGTTGTCAAAGTTGTTACATTTTACAAACGAAAGGTAAGTGTGCGGTTATTGGGCTTAATGCTTTGCTTCAGTAAGCTCCCGGACGCAACTTGAATCTGAGTAGCTTGTGCAAACTTAACTGAAAGGTGCGTACTTAGCAGTTGGGTGGCCACTTGAAGAATTTATGCAAGAATTTATGCGTCCAACACTTTACGTTATGAGGTGAAGCACCAGTGTATGTTATGAATCAATGACACTGACGATGAGACTGGCCATAGCAAAGCTTGCGCACCAATCAGTGCTCCAAAAAGATTATAACAATAGCAAACTTTCTTATGCTCAGTTCAGGAAATTTAATTTACAGAACCTCAACTGTATTTGAATTTAATTTACAGAACCTCCTTACACCGGACGTAACATGTCGATGTAAGTCACATGCCTGACATGTTCAAACGTTTAACTTTAGCAAAGCTGACTTTTACTGTAATCTTTTCGTATGACCAGTTAATGTGTTTTGCTGTTCATAACTAATAAACTGCTGATAAACCTGAATCCAGAATTTCTGATAGATTCTTGCGCACTTATGCGGGGTACAAACTTAAACGGATGCGTACTTAAATAGCAATTAACTTTACTTGGATGAGGCAAATTAAGCTTTGCGTTACTTTTTTCAATAGCATTTGCGAGACATCTTTAGTGATCATGTGTACAGATGAATGTTTTGATGGAGTTTTTTTGTTTCTGGCATTTGAACGAGTGCTATGTGTGGTAGCCAGCGCTGAGCTTTTATTTAAAAAACGTAACCAGCAATTCCGACAAAATATAGACCATGGCAATACTGGATAGTTTGATTAAAGTGAACCACTTGTTTATTGCAATACTATTTTTCATTTTCGGTCAAACGCCATTGATATGTGAGCATCCTACGTTTACATTTGTACTTTTATTAGTTCACAACTGTAGGTGTGATGCCCATGCTGGACGTGTAAGCTACTGCCACCTCCTATATTTTTTTGGTGTAAGCATTTCTTCGATATTTCAAACGTGTTTTGCCTGTATTGTCTTTCACCATCACTTAAAGTAGATTCCAGAGATGATTGTGCATTCGGGCTATTGTGTAAGTCATTGATAAGCTTTAAACTATTCCAGGATTTTGCGCAAAAATGATTGCATTACGTGTTGGCTTTACACTTATAAGGTCATTTAAGTCTAAGTTAAGGTTCTTATTAAACAACCTTTGGTCCTTTTGAGATAATGATTTAGATAATGATTATATCCTTTATAGCCTTTGGTCTACAGTTGCTATTGTCGCTCTAATAAAGTGGTTCTTAACCTTCTTGAAGGTACTGAACCCCGCAATTTTCATCCGTGCATTCACCGAACCCTTTGTAATTAGAACAATTAAATTATTTGTTTAAAACATAAGAGTGTATTTCATTAACGCACAAAAGGAACCACGCATCGCACCTGCGTCGAACCTCTGAAATTTACTCACCGAACCCCTGGGTTCGATCAAACCCAGGGTAAAAACCACTACACCAATGCGTTGGTTGAACACGCGCCACCAAAGCTGTTAGGATGGGTTCGAATCCCGGTCTGGTCGTTCCGAAGAAATAGAAAATCGTACTTGCGGCCTATCCAGCCTCGTGCTGTGTCGGCGCAAGGGAACGGTTCACACGCGGTGCTACCACTGACTCGCCACCAGTGCAGTATTCACTGCGAAAGCAGTCGCGTGGCCCACGGCGCAATCAAGCGGATATGGGCGCCGCAGACCACTCGTGACACTCCGAAAAGAGTAAAAAATGCGAGGATGAACAAAACTGAACTGATAAACAATTGAACTGGGGAAAAATCAAGCATGGCACAGTTTTAACAAACAAGATTAGTGACGATTCTTCCTCCGCCCATGGGGAAGGAAGCCAACACCAGATCGTTTTGTAGTTCGAATTAAATGTAAATAGGTTTCGCTAAAAAGCGTCACAAGCTAGCCCTGTTATAAAATGCATCGATTGATAGCGTTAAGCAAATACAACCAAATAGAACGATTAAGTAAAATTGAATAAAATGAACCAAGACTGAATCAAACCTTGCCATAGAACTGCCTGAAATCGCGAAGCAACAACTTGGACAGCGTGCAAATGCAACCGATAAGATCAAGCAAAATATGGGTGCACCAAAGTAAATACAGGGTAAACATCAACGTGAGGTGATGGCAGACATCAAGCATGTTTTAGGGGACAGGTGAAGGCTATGACCAACTGTAGAAAAAATTAGCACTGTGTGAAAAGATTTTTTTTGTCTTCGCCATATTTTTCAGCCTGTGCAGCATGAACAGGAGCATTTTCGTTTCATGTTACTTCAGAAGTAGGTTTTTCATGAAGCTTGTGCTGTAACCAACCGCTTTTTGTTTTTTCTTTTTGTGAAAAGAGTCACGGAACAGTTCCAGAACACAGTAAATTTTTAGATCCGCCTTTTAATGAAACTGTATCAGTTTTCTTCATACCTGTGCTGTGGGTTCAATTAATTCGCTTCAGCATCTTCCAAAGAAAAAAACATACAAAGGAAAGCACCACGTCGTATTGACCACAACCAATAAGTTCATAAGTTGAGCTCTAATATTCATATACTATAAGTTTTACACTCACAGCAAATATAAAAAGAAAATTCCTGTTCATTTCAGAAATACGGACCGACCTCGAAACAGAAAAGTTTCTTCAAGCGGGACTGTTGATGAAGTAGGTAAACAACGAGCAGCGACGAGAACGCAAGAGGAAATCGAACGTGACATCAAAAAATTCGCCGCTCAATACGAAGACGAGGAATCTCGCCAAAAAGTTATCGAACTTTTGATGCTTGACCACGATTGAAAGTGAAGCAGTTCGCCACTTGACTGGTTGCTTTAGCAAAATTATGGACTGGCTTTCTTGTCAATCAAAACGATTTGAGTTGATTAATTCATTTTCCGTGGTAGTTTTCTAAACTTCACTTGTTCAAGCTCTTGGAGCTTCTCCCTGCAATCTTCAGAGCTATTTGAAGGTATTGTTTTTGTTGCAGTAACATACAAATTGAGCGATGATAGGAAGTCATTCAATGTATTATATTGATAGCCCACAGGAGTTGCCGAGCTCACGAGGCTGTTTTTGGCGCCATGGAGAATTTCTCTGCATTCTAGCTCTCATCCCTCACTTCAGTTTCCAGTGCGGCACTGGTTTATCTGGAATCTTAATCTTGTCTACAAAAAGCGAAAATCATTTTTATTTTCAGTTAGGTTTGCTAGTGTACTTGCGCGTTTCAAAAGACAAAACTGCCTGAAGTGAATTAAACAAAGTATCACTTCCCGAAGAAACTAAAATTTGTTGAATGGAGTTTTGAAACATAAAATCAAAATTTAAACTTTGGTTGATGAGTTAGTTCTTTTTTCAATGTCACAGCTCAGACTGTAACTCTACAATTTGGCTAGCTCCGAAAATTTTGTGATGAGAGTTAATGTAACAGGTTACTGCCTGTCAATAGTTGCCAAACAATTTTTGAGAAAATAACCATAGCCCTAGGTACTTGTCAAACTACGTTTTGACGTTACAGTACTTACACTTTGCTTATGCTGCTGCTACTAAAGGGTCTTTCAAGATTTTTAAGGAACTACGGTCATAATTCACCTCTGCATAGCAGTGAAAAGAAAGATTTTACCAAATGAAACATTAACGTATAAATTTCGCGGTCTAAACTTATTTCAAAAGCCTGAAGTAGAATAAAGGCAAGATTTTAATCTTTCTTTTCATGTGCGACTTGGGTAGAACATGTTCGAGACTGTTATGCCCAGTTTCGTGTGAATGTAGTGTTTACCATCAATTCAGAAAACTTACCGCTGACTTCTTGCAAAAACAAACCAATTTCCAACATCGTTTAAGTTTTGCATATGTCATAAACACACTGTTAAAACGTTTTTTACTGGAAATGTGTATTCGACGTGTGGTGTATATGCGTTAGGTTGGTGTATGTAACATGGCGAATTTTAGTGTTTTTCCTTTTTAAAAGTTTATATTAATTACGTGCATTCGTCAGCAGAGCCTTTTGTTTGTGTACTTTCAAGTGGGGTGGGACTCCGATTCCAAAGCGAAACAGTGTTCCACCCTTAAATGGTTTTCAGTGTCCTCACACCAAACTTAATGTGAAACAGGTTGAAATTGCTGTTAAACGCNTGTGGTGGTCGTTTGTGTTGCTGGCNTGCCAAAATACGAGTATGGGCATCAGCAGAAGACAATTCTTGCATTTGATTTTTCGGAAAAGGCAGACGAAATGGCCTAAGTACATAAAACGCACATTTTTTAACTTGAACCCTGTGCCTCATTATTTTTCCATTTCAATTACACGAATTACTCATCGCAACAAGCAACAAATTATTTCAGCGTCTTAGCGGCTCACCCTCATTTTGCCAATATTAAGTTCCATGGCAGTCGGGTTTTCAAAATTATTCATGGCAACTGATTATGTTGGCTGAAAAGCGTGGTATTCAGCATTGTGCAACAGAAGGAAAATTACGGAGAGCGCACCAGATAAAAAATAAGATTTGCTCTTCACGCTTGAGAAATTGTCGGGAAACCAGGACAAGGGAGTGATGATGTTGAAAAGGGGTTTGGTCTAATCCTGACCCGAACTTTGCTTGGGATCCCGCAAAGCAAAGTCAAGCGAAATAGGTACAAATCGCAAATACCAAATGAGTGAGGTGATATCTTGCAGCGTTGTGAACAAATTTAAACGATATTTTTTAATCAGAAACTCTCCAAAGCACATTCAAACACTACTTTCCAAATATTTGTTTACGCATGTACCACATGAACATGTATCTGTTGTCTTAAAAAGCGTGTGCTTGTCATCAGTATAAATTAAAGTGTTTGCAACTTTTTCAATCTATAAAAAGGANCACCACTAACAAACGTGAAACATACCCCCTAAAGATAGCAAGAGACAGGAAAGGNCTCGNATATATCTTGGTCTTATCGAATGATAATTTTCATTAGAAATAAGAATACATCAATTAGAACTTGTAATTTGCTTAACGCGAGTCAGAGGTTGTTGTTCGGTAGCTTTTCTGCGTAATTGTCCAGATGTCTTTTGTGCAGACGCCAGACGGGAAATTGTGTTGGCGTAAAATGGAGCAATTTATACAAAAGGCAATTCTAGATGCGCACCGCTCTTTTCCTACACAAGATGTTAAAGCTTCTCACTACTCACTGTTTTCGTTCTACTTAACGGACGTGATCAAAATCATATACGTTTTTATCTTAAAATGGTTGTACTTGGACATCTTTTACTGGCACCTAGTATCGTTTACAGTGCAGTGTTCAACTTGGGTACATCAACATCAACGGTAATAAATGTAATCACGTGACGCCGTTTACATCTGTGCTATAATTTTTGCTGAGTTATTCACGCCAAGCTACCAGCAAACCTGAGCGTCACTAACCCAATCAAAACGTATGGCCTGCGGTAGATCTCTGTCACCTACACGTATAACGGGTGGTTTTCACACTCATATGGCAGATACGGCAATCTTTGCTCATGAACAGGGGAATTTTGTGTCTAGTAAACGACTGCCACCCTCCTTTTAGAGCGTAGATATCATCCAGTGTAAATTTTGTGTACGATAAACATTTTATTATGTTTATTCCGAGATCAAGTAAACCCGCAACAAAATATGTATTTAGAAAAGAGCGAACAAAGCACATTGAACAAAACGACGCAGGCTCTTCGAACAATCTGCGAGTAATATGCAAAACAGTAAACACGTGTCAATAACAGAGGAGGACAAACTAAAATACACTTAAGTCACCTTTTTTAAGCTACTGCTAAACTATGATTTTATCATATCCATCAGAAAAGTAAAAACACTAACCACTCTCCAAGTTGGAAAAAGCCTAAACGTATGACATGGCGCTGGTTTTGAGTTCAGCATTAAGTGACACAAGAGACAATTCAGTGCTGATTTTTCTCTGAACACAAAACTGAGCCTGTGCTCTGATTGACACACGGTGCAAATTGAACTGACACATTCTCTGTCTTCTACCAGAACTACACACAATTTAACCTGGTATTGTGAGCCGCATCACACCCAAGCAGTTAACTTGTGGTAGTGGCCTTCGGAAGCCACTACCAATTAATTTTCATCAAAGTCGTATTTGTAGGCGGAGCAGAAAAATCAGCCAGTATTACGCATTTTGAATAATTTTTATTTGGTCTACAGACTTTTTGTGAGCTGGCTCGTTTGTTATCGTGGCGCCTTGTTAAAACTTTACCAAATTGCTGGCCTAAACAACATTCCGATGCGTTGACTGGTAGGCTATCGCTGGAGGTGGTTAGTGCAGGGGCGTGCAGAGTCCTGGTGATGCTCGAAGCAACTGCTGGATTGTATGCCCCCATCCCAAGTTCTTGTATTGAGAAATGTGAGAAATACAGGCATTTGAAATATGTAAAAACTAGTGTTGACGAAAAGCAAGTTTTGAAAAATAAATGAAAAATGTTTCAAGGAATATTTTTGTTTTTAATGTGTTGATCTTTCATATTTTATTTAATTCTGTCGGTCTGAGGTAAGGCATATGTTTATAAGAAAAACTCTTCTACTAATGGTTATGCTTTGAGGAAGTAGGTATTGCATTTATGCAAGTAAGTATCAGATAGGCCCACCAACCAATTAAAATTTCACTTTTTAGATGTCTCTGCCTTGGATGCCCAGGGCCGTCGCCCCGTTTGCCCCCTCTGCACGTCCCTGAGTTAGTGGATCTTATATTAGTTGACTTGTACAGGACAAATTGGTCTGGCGGCTGCATCAGAAAAATCAACCTGAAACCGAAGAATTTGACCTCAGATCATTCCATAATAGGCCATCGCCGGGAGAGTTCCTGGCGCTGTCAGAAACTAACCATGTATCATGGACGTCATTGCTGCTGTTTCTACTTTTAACATGTTGAGACGCGTGCGTCAATCGATTTCTTGGAAAAGCAATAGCGCCGCCAGAAAGAAAGCTCCTTGACATGTAATCGACCGAGCGGGACGTGTGTTGGCCAAGCAGTTGTTGCTCCTCTTCAATAACCTGCGACTTTTCAGGTTCCGGGTTGTCCGCGAAGTCGTCATATGCATTGTGCAAGCGGCGGATGCTTCGTTTGAACGATGAAGTTGGGTGCAAGCCTCCTGCTCTCTCGGACTGGCTTCTGCTCCTATATGAGCCAGATGTAAACTCGCATGACATAAAACGCTCATTAAAATCTAGTGTTTCCTCATAAACGGAGTCATCGTCGAATCCCAATTTCTCGGCGCTGGTGTCGCAAGGAAAACACGGAATTTCATCGTCAATAAATTCCTCGCGATAGCCACGATTCCATGCAGAGAAGCGCTGCTTGGTGACCACATCCAAACTAGGCAAAGCTCTACGACCAGACCCAGGGCTTGGAGAAGAGCAACGGCGACCGGCATCAACACGTTCAACCGAAATCGTGTTCAGTTGCTCTGATCCAGACCGCGTTCTTGTTCTGCCGCCACTTGTTGATGGCCACAAGCCTTGGCCTTTGGTGATTGTTCCAGCAAGAAAATCATTTGGCTCATGATGGGTTTGGTCTGATCGCGTGCTGACGTCGTTCGCTGCAAGGAAAGGATGTCCAGCTGCATGTCTGTTATGCGATGGCATGCGCTGGCGATGAGACTGCTGCTTAGCGTACGAGACTGGAAGGGTAGCGAAGGCGGAGAGGGAGTTCGGTAGCTTTTCTGCGTAATCCTTCGCAATGGTGGAAGTTCTTTCCGGGGTTTGTGGGAGGTATCTGCGACGGGTGTCTGGTTGCGACGGGAGTCTCTCTCCACGTATGGGAAAACACTGCGAAGATTGCGTTAAGCTATCCCCCAAACCTTGATCATAGGCAAGCGTGTTTTCAGCTGCACAGCCGTACATGTCATGAAACGCCAAAGCGCTTGTTGATGCGGAACGAACAGCACCAACATTGGCAAACCATGCGTCCCGCGGCGTGTTGTGAACGTTTTCGTCAAGACACCGCGAGGCATCGTGGTCGCGCGACGACTTGCGCGAGATGCGACGTGTTGCTGCTTGGTGACGTCTGTCGTGAGAAGGATTTTCTATCCTGTAAAATCTGCAACTCGCTGTCTGGCGGAGATCGCAAGCGAAATCGTTGTCGTAACAGTCGTGGTCTGCACAACAGTTTGATTATACGCTTTAAACAGAACAAAAACACTGCACAACCGAAGACAGGGAATAGATAGGCAATTGAAAAAGAAATCTTGTGATGGGTTTTGGCTGCTCAAAAAGTTTTATCACATTGGAATATTCCACGCATTAAAGTAACTTCCAATATGTTCTTTTACTCTAACACCGGCAGGCTCTTACGTCACTGGTTTTTCTGAAACACAGCGCAAAAATCGAATTTAGAATGGAGCGAATCAATTGAGCAAATTGGTTTATGGGAATCGATTTCACGTTACTCTACGCATCTTCAGTCTTAAAATCTACAAGCAATGCTTACTGTTGAAACGTCGAAAAGGTAAAGCAACAGCAGAGAAAGCAAGCAAACTGAAAACTAAAATGAACAATCAAAACACAACATGCGGAAAGTACAAAACAGGAAAAAACGTCGTTCCCAAATAATTGCTTTCACTGGAATCGTAAAAATATTTGATGATAATCAGCGGGGATGGGAGCATCAGCACCTCACCCATTACTGCATTATTAGAATACATACTGAAACCTATTGGCGCAAACTTTTGCGAAAATGGCCCAGACAAGTTTTGTCAATAGTCGTCGACAATATGTTGGAGACCTGCTCAACTACAAAAGGCCGCCTGATGACAACCCTTAGAACTAAAAAGTAAAAACCGTGTGTTCACATTGTGGCGGCAGATGTGAAAGCACTTTACCCAAGCTTATGCAGAGACACTGCAACAAAAGTTTTTGAACGTGCCTCGGAGTGGTATTCCACCTTCAACAGCAAAGCCCGTAAAAATATTGTCGAACTGAACAAAATTTACCTTAATAACGTTGTCAACCAATACGACGAGCTACAAGAACTTAAAACTCATCTGGATCAGGTGGACCAACACAGATAGACAAGGAAATATGGAAAGAAATGATATGCTCAAAATCTTATGGATCCTGGTCACAAAAATCAACTGATTAAATTGCTACCCTAGTCAAACGCCTTGCAACGGATACTATTTCCACACTCATATATCTACTCTCCTTGCGTGTAGATTTGTCCCACTAAAGAAAAAACACAAGGGTATCAGACCAGCAGGTGTTGGAGAAGAATGCCTGCGACGAATTATTAGAAAAGCAATCACAAGATTTTTCAGAGGACATCATGCAGTAGGAACAATACAAACATGCGCTGGATTCGAAGCAGGCGTAGATAGAAACAGCCATACATTTACTACGTTTACATGTCAAGCGACGGTCCGCAAAAACGGGACAGCCCGTTAAAAGTTTCCAAGGTGAAACCTAGTGAATGCTTGTAGTTGGTTGATGCAGAAAATGCATTCAACAAACTAAACAGAAAAGTCAGTCTGAAAAGCATTAAAAGGCTACGCCCTCCACTTGATACCCACTTCCAGAACGGTTACAATACTCCAGGTACACTGTATACCACAACTGTTTTCAACATCCTGTCACAGGAGGGCGTGACACAGGGTGACAATGCAGCAGCAATGGCTATGTACTCTTATCTCCACATGATCAGGGCCGGCTTTTAACCGAACGGACCGATTGCTGCCAATCGGGCCCCGCGCTACGCCTGCTAACCTGCTCAAAATTACACTTTTGTTGAAGTTGCTTGCGTAGTGCCGGCGCGGGGCCCTTGGCCAGCGAAAATCAAAGTGAACTGCGCAGTTTTTAACACCAGTTCTGTAATTGTATCAGGAATGGTCATTGCTTTTTCGGTAATATGTAGCCTACTTTTTTCAACAGCATTTAGCTAAGGCAGAGGGGTTAGAGTTTTGAAGCTGTTTTCTGTTTCAATTGTAAGTGTGACGTATTTGACAGGTCAAGTTTCTATAGTTGCTGCAAGATACGGTTCGATAGTTGCTGCTGTTTCAATAGTTACTGTTGCTTGTCTTCTGAAGGTTAAATTTAGTTCGTAATTGTAAATGTGTGCTTTTTTGTTTTTAGTAGCGTTATTCATATTTCCTTTCGTAGAGATCTGATGAGACAACCTCTCTCCCTATTTTGTTTATTGCCCTCCGGATACTATCCCAGTGATCATGGCATCCGGAGAAAGGAGCTTTTCCAGGTTGAAAGTAATTAAAACATATCTGAGATCTTCAATCGCACAAGAGCGTCTAAATAATTTGGTCATTAAGTCTATTGAATCCGAATTTATCAGAGGCTGAGACTTGGACAAAGTTCTGAAGCAATTTGCTGATGCTGAAGCAGGAGAAATAAGTTTCTCTCAGCAAAGGTATTTTTTGCAGCGTAGGCTACAATAGCCTGAAGTGAGCCGATGTGGTTTGTGTGTTCTATTCTTCCATGTGATTGTTTTGCTTGTAGCTGACCTATCTGTTCCATTCAGCTTTCTCATTATTTTGCAACATTATAATACAACACCTCCTACATGAAAAAAATTCCCAACTATGAACTTTAGCAACATTTCATTTGTCCAACAAACTACTGTGAATTCTAGTATTCTGTAACTCTGT
>JGI24159J19872_10012198_pt1 | contig 11222 bp, 5 predicted proteins | sample Ectturendosymbi4_FD_19872 | JGI IMG/M metagenome (IMG submission 19872)
AGTGCAGCTTGCAACAGTAGGCTAAGCTGATGAGCTTTCTAGGGTTGGCGTTTGAAGATGTACGGCAGTAGTTGGTGGATCTCGTTCTTGGATAACAAAAGATGTGACTGGTTTAAAACATTGAAATATGAAAATTTTGAAGCATGAGAAATCTGGCCAGCCTATACGCATTCAAGTAGAGCTTTAATTTTTTGGTAAGTGAACATTGCCGCTGCAACTGATTCAGGATACAAACTTTTACTGGAAAAGCATAACAATTCAGTAAAAAAAAACGAAAAATTTTATGTAAAATCATAAACTGTTTTAAATTCTTTGGAAAATTTAAACTTCATTTGAAAGAACATGATTAAAGTACCAGCTCAAAGAAAGTGGCTCTAGCCTAGGTCGGCTGCCATGACACGGTTTGAATAAAACGCTAAGCTTTGTCTCGTTGACAACAGCGCCTTAGTAGTCCAGCGGAATATTCCAAGTTTAGTATGCGAGTGGTGCTGGGTTCGACTCTCGCCTTTGCAGCTTTGATGGCAGTGGTTATACGTCATACTTTGGATGGGACCGATTTAATTCTTTCCTGTTCGTGTTTACACCTTGGGGTTTGGGTTTGGTTTCATTAAACTGAAGTGAATGTTTTCTATGTATCAATAAAAACAACTGAAAATTACGAGTTTGATAAGATTAGGACTGCTATAGTGACTGGAAACGCCACTAATAAAAACAGCCAGGGAGAGCGACAATCCCATATGTTCAACCAGAGATGAAATTTCGCAGCCCTCCCGGCCAATTTCACCACGAGCCGCCACTGCTGCCCACCACTTGCCTCCCTTCAATGAATAGCCATTGCTTTCCAAATATTTGCGTTTTCCGTAAGCTCTGTCGTCTAGAGTAGACTGAAAAGTGAAAGAACGCCTCTCAATATAGAAACCATAGCATCCAAGTTAGCAATTTTCGACACACCGAAATAGCCTATACCTAAAGAGAACTTGAACTTGATTGTTGGAAAAAAGCTTTAGATAGGACATTGGAAATGCAAAAACATAGGCTGTACATCAAACCCTTACCTTCCCATCGTCCATCACCAATATTTTGTCACAAGTAAGAACTGTGTTGAGGCGATGAGCGATAGTCAACATTGTGCAGTCAGAAAATGCATCTCTGATAGTCTCCTGAACCAAGCTGTCTGTTTCACTGTCAATGGCCGCTGTTGCCTCGTCAAGCATTATGATTCGTGAGTGCCGAAGAATAGCGCGAGCCATGCAGAGCAACTGCCTTTCGCCAACGCTGAAGTTTTCGCCGTTCTCAACTACTTCGCTCTCCAGCTTGTCCGGAAGGTTGCTGATCTGCGTCGGTTAAAACAATCCAATGCTCAGTTCTGGTGCGAGCTTAGAAGCTCAACTGTCTTTTTCAAATGACAGTTGAAGCGTATTTCGACAAACATTAGTCTACTGAAAATAGGGTGATGCCTTTTAATTACAAATATGTTTATAAGGAATTGGACATGAAGCTTTTGCTTAATATCAACATGTGCTTTCGACTGTTTGACAAAAAAGCTGTTATGGTTTGAACTCTTAAACCAGTTAGGAAAAGAAAAATGTTCACGAAAGCAAAAATTGATGAGAATAAATTTCGCTGGAACAAAAGTTGGAATGCCAATTTACGTGACAAAAAATGCTCTCAGTGAATTGAATTTTTTGGCCCAAAATATAAAGGTTTTCAAATCAATTTACAGTGAATAAGGCCAGGACACCGAAAAAAAAACAGTGAAGGTTAAAACAAGAGATATTTCGTTTTTGAAAGGAATTCCTGTTGCAGATAAGTTAAAGCCTGCACTGGTTTTCGATATTATGAACTATCTCAATAGTATGAGGTACTAAGGTCATAAATTTTGTGTTATTNTAAATCCTTTAACCCACCTTTCAAAGTTTGTTTGCGACAAAAAAGTTAACTAGATAGCTTAAAATGAACTTATTTGTAATGAAATCATGAAGACTGGTTAGAGCAATGCACAGAATTGCACTTCTACTGCAGATATTGAAACGTCTGGAATTTTTACTTGTTGAAATCAAACCTGAAAACCTCGTCATACAGCGAACACAAATATTTTTAAATGTTCACAACAACAATTTTGAAAGACTGTTCCACAGCCTTATCAATCTGTGCAAGTTCCGAAACAAAAATTTTTCTAAATTATTTTCAGAAATTCTTTTGAAAGAAAACCTACTTTTCTGTCAGTTTGTTTATTTTTACAGTCAATTTGCCGAAAACATGCACGGTTGGTTGCATTGATTCTTACCGATTCCTTGATATGGCTTCTTTCCAGAGCTATCCATATTTCGTCGTCTGTGTACTGGTTGAATGGATCTAAATTATACCTCACAGTTCCCACAAAGAGTACTGGATCTTGTGGAATGATGGACAAATTTGACCGCAGATTTTCCAAACTAAGTTTGCTTATATCCGCTCCATCGATTACAATTTTTCCATCACTGAGTTCAACAAGTCGAAACAATGCAGTTCCTAGTGACGATTTTCCTAAACAGAAGGTTTTCGTTTGCAAATTGACTGGAAATTATTAAACGTAGATACACGAAACACTCACTTCAAAGTAAAGTTCCCATTAATAAAAAATCAAGACTATAAAAAAGGATTCCGAAGTTTAAATGAAATTATAATTTAAAAATTCAGGAAATTGTTTCAGTAAGATTCGTAACACAACATTTCACTCGAGATTTTGCACCTGATCCAGTTCTCCCAACAATGCCTATCTTTTCTTTTGGTTTGATGGTGAATGTAACCTTCCTTAGTACAAGGGGAAGATCGTTGCGATATCTCATGCAAGCGCCTTCGAATCTATGGAGCATAGAAACCACTGTCAACAATATGTTCTGCATCATGTTCGACACGTCATCCAATTAACTGAATATACTAAAAATCAGCATTGACTGTTATCCATTAAAGAGTTGTATTTTTCACTAAAAAGGTGTAACCATGAAAATGAACCATTGACACTCTTGGTCGGTATTTTTGTGAAAAAACAAGATATCGTCCATTTATTCATTTTTACACCTGTATTCCTCTGGTCAGGGTCGCGGTGGCAGTATAGCATCAGGAGGACTCGACATACCTCACGCTTTTCAACAACCTCTGATAATTCCGCCACCTCTGAAGTTTAGATATCATCCTTTTTATCAAAATATAAAACCAATAAACCTGCATTTTTATACGGTTCAGCAAGCAGTAGGGTTTTCTTAATTCTTACCATTTAAATAATTTTCCAACAAAATTTCTGCAAAGATACAGTAATTTTCTAACTCTAATGGGATCATTAGATACGTTCGCAAAACTTTTTGAAATGATGCTTTCACACTTTTCCGCAAACGGGTTTGTATAATGGGTGTTTTAATTGCTGCTTTTCTAATTTCACCATTTTATCCTTCAAAATACTTTGCAGTGTAAAAACGCGTGACAGAAGTCCTTACTTTATTTCGCCTCTGTCTGGCCAGTTCCTTGAAGGCGGTGGCTTGAGCTGCTTGTTTGGCGGTTCTTCCGGGGTGCAACTTTTGATATATTCAGTGATTCTTTCGACGGACGTGAAGTAAGATTCAGTTTCGACGCTGAACCTCACACATATTTGAAAGAGACCAGTCATCTAACAAAAATAACTTCACAATAAAACAAAGACTTACGAAACTTTAGAACAGGGGTCTGGAACCTTTTTGGCTAAGGTATCCATGAAACCTACATATTTTAATTGTATTTCCGTGAGAGCCATATCATATTTTTCAACACTGGTGTAGGAGGCGGGGGGGGGCAAGCGCACCTCCAAAAATTTTGATTTGGTGAAAATCCGGGCAAAATCTGTGGGGAAATTTGGGCAAAATGTGTAAATACCTTCGCAAAATCCCTGTATGTGCTTTGATTTTTCAAAAATAGCATTTTTGGAGGTCGTGTTTATATTTAGTTTTTTTCGGGCAAGTTAGGTGAAATTTGGGCAAGTTTGGAGAAAATTTGGGCAAAAATGGTGCTTGAAGTGCTTTGATTTGAAAAAATGCGCCCAACATGAAAAGAAAGGCAGTCGTTTTTTTTTGAGGGTCATTTTCTTTGGAGTATTTTTCGGGCAAGTTTGGGGAATTTGGGCAAAAATCCTTCGTACCCCAAATATTTGCCTGCTCCTACACCTATGTTTTTCAACACTTAATGTAACTAATTTACTAACTAACGTGTGCATTTTTAAGCAAACCAACCATTTTAAGCAATGGTAAATGTCTAATTTTTTTCTTTAATAACATGCTTCTTACTGTTAATGCGACTTCTGGTGCTGCATGATGTTGTTGATGGTTTTGTAGTCTGGTAGATGGAAAATTATAGAAAAAGTTTCATTCGTAGCAATCGTGTTAAGAAAATATCAAACGAGCCAGATGCTGTCATCAACAGAGCCACATCTGGCTCGCGAGCCATAAGTTCCCGACCCCTGCTTTAGAGCCAAATTAACATTTTTCATTCTTTTTTTGGAAATAGTCTCTGTGTCGGCTACGTAGCATATTTGCAAATACACTGACTGCTCGTTTGCAATAGTCAATGGTGTACATGACACTCCTCAACCTGCAGTTGCAAAAGGGACACCCTTTTTGAATAGATTTTTTAGATAGGCCTACACTTTTCGCAAATTACGGACTTAACATAGACCCTTGTTACAAAAATAGTATAGAAACGCCCGCTACTGCATTAAACCAGCGATTCCCAGTGTGGGTTTCGCGAAACCCTAGGGTTCCATAGACAAATCTAAAGGGTTCCACGAGCTATATTTCCCACTTTTAAGCAAAAACTGCTAATATGTCCTTTAACTCTTTGCGGATGTGGCAGCCGCTATTTCGTTTGATCTAGCTTTTCTTTTTCCCCGTTTTGCTCATTGGTGATGCGCAGTGTCGTCACAGTGAGTTGCATTTCGTTTTCCAGGCTGTTGCCGTTTGCATCAACGTACTTATGTGAATCAGGTTTTTCCCGATATGCGCAAAAGAAGACCTAGTATCGCGCCAGAATGGACGCTACATCAGATATAAGATTTCAACTATCAGCTACTGTATTAAGCCGAACTTTTCGGAAGTTTTGTAGTACAGAAAACTATACATTGCTCTCACTAAGACGTGCTTGTTGAATTTTTTATGCTTTATGGTTGCTTTCATTGTGCATAATTTTGTTTACAATACGAAACCTTAATAACGGGACTTTGGGCAAAAAAAGCGTTTATGTTTACTCGGCAGTTCTGGCGGGGGTTTCTTGTCCACTTNAAATAACCTTGCAGTGTTCCGCGGACAAAAAANGTTGGGAAACACTGCATTAAACGACTCTTCAGACACTTCTAAAAATAGGGAAGTAGTTTTCTGGACATTCGAAAAGTGATGTATGTGCTATTATCCTAAATAAAATATGTTAAAATACTTTAATTTTTTGATCTGAATTAAACAGATAACAAATGTTAAATTTTATTAGACGAACTTTCTCATAATCAAGGTACGGTTCAAAGCGTACCTTACTGATTCGTTTATAAGCCATGACTTATCGTAATTTTTGTCATCATTTTATGCGACTTTTACACAAGGACGTCTTACAATCAAGGGCGACTTATATTTTTTCCTTGTCATTATCCCAGCAAGCCAGAAGATTGCAGAAGCTAGAAATGCCGCTATTTGTGCGTTTTGCAAAAGTTGTTCGAACGTCAGTTCCTTTGCCAGACGCCAGTGTTTCTATGTAACTTCTAAATGTATTTCTTTGCTAATTCAAAAATGCATTTGCCGCAACACGAAATTTTCGTCTATCTGGTCTTACTCCAGAATAGACTGTTACTATTTCAACCAGATATCTTCAGTCACAAGTAAATTTATTTACATCGCCAACCCAAAATCATAGCGCTGTGACATTTGTTCACATATTTATATTTTTTTCGGAAACCTTTCACATACGTATTATATTTCTCGGAAACTAGCCAAATAAACGGAAGCTTCTTAGCAACATTGAAGAACATATTAGAAAAATTAGCTCCGTAAGTTCTGAAATCTGCTTGTTTCAAAAGTTGTGATTACACCTTGTTTGGTGCGCAACGCATAAAACATCTCAGCAATATTTCAAATGCACTGAAATAGAAAGGAAAGGGGTACTTTTATTACATGCTTCTGTTGTTGCCACTCAAACTTACTATCATGGCGTAGGAAAGAGCCAGACCAGCAAAAGACGCTGAGGTTTCACCCAGCACTTCGGGATAGAGGGTTGAAAAAACCACAAACAAGCCAATGACAACCGTGACGGAAATGGTCATGGCGTCCAAGCGCACTGAAAGCCACCTCATTGAAGACAGATAGGAATAAAACGGAGATGTATTTGTATCCAGTTGCCTTTTGAATCTAATTTAAAAGGAACACAGGTGTTTGAACATTATGCGACACGAGGAACGTTTATCACCGATGTGCGCGAACTATTGCTACGCACTTTTCGACCACGTCTTCAGTTTTTTGGTATGCGTGAATTGTACTCAGCCCTTGCACGGTAGAGGACACATGAGAAAACCAAGGTGATCTGCAAAATTAAATATGCATTTAGACCAAACAGTATATAAAAAACTAATATTTCACATCTTTGAGTAAATTCAAGCTTACAGAAAGAGACATTCTCTTGAGTCAAGTATTTTGTTTTTTGCAAGAAAAACGTTTTGTTCGAAGATTGTTTAAGGTTTTCCTTAAACTACAGTGTAGGACCTGTGAAGCGAAACCCACATTTGTGGCTCGGACATTCACCGATAGATAGAGGTGGAAAGGAGAGCTAATCGAACTCTCTAAAGATGCGCAAAGACCTCTAGTTTGGATTTTTTTAAATTGGGCAGTTTGGGTTTTTTAAATTTTGTGTGGGGCAGCATGACGTGACGGTGCGATACAAATGACGTCATCATCACCTGAGGAAGACGTTCAAGTGACAATTACCTGCTTTTTTTAAAATAAAACTAAGCGACAATCCGCATGTACAGAGCTCTTGATTGGCCATCTAGCAATTGGACACTTATGGCCAAAAATCGAAAATTTTTGTTTGTTCTTATTTAAGAATCTACTTAGAATGGTCTATTTGTGTCGTCAAGCAAGTTGGCTGAACAATTTATTTTTTACTCTTTCATATGAATTTATAAACAAAATCTACAATATTTCGCATTAACAAGCCGCAATAGCAACCCAAACTTTGCGACTCTTTCTTGTCTTTGGGACGCATTACTCAGTTGTTGCACCGAACCAGTCATGAACAGTTAGGTCTGTGCTATCGTAAGAAGCTGGTGTGTTTTTGGCTTTACAAAGATAAAAAGAAAAAATCGACAAAAACTACCGAAGAGTATCTCCAACCTGGTAATATTGTCCAGTCGTTTCAGCTCGCGTACAGCGCTTCGAAAATAGGAGTAGACGAAGCCGAAAACAATCGCCAGCACGACGATCATAATCGCAAACCATGGAAAGACAATCACCATTGTTACTATGGCGAAAAGAACCATCAACGCCTGCAAAATCCGAAAGCAATCTTGTAGTCAAATTACTAAGAGCCACATCATGTCTACAGATGTGGTACTTTTAATGTCACACAATAGAATTTCCCAAAAGATTTTCAAAGTGCTTCGACCCATCAAGAATTATGAAGTTAATTTCCAGAATTGAAAACTTGCTTTCTGTAATCAGAAAAAGAAAGAAGCAAGCTTTGGGTATACATATGGATACTGGAGTATAAAAGGCAATCATCAAAACTTAATTACCTGATCAAACGCTATAAAACGCCACCCGGCTTGTGCAAAGCAGACTGCAAACTCAAGTTTTATAATGAACACTGCCGAGGTTTTAATCGTAATTATACCACTTGCTAAAGCTTAAAAATACCAAAAGATACAGCACATGTACAGAAATGCTATTTTCAGTCAAAAAAGACCGAACAATTTCGCCTCCGACATGTGATGGACATATGGGCAGAACTGTCCATTTCAAAAAATTTTCTAGAAAATTTTGTTGCTTTAATAATTTCTGCTGGTTAATACAAAGGTTTCTTTTAGTTGCAGTAAGAAGTTTGTGGTTAGCTTGGTAGTGATATTTAACATTGTCTCTACTATTTGGCTGCAGTCCAACTTGAAATCAAAGTCACTGCAAAAACAAAATGCTGTTTCAAGCCAATTATGATAACTGGTGTTAACCCATTTATGCTTTGCCCTTTTCAGACTTTTTCTGCCTTTTTGTTTGTTAAAGACGGAATTAAATTTCACAGCTGACCTGGAAAACAACACATACGCAGCAATTAGCAGAGAACGCCTCACATTAATTGAATACGCAAAAGCCAGTGATAGTGCTGTGAAAAAACTCTGATAACTGTGTAGCTTCGGAATGCTGCTTCTCAGTTAAAACCAAAAATAAATCGTGCTGCACGTGCTTTGCAGCATCCAAAATCAAGCAACCACTTCCTAAGGTTTCGAAGTAAGACGCAAATTACGATTATACAAAGTCGCATAGCTACGAAAATATTGCTACAACTCCATAGTGAACTAACCAATGAGAAATGAAATCTTCTAAAATTAGTAGTAAGCATTGCGAACATGGCAAACTAATCCGATGCCAATAAAAGCAGACTATAATCTCTACGGATAAAGAAAAAAGGCTTATTCCCATTTTGTAATTTTCGAAAACAAATTGAACAATTTGTTTCCGAGAATATTAATTGAAAAGCAGAGATAATTGGAATAAACTACATTACTGAACTATTTCTTACAAAAACTGGTAGGAAATACTGCCAAAAATATCTGCATTTGCCAACCTGCTGTACAAACATGTCCAAGATTAATGGCAATCTAACATCAACATCATCAAGATCTTTCGAAAATCTGAAAAAAATCAAGTTTTAAGGTTTCTATGGAAACTTGTCATTTCTTATTTACACTTTTTCTGGCATCTCAGTGTAATACATAGGAGAACAAACATTTATGTCTGAAAATTTAATACCACTGGAAAGGTCACTAAACTGGTAACAAGCGAAAGCTAAAGTAAGTACGTACTGCCTATTGTTTAAATGTAGTTAAACAATTACTTCATGCCCATATTTAAAAAGTCATTTCTAGTGTTGCAGATCTACAAGCACAAATCTCCAATAAAGTTTCACAAAGAATACTAGCCATTTAAGCAGACATGTTGAATTACTCAGCCGCAATCGTCTGTGTGCCATGGGTGTCTGCGCAGAAACGTAAAAACGCATACGTTTGTTTGCTAGCAATTTCGAGGCACGATGGTATGCTTATTAATTCTTACCTAAAATTTCATGTGACAAAGTAAGAGAAATAGTATGTCTTTTGTCAAGCTGAACTCAACTGCTAACAAAAGATCTGGACTTCTGCATGGCACCTGTTACTTTTCTTTTAGATTTTTGTTGTCGTTTTGCCTATTTCACTCAAGAAAAGTGCAGTTTTGTTACATTGTAGAAATAGGGATTTACAGTAAAACTTCCCTTGCAGGGCATTTGAAACTTGTTGCAGTATATCGGATACACTTGTGCATGTTACTTGGCCTCTTGTATGGTGTTAGCGGATAACATACAGTTTAGCTGCTTAATGCGTTTTAACAACTTTGTCCAGTCCCCCAGGGGACTAGCTGCTTAATTAATCGAAGCTGTTTTTAGCAAGTTTTACAAGTTTGTTTTTTTGATCAAGCAACAGCCAGGCAAGACACCTGTTGAGTATCCTTCCTGTAGGTGTACTGTCAAAAAAAGACATCGGGCTCGCAAAGACGACTTTGAAAACGGCGTTGTGCAGTCTGGAGGAAGCACCGATGAGCGCGTAAACGAAGAGAAACGCTTTTACCACACCGATCAACAGAGTAACCACGAATATCAAAAAGTAGACTATCTGTAACAAAAGAAATACTTTCAGGAACAAAGTACAGCAACGAACCAACAGGATATCGATAAAAAATGCACAGCTTTTAGTTATTTCCACGCAAATGATTTGCTGAGCAGTATTCCCAAGGCCTTATTTTCGCCACCAGCTCTTTCTCAATGAGATCCGAANCCAGTTAGAACTAAAAGACGCGACTGCACGGACACCGCATGTGATACATGTTATGTACGTGATGTCCCTGATGCATGTGCTTGTTGTTCACTCGTACCTCCCAGTACTTGACAAGATAGAATATTGACACTTATCAACAAGAAAAACTCCAAAGACATCCAAAGCTATTAGAGAAAATTGCAAAATGCGGCACTTTTTGCAAAACCGACCTCTTTGATGGAAACAATTGTTGAGGACATTCTATTAAAAAATTTTCTGGTTGATTCCTCGTTTATCCCTCTTGTGGAAGGCAGTTACTTGGACATGCACTTTTGTAAAAATAATAAATACGTTGTGTGTAATCTAATATTTCTGCATGGACGAAAATTGATGCACTCGACGAAAATTGATTGTTTACAATTACTAAATAAAGAGCGAAATGTATGATAGCACCTTACGTTCATTATTTGAATACCTCACTAAAAATTACAATATGTCATAGATAAGCCCATTACGAGGCAAAAAATAGACATCTGAAGCCTTTCGTGATTGGTTCAGTCTCGACATTTGCTGAGAGCTCGGTAGTCATCTATATTGGTTGACTTGATCTCATCGGGATTTCGAAGACGAGCGAACGCGATATTGAAAAATATAGGCTTATGTCACATAAAAACAAAAGTCAAGGATAGTACAAAGCTAAATGATGTCATGCAACAAGTTTTCAAGCTTTTCTCACCTGGTAAAAAGCGAGGTTATCTCCAGTTGAAATGTCAGAATCAACCCACGGTTCACAAGTTTCATTGTCAATCGAAGCGACGCTGGTGGTCTCCGGGACGGCTGTAGTTGTGTCTTAGGTATATCAAAAATTTTTCAAGACAGCACTTTACACTTTAAATACGAAGGACACCCAGGACAATTATCGAACCCACTCATTATCTAGTCACTCTCCATGAACCTGGGGAAGTTGGCTGTTTCTGAATCTTGAGACTAGCAAGCATGGTAAAATAAGGGTTACTTTTAAAAATAGGTTTAAATGTGTCCACAAAATCTTGATCATGCTCATAAATCGTGAAACATACTCTAGCGCAGTGGTCTCCAACCTGTGGGTCGCGACCCCACTTGGGGTCGCCTTAATTTTTTCCGGGGCCGCTGTAACTCGCCATATGCTTGCTGTTTTAGTACA
>JGI24159J19872_10012199_pt1 | contig 11221 bp, 9 predicted proteins | sample Ectturendosymbi4_FD_19872 | JGI IMG/M metagenome (IMG submission 19872)
GTCTGAACTGAAGACCCTTCTGAGCAAACACCGGCGAACCTCCCAAACCCACCGACGCATACTCTGCTCCTTGTGCGACTGCTGCCCCCACACGTCGCCCCACAGCTTGACCATTCACCCCAAGTGCCCCAGGAAGCTGCGAAGCAAACGAATTATCAGAAAATATCTGTTTCCAATAGTTGTGAAAGATTAACAAAGTCTTCTTTTGATCATGAAGGTAGTGAAAAACAGTCTCAATATCGTGATTTACAGCTTTTTATAACGAATTCGCGCAGCTAGCTTTTTAAAGCTGCGGGTCTGTTTTTACAAAAACAGTTGAAGCCAGCAAAGCAAACAACATTAAATAATTGTTACTGACAATAATAATGTTAGCAACATATACGCACAATACAGCAAATTGACGCGCATTACTTGGCAGCAAAAACCTTTGCAAGATTGCACAAAACTATGCACAAGGACACGGTGCAGTCCGTGCTTACCTTTGCCGCACGCAAATGTTGCGATATTCTCAACGATTCTGAGCAAATCATTGAACTGGTTGACGAAGATGGCGTACTGACTGTCAGGGTCGGAGGCGATCGCTCTGATTTCTTCCACGTTGATCCGGTCAGTGACAGCAATCGCTACGACTCGGATTCCTTTCAGTTTGAGTAACTTTAAAAAAAATCAGTTTTACACTAAAAAATCGAACCAAACGAAGCAACGCCTGAGCTCAAATTCAACCGAAAACAAATGGAACTGAGAGATAGTTTTCCTGTACTTGCTAGTTCTATGGGAAAGAAAAAAATTCATAAAGATAAAGTCGATTTAGGAACAGTTCATATACCAAGGCAGTAGCCAGCTGATATTTTCGGGGAGGGGACAAAATGATTGTAACTTGTTGTTTTACCCAACAACTATACAGTTTTTGACAATTTCGGGAGAGAGCAATTGCCCGGTTGCCTTCCCTCTGGTTGCGGGCCTGTCATGTACCAACTTTCCTTGAATCAAAAGCCTAAACCTGTTTACATGAGTTGTTAATACGTTGCAGCCGGCGCTCTGGAGTGAAAAATCTTATCGTCATTTTTGACGAGAAAAACTTGGCTTTTGTACAAAACCCACTCATCAACGTTAAAGGTAGCCTCTCACTTGTACAGTGTCCCCAGGTTTGTCCTGGGCTCTGCCGTCAGTCAACACCACAGCCAGGTCGGGAACTCCACTTCTGTCTCCGGCTGATTCGATGAACATATTATTTGCGGCGTAAACCAGCGCAGCTCCTGTCTGGGTTCCAACGCCGTTGTACACGATCCGGTTGACGCGGTCAATCAGGTCCCCCCTGCTGGTTGATTGCGAGAAGGACCAGAGCGGGAAAATTTGGCTGTTGTATCGCAAGGCAGCGACCTGTTCAAGGAAATACCAGGTTGAAAACAAAAAATTAGGACGACATTTTCGCGCTTTCAGCAAGTAATGACATATTTCAAAGTTGACCAATTCGAGGCTTAAAGAAATGCTTTTCGCGCTTTCAGAAAGTAATGACATATTTCAAAGTTGACCAATTCGAGGCTTAAAGAAATGCTTTTCAATGTATTTTTGCAAAAAATATAATATTACACCAAGTTAGTCGAGTTCTTCAAAAAACGAATGGTTATCGACCGACTAACCCTGGTTGTGTTCAAACCAACATCCAGTCGACCGATTATCCTTCGCAGAAAACTTCTGACAAACTCAAAGTTGGCAGAACCGATGCTACTGCTCGAGTCGATGATGAAGCCGATGTCGGCGACCGCGCAGTCTGGGAATGAAGAAAAGTTGTTTCGAAATTGTTCCAAATTTAACAACAGACAACATAAGTTGCGCGCAGTCCTGTTTATTTCACTTGAAGGAAGAATACTATGCATTTTTTGTAAATTTAAGAATGATTGTATCGAAATTAATTCATAGTAAAATACGTACATCCTGCGTAGAGACCAACGAAAAGTTTTGTTTTAAGTAATTCACGTGAATTGTATTTTATACCAACCACCAAACATTGTCTACAATACATCTGGCTAAAAACAACTTAAAATTTTTCGAGAGGAAACAAAAATTACACTGCTCTGCGAACGGCAAAGCTTTTACAGCATATTTCAACTTTACCACTCACCGTCCAATATCTGTTCTGGTGGTACGAAGTCATCTGTTCGAAACAGAACAAACACATCAAGTGAGTATGAAAAATTGATGAAAAATATATTTTCGCTTAAAAATAATCAAGTTGGGGATGTTAAGAGCGCTGATGCTTTGTGGAATTACAAGCATTACAAGTGGCGAATGCGATACTCTTTTAGCAGAGAAATCGTTCGTTGAACAGCCTAACCCATTACAAACTGGTGGAGCACGATGAAAAGGTATCAATCAGTCTGGTGGGTGGCTACGATTTATTGATCAATCACTGAGTGAATGAAGTTCACTATTCCAGATAAAAATAAGGAGGCAGGTTAAAAATTCTGTAAAAAGTGCCGCATTTGTGATTCAGCAAAAAGCATGTGTAAATGCAACAATCTATGTGGTATACAGTACGATCACGCACAACTAAGTCACATATACTGCTCGGCTGATGTTTGACGTAAGCTACTGTCACCCAGTAAACAGCTTGTTTTTGTATTTGCGTATACTTTGGAAATTCGTTTCAACATTTTGTGCCACTATCAGTATTTTCTGCAGACCAGCAGAAACGAACCAAGGAATTGTTGGTCAGATGTGAACTTGTTGAAATGCCACTTTTAAAATTGACATAATTGACTTTAAAACATAGACGCTGACAAAGCATATCGTTTTGTTTATTCAGTATTCTGCGCAGTTCACTATTTGACTTGCGATGAGATGAGTAACGCCCGAAGTGACAGTTTTGCGACTATAAATTAGGTACGAAAAATCCGCATGTGCAAGTTTTTTACAGTTTGCTAATACTCAACCAATTTTGTTTGAGGAAATTGCGCAGAAATCTGGTGAACAATCACATGAAAAACACTCAATTCGTTACGCAAGCATTAAAAAAATCTAAACTTGTCAATGCAACCAGTTGTGAAGTAACTCCACAATTCTATAAAAACATTGCTTTAAAAACACTACTGCGGCTTTTTTTCCTTACCACAAGAAATAGTATTACAAAGCTGCGTCTCAGTAGAACTTCCTTCGCAACCAGGGTCTCCGGGAGACCCGTTCCTGCACTCCCTGAATCTCTCCTAAAATACAATATATTAATGAGAACAGAGTCATACACCTGTAGTGCACAAGCATGGGTCTTGCGACAAACAAAACGTTTTATTCAATGGGATGGAATCATGACTGAAAGCACGATCCTGGCACAGGAAAAACGCAAAGACCATTTCAAAGCTTGTGCCTCAAGACAAGTGCATCTTCACAAAGATTTATTTCGCAGTGTTAGCTAGTATCAGAAAAAGTATTTCGTTTGCTTTGAGGAACACGTGAGATTTAATAAAATAACTGGTTCAACAAAATATCGACATTTAAAATGTCAATAGTCCAAAATTTTACCTGTTTTCGCCTACAAGTCCTTATAGAAACACTTTGTGCTTTGTGGGAGCGCGTGTCAATAATTTTCGCGGCTGTAGTTTCTATTGGGTCTTAAAGAAACAGGATTTCTAATGAAAATCTTACTGAATTTCCAGTTCCACATGATTTGGAGCACTGTCCCCACGTCGACCAATCAGCCCAAGAAGGACAAGGACCGAGACTGCAGACATTGTACCCCTCCGTTGGCCCCTGGCACCCGGAAGTCCCGACCACTCCTCCAGGACATGTCCTGGTTCGCCTTTGTCTTCCTGATCCACAAGTAAGTACCGTACCTTCGGAGCTTCTACATACTTCCCACGGCGACCATGGCGACCATGTGTAACAAGGCGGCTAAAAACACAAAATTAATTAATATTTTTGCAAAATCACTGTTCATATATGCACAACAAGCAAAGTACTTGCAGCAAGCCACTGTGGTCAACACTGTAGGTTCATTGTCAGTGCTGCGCCCATCGAAAAGGACATCATTTTTTTCACTGTGTTTTCATTACATACAACCTATATCAGCAATAAATCATCACCAACTGTTGGTCCATACCAGTCCTTCGCACTCTCTTATTTCCGATGACGATTCGGTGCATCCGATCATCCCGAAATCTCCGTTCGTGCAAGTTCGAGTTCTCATCTGGTTTCCGAATCCACAGGTAACAGAACAAACGCCCCAGTTGTTCCACGGGGTCAAGTATGCTTAAATGAAAACAAAAAGTCAGTAAAAGTTGCGTTAGAAAAGCTAAAACCTCAGGAGTTCTATGACACAAACAGGTACAGTTTTGTTCAATACGAAAAAACACAACCGATAAAGACTCCATTCTATACTTTCGACTTACGACAGTCTAGGGTAGAACAACGACGATTCTCCACGGAACTTCCTTCACAATCGTCTAAGTTTCCAAACTGACAATCGCGGGAACGCGTTTGGGTTGATCCCCCACAAGTGACGTCACAAGAGCTCCATGGACTCCACATGGTCCATTCAGGGCAGCGCTAAAAATGGAGTTAACGGTAGGTGATTGTGACGTCGATGTTACATCAAACTGTAACGATGATGACGTCGGTGAGAATATGATAAGGCAGGCCTGGCCAACCCGCGGCTCTTTGCCCAGTTTCATTAGGCTCTTGCGTAAATGCCGTATTTATTTGTGTATAAGTCGCAAACTTTTGTGACAACTGTTCACCTTGAAAGTCGGATTGCGACTTGCACCGAAGATACGACTTACACACGCATTGCGTGTTGTTTGGTGGCTTGTGCATTTGCACTAAATCTACCTGAGCAAAGGTATGTGCGTGATTGAGGAAGGGATGAGTTGATGTTCATGTGTGACCGTGAGTGTGATGTGGCTCTTTGCGGTAACACAGTAAGAAATGTGGTTGGTCGCTGACTTGTTGACCACCACTGATGTCAGGTCTCTGTTATGCAATCGAACAATCGGCCAACAATCTTAGTTCAACCACTTGCGGTAGAGGAATAAAATAAGCATCTCATTTTTCAATGACTTCAAACAATTGCGTCACAGTAGTGGTACTAGTCTAGGGTTGCCATATCTGAAGAGGCAAAATTATTGGCAGACTCAATGGCTGCTTTTCGCCACAACAAACAAGCGCTGTAGGGCAAGGTTGAGGTTCAATTCAGGCAAAAACAAATGCCGTACGGCAAGGGCTAGGTCTGATTCTGGCAAAATTATTGTGGATGCTGGAAGTAGCCGAAGAAGTAATAGTTGGAGTTCCCTTCTTTACAGCACATGCACACTGTTTCAAGTAAAACGTAATTTCCTGTCAAAATTCCGGACATTAGCGCATTTTTTAAAAATAATTCAGGACACAAATTTTAACAACGACATTCCAGACATGTCCGGGATGATGCGGACGTATGGCAAGTGACAACCATATACTGGTGAATATCTAAAGCTCAGCTGGTGTATCAATAAAAAGTAAAAGCAGATAAAACGTAAAAACGGATTTTTATCTGCTTTTACTTTTGATTGATACACCAGCTGAGCTTTAGATATTCAGTAAATTCAACCTGGTGTCCTCGGAATAGCAAGAAAACCATATAGTAGTCTCAAAAAAGTTTTGCTTAAACCAGGTAACACTGTTAATTTGATGTTGTTATGAAAATGAAAAACTTCCCACTTTAAGCAGATATAGACAGCTGCTTTCATAGTTCTGACCAAAACCACCTCTGATGCCACAGCTTGGATAAAAACTCCTCTTCTGTGTGATCGCCNACATTTGACTAATTGTTGGACATTTAAGTTAAACTGAGCTGCTATTCATCTGCGACGAAGAAACGAAACTTGTGGCGAAAACAAACGCGTATTTTCGTAAGCACGTTATTCAACAGCATCCTTACGTTGTCGTTGCATCCGACGGTTTCCGTGACCAGTCCTTGGCAACCAACATCGCCAGGAACACCATTTTCGCAGCTTCTCCGTCGAGATTGCGAACCTCCGTTGCACGATTCCGAGCAAGGTCCATACGGCGTCCATTCGGTCCAGCTCGGGCAAAGGTTGGAGTTACATGTCATCGTCTCTGCAGCTTCGCCGGTGCATCCAGCATCGCCGATCTGCAGTTGCAAAGTCCTGGCAGTGATTTCGCGTCTTTTTCATGTTCAAAATGTTGTATTCGCAAAAGAATTTACAACTAGGCACAAAACCAAATCTTGCACGACAAACTATTATAAGAAATGTGGGCAATGTTAGATACAAGCACGTCTGGTTTTACCTGGCCATTTTGGCATTGTCTCTGTCTTGTCCGCACTCCAGTTCCACAAGATAAAGAGCAGTCCGTGAAAGGGCCCCACGGTCCCCATCCAGCACAGATCTGGGTGTTGCAAGTTATTTCGTCGTACTTGTTCCCAGGGCAAGAGTAAACGACTGAATGAAACAATATCATTATCTCTGAATGAAACAACTATAAATTTACAGAAGTCTTCACTAAGCGAAGCGTTCCAAATAAAACATTGCTATCGAAAGAGTCCACAGCATTAGACGCTCTTATTGCCGTAACTTCTTTCACATGACACAAAAAAAGTTAGGTAAGTAACTCATCATTTTTAACATCCCGTTGGTGCGTTATTGTTTGCAACAAAACAAAACGGCAGATAACATAAAGAACGAGATTTTGTACCTGAATCCGATACAACAACGCACTTCCTCTCCCGTACTTGCGTACCCCCTCCGCAAGCCACGTTGCACACGGAGAATTCACCCCATTCACCCCAGGACCCACATATGCCGGTGTTGCAGTCTTCGCTGTTGGTCGAAGGCCCCAAACATCCGTCTTGTCCAGCGACTCCGTTCTCGCACGTGCGTGTGCGTTGCTGCGAATATTTAGAAAAACACAAAAAAGATAAGAAAAACTGTTTTAAAATCTTTAAGTATACAGCTTCTTGTTAAGCAACCCACCCTGAACCCTCCTCCACAAGGCTTGTCACAAGCACCCCAATTCTTCCAGGGTGACCAAGAGGGACAAGGGTTGCTGTTGCACGCACGAGATTCAGTGGCGGATCCGACGCAACCGGTCACTTCTTTGTCCCCAGAGAAGCACTGCCTGGACCTGAACTGCTGACCGTCTGGTCCACACGTTGCCCTTTATGTCAATCAATATAACATTTTTAAAAACAGGTAAAAGCAACAAGAATCCTTTACAACGCAATGGTAAGTCACAATAGGAGTCAGGGACGTGTCTGTGGTGGCCCATGCGTGCCACCCTAAAAAATGTTCGTTTCTGGCATTTATTTGAAAAAAATCACAAAACATTTCAAAAACTAAAACAATTTTACTTTTATTTCGAAAACACTTTTGTTTCGCAAATATTTTCTAAATAAAAACATTTTCGTTTCAAAAATTCTATTTTCGTTTTGGAAACACTTTCACTTTCGTTTGCATATTAAAATCAATTCATTTCAAAAACAAAAACAATTTTGCTTCTGTTTCGAAAACACGTTCTTTTAGCAAATGTTTTGTAAAATAAAGCATTTTCGTTCCAAAAATTTTTGTTTGCGGTTCGGAACCACTTTCACTTTTGTTTTGAAAACACTTCGTGAAACAAATCGAAAATATCGCATCAGTTTGTGGTCGTGGCCCATGCGTGCCACCCTTCGTTGAGGGCCAGTGTTTCCACTTGAGAAGGTTTGATTTGCAGATTGTTCTATGTCGATGTTTGGCTCCAGTGCCTCGCGATCGTATTGACGCGTACGTGTAGACTCGTTTGAGTCTTTCCTTGTAGTGATAACCTATACTTGGGTAAAGGTCTTTGAGGGATTTGTGACATAAGTCATATAACTTGTGGCTTAGAGTCAGGCCCGTAACCAGGTTACTACACCAGGAAGGGTGGAGAGTTTTCTGAGAGGGGCCCAAATTTTTGAACGGTATCCAATAGTTTCAAATAATGTCCAACACAATTGGGGGCATAATTTTCTAGAGGGGCTTCGCCCCCCTGGTTACGGGCCTGCTTAGAGTAAGTGAATGGTGTATTTTTGGCCAAGAGAAGCTAATGGATTGTGGGCATGGGGAGTGGTGGTTGTGATGCAGCCAGTCAGTACTGCAATACGCTGGCCTGTAGCCTTGTTTGAAAAGTTAAAAGCTGCTTCGTGATTTTAGGTAGCCTACATAATTTTATTGGTGATCATTTGTCAAAGTTCCAACATGTGCCTACAAAATTTCCACGGTCTTGGCGATTTAGGCAGAAATTTGACAACCAGTACAGACTGACTGCATCACAACCACCACTTCCCATGCGCACAATCCATAATCCAATACGATCGCGAGGTACTGGAGCCAAACATCGACATAGAAGAATCTGCAAATCAAGCCTTCTCAAGCGGAAACACTGGCCCTCAACGAAGGGTGGCACGCATGGGCCACGACCACAAACTGATGCGATATTTTCGATTTGTTTTACGAAGTGTTTCCGAAACAAAAGTGACAGTGGTTGGGAACCGCAAATAAAAATTTCTGGAACGAAAATGTTTTTATTTAGAAAACATTTGTGAAATGAAAGTGTTTTCGAAACGAAAGTAGCATGGTTTTCGTTTCTGAAACGTTTTTTTTGTTTGTTTTTTCAAAAAATTGCCAGAAACGAAATTTGTTTCGGGTGGCACGCATGGGCCACCATACTTGTCTGTATCTTTGAAAAAAAGTATAAAAACTACTTGATATTAACAAAGCAGTAGTTCTAGGAATATAAGACAGTGCGAGTATGCTCGTCTCCACCCAAACGTTCGTTGTTGCAAATTACAAGTAGCAGGCAAGAAAAACCTTTAGATCGCATGCTATTCAAACTCACGAGCAGTCGCCAAATTCACTCCATGGTCCCAAAGTTGGGCACAGTTCGGCCTCGCATGTTTCAAATTCAGTGCCGCTGCCTGGACAGATTCCCCCTGTCCCTTCGTTGACACAGATTCGTCTTCTTTCCCGGGATCCAGTTCCACAGGATGTACTGCATGAGCTATATGGCGACCAGAGGAGCCACTGGGCGCAATCCTGCACGTCAAAAGCCGATAGCCATTACGTCGTTTTGTTCTAAAGCAAACCAATTCATTGTTTCATATTTAGACGTTTTCAGCAAATTTTGTTTTCAAAACAGAGAACTTATCTTAAAAATCGAAAACTCTTGCCGAACACATTGCGCACAGTTTATCAAAATGACAGGATTTACTTAAACAAAAATTCGGCAAGATTATCCTTTGCATCTGACGCAGGACTAGTTTTTCGTCACAATGAAAAGTTGTTAAGCAACAACCTAGCGACTCGGTTGTTCAAATAACCGCAGAATCCATCCATTAGCAGATTGTTGTTTACTCAATTATAATTAATTACCGGCAGGTCACATGATTCGGTGATGGCAGCACCGCCCTCGCATCCAATATCTCCAATGTCACCCCCCACGCACTGTCGCGTGCGCAGCACTATTCCACGGCCGCAATTTGCCCCTTGGACAATCGACTTGCACTCTCCACTGGTCCATGGGCTCCAGTCTGGACACTGTTGCTCGTTGCAGGCCCCCGATGATTCAAGGTCCCCGTCGCAACCCGGTTCACCAAAATTCCCCCCTTCAAAACAGAAAAGAAGTGAAGACCATCATCAGCGAAGCTTGTCTGTCATTCGCTTGACTCGAAGCTACGTCTTTTTTCTACTTTTCAGTTTTGTTCCAAGTGTAAGTTCAAAATGTAAACTGTTAAGAAGGGAAAAGAGACGCACAACCACTGAAAAATCACACCTATACAAACACGAGATCTTCTTCGAATTCCTCCACCGCAGGATACAGAACAAGTGCCATACGGTGTCCAGGGGCCAAAACAGGCGGGGGAGCACGGTGAGGATCCTTCAGAAGGACCACCGCACAAACTATCCTCAGTACCAGCAGGAAGGCAAGTGCGAGTCCTTCGGCGCTCTCCATCGCCGCATGTGACCGAGCAAACACTATACGGTGTCCATTCCGACCAAACCGGACACGCCTGCTCATTGCAATCTTCTTTCTGCGCAAAAATGTTTAAAATTACAGAAAAATTAATGTCTAACAGCCTCCACCCCTGTGAAGGTAACGAAGAAATATGTTGCTCCAATATTTAAAGGCGTTATTCTGTTTGTTTTTAAACAACATCCAGGGAATATCGTTTGACTTCCTTGTCCAATTCCCGCTCTTTTTGTCCTCTGGGTTCGCGCTCATTTCCTTCCCCCCGTCTCTAGATTGCCTCAACAGATATTGGTGATGGGAGTCATGTTACCCAAATCCACAGGACATAGGCCCAGAGGTCGATCAAGGACCAGGTGACACGATTGTACCGCCAGCGTTCTTTGGTTCCGTCATCAATGGTGTGGAGCCAGCAGAAGTATGCAAGATTGCTGTTGATCGTGAGATATTTCGAATCCTGCTGGAGCTGCTGCCTCCACTACGCTCCCCAGAAGACAAGGGGATGCGAAAATGAATGAATGAATATCTAATCTTCTCTACACAGGGCACAGTTTCTTCGGGTAAATTTTTATGACGCACTGGTTTGAAGATGTACACTCTCCGAGAAGCACACAAAAAGTTGATGAACCATATATTTGCGAAAAAGTGTGCTTCGTGATTGCTTCACAAGAAGAATAGACAAAATTTCTCATTTTCCGTTACGACGATATCAGCGGTGAACATTGTGCTGTAGTCTAAGATAATACATTTATAGCAAAGTTTAAATGAATATTAACTTTGCGGCTGCTATTTCATGACCTGAAACTTGAAATTTCTGTCTATTCTCCTTTGAATCGCTGTTAAATTGAGACGAACTTAATGAACTAACGACGGCGCGTATGTCTTCTGCGCATTTTAAGCTCTGACGCGCTTCTCAGTATTAATATATTCTGAACGAAACGCTGCAATCGTTAATTTTAAAAGTTTCCGATCGAAAAGTCGAGAAACGTCCGCTTCGAGAACTTCTTCATCAAATCTTATTGAAAACGGTGCAGAAACAAATTGCACATACCAGAGTAAAATCCCCTTGACATCCAAGTGATCCGGGCGAACCGCCAGAGCAGATCCTGGTCCTGATGGCCACTCCTCCTCCGCAAGTGACTGAGCATGCGTCCGGTTCTGACCACGGCCCCCAGGTCTCGCAAACCTGCTCGTTGCACGAGATCGATTGCGAGCTTGAGCCCGTACATTCCACGTCGACCTCTCCGATGCA
>JGI24159J19872_10012200_pt1 | contig 11219 bp, 5 predicted proteins | sample Ectturendosymbi4_FD_19872 | JGI IMG/M metagenome (IMG submission 19872)
TGCGCAACTGCGCAGTACCACCAGACAATATGCGCAGTGAAATCTCATTCTCGCGCACTTGCAACATTCTAAATTTAATACGATATATACATATCGCATGGCCCTTTCAACGCTTGAAACGCTTGACTGGTGTGTCTACATGGTTGTGAAATTGCATGCGCACTTAAACAAACATTTGCTCAGTGTGAAATTTTCTTGGAGGGAACACTGCTGTTCTCGATTTTATTTTAATGCTGTAAATTCATTCAACATGTTTTTGCGCGTTCAGCTTTCTCCAAAGAAGACGTGGGAAGGTTTTATTGGAGGAGCGTTCTTTACAGTCATATTCGGATGGTTTGTAAGTGCTTATATTTCTGCTTGCTGGGTGGCCATTTGTGCGTTGGTGTCTGTGAGGCGTGCACATCACTCTTTTCATAGCTTTTTATACTTCAGTGTTTACCTATTCTCGTCTGGTTCGTTTGCGTATCTCTCCGTGCTTAGTGACGTAACTGGCCCGTTTCCTCCTAACGTGATCCTCCTCATATGTCCACTGGCAATCGCTTACTTTTGTCAGGTTATGAGATGTGGCGTCATCATTACCTTTAGTAGGCGTGCATGTGCATCGAGCCGTTGCAAAAGTCGATCCTGAGACCAAAAATCTCGTCTTATTAATTTCCTGATGCACTATTCACTATTGTGATGGATCACAATCAAACCGCCGATAGCTGCAATGGCTCGTTGCGCGCAACTCCGTTCGTTTATCAAAAACTTAATCGAACTCTTCACCAGCAAGTTGAACCTCTGCTAGATCCTCTACCTCATGCAATATTGATGTCCGTCTCACGTTTCAGGTAGACGCCATTCGAAAGTTGTGTCTGAATTGTTTCATGCGTTTATTTGCAGCTGTCTGGCTTTCTGTGTCAGTTCCCGCACTTGACATGTCCCAGCGACAGGTCGAGCCTGAACGTGCAGTTGAATTGCCAGCAGTCAGCCATCTTCACATGGACGGAATACGAGGTTCCTCTCTTCATTCGGGTCCTTCTCAAAATTGTAAGTGAGATTTTGAGCAAATTGATGTCGTTCACTTTGAAAGATTTTGTGTTTTTCAACCGGGCCCGGTGCCCCATTCGAAAGTTTTCAGTTTATCATTAATACTGGCGTCAAGAAGCCTCGTAAAGCCCTCAACTCAATCGCAAGTGATTGTTAATTGGGCGTAAAGGAAAAAACGATTACAATAGCGTCAGGTTTTGTTGTGTTTTGGAAGAAAGTCAACCGCTCGCTCATGTGTGTCGGCGCATCCTGATCGGGTCGTGTAAGTTAGTTGCTGCAAGCCAGCTCGTATTAAATAAAGTATGTTTTTTCTTGCAATCCTTCGCTTATTTTCAACTTATGTAGTCGTGAATGTTAGTTAATTGCTAGACTACATCCGCTGCAAGGTCTTTCAAAAACGTTTCAACATTGCTCAGTAAATTTTTACTTGTTTGTACGGATCGTCCATCCTCTGTGAAAACTGCCACTGTTCGATACATGTTCCTTATCCAGATGGTAGCATGGTCGTACATGTAAGTTTAGGCCTGTCGCCAAGTGCTGCCAACGAAATGAAGCCTTAGAAAGCTTCACGCTGGCGAAGGCAAGCAACTGGTTTAATTGTACCTTGGTCCCACACCGTGGTTCCAGCACGACTGGCAAAGATTGTTGGGAGTGTCCAGGCGTTCCAAGAGCACCCAGGGTTGCTGTTCGAATACCGGGGTTGTCTCATCGCGAGTGTGATCTCTGCAGTTTGTGATTCTACGCGTCAGTTTCATTCCTGGAGGATGAACTTTCCTGCCACATTTTCCTGTTAACTTGCGCAGATGCATCAATTTGCATTGTCCTCGTGAATGTCGCCATTATCCACCTGCTTCCTCCCTGAACCACGAACGACACCCACTCGCTGCGTGTGTTTTGCACTGAGCTTGCGATGATGCAGGTTGTTGCTGATTTAGTCATGCTCTTCATTGTTGACATAACAAGGGCCTTGTCACGCCTGGCTCGTCTTCATTTTGCTTTTATTTCTTTTACCATCCAACTCGCCTTTAATGCCACGTCGTCTGGATGGAAGAATAATAGGTTCCACAGTTGATTATTTGATTTTGTTTGTTTCTTAGATACTTTGTCTGCAGCTGTTCGTCTTGTAACTAATACAAGTTTGCTGAAATACTTACATCAGCTGATGATGCGCGCGTCGAACGCTTTTGTTCACAGCTTGTTTTGTCATTGCAGTCGCCTGGTGTCGTCCTTGAACAATATTTTGTTAATTTCACGTCTAAACAAAGTTCGGTGACAAGCATTCTTGTAAGCATTCCAAATTTTTTTTGCAGATTGGCCTGGACAGACCCACCATCTTTCTTTATCCATTCCAGCTCCATTCACTTAGTTTTTCGGTCTTCAGTTCGTCGATCGCCCCGTTCGGGGGTTTCTTCGCCAGTGGTTTCAAACGAGCTTTCAAAATCAAGGTAGGGACATTGTTTTGTTGTCATGCCAACAACCCCGAGTTCATTTTCTTGGATCGACCGATGAAAACCAGCGTCAGTGATTCGGGATCACCTGAGCACCGCGTTTTGTCCACAAGGGCTTAGTTAATTTACCGCTCTGGCGTTTCGTTGGTTCATCGTAACCCGCCGAAGAAGGTAGATCCCCGACCATGAGAACCGAAACATGCAACTTCAATTTTCTGCTGCGCAGATCGTATGAAACGTCGCAAAATATAAAAATATTGTTTTGCTCCACAACCTCGGTAAGGTTCATATTATACCAGGGTTTTTCAACGAAGTTCTCTGGTTGACCAGTGGTTCTCTGGTTGACCAGTGGTTCTCTGGTTGACCAGTGGTTCTCTGATTGACCAGTGTTTCTCTGGTTGACCAGTGGTTCTCTGGTTGACCAGTGGTTCTCTGGTTGACCAGTGGTTCTCTGGTTGACCAGTGGTTCTCTGGTTGACCAGTGGTTCTTTGGTTGACCAGTGTTTCTCTGGTTGACTAGTGGTTCTCTGGTTGAACAGCGGTTCTCTGGTTGACCAGTGGTTCTCTGGTTGACCAGTGGTTCTCCCTTCTGACAGTGATTCCACCCTCAGGTTGCTTGTGCTCTGTGGCTTAGTATGAATGGCTGCAAGTTAACAATTAACTCAAGCATCGATTTTTCTCCGTGCTTCCTTCGTTCTTTGGAAAACAGTGAACGTAACTGAAAGATAGTAGTGTGAGGTTTGAACGGGAGCAGCACCTTCATTGCGCATACAAACCGTTGATGGGCAAACCGTGGCCTTCGATGCCGAAGAGATGGCCCTGAAAGGCCCAAAAAAGACGGTCTAGCGAGAAACAAGAGGTCCGCCCTGACCTGTCAAGCGAAATCTTTTGTATTTTTGGTGACAGCAATCGGCGGCAGGCCGAAGTCTTAAATTTGATTCTTGCCGGGGTGGTTGAGGTAAACGCTCTTGCCAAGGAGCGTTACGGCGATTCACTCAGTGACCGTGGATCGAACACCCAACCTTCCAATTGAGAGGATGACGCTCCACCACTGAGCTATAGCCGCGCTAAAACTTGTTGAGGGTAAATTTTCTGGAAAACTGGACTTAAAAAAAACTTTTCAGTCGTTCGTTTTCAATTATGAAAAAAGATTTAAAGAGAGTTTTGCCCAATGTGTGATCTGATTCTATTTGAATAAGATTTTAGGGCTAAAGATGCGTAGTGTTTCGTGAAGTCTATTTCCTATAAAATAAATTTGCCGATGGATTCAGTTGTTTGCTATCTTTGTGGAGATTAGTTACTTGAATACAGTGCAGTCTAAGTTTAAATTTGACGTTTAAATAGCTCTTGGCACTAACTAATATACAATGCAAGTAACAAGCCATGTACACCAGGACTTCGGGGACATCATTCCAGGCCACGGCGGCTTGATGGACAGGTTCGATTGCCAATATTTAATGGCAACATTCGTCAACGTGTACTTGTCAACGTTTGTCAGGTTCGTTGGAGAACATTAAATAACTTGCCTGCTGCGACATATGCCATGTGTGCTTCGCTCATGAAACGTTTTGTTGGATTTGAACCGTGTTGGCGTAAAACACGGAATAGCTTATTTCTAGGACAACTAAATCTGTAGTTTTCTTCCACGTATTCCTTAAGAACGTAATTTCTGTTTCTGTTGTGTGCTGACTGTTGAAAACTTCTGATTTGTTTATTGTTTCGGCGACCCTGGGTTGTTCTGTAAAATTTTTAAAATGGAACACAGGCTTTTACCAACTGTAGTTCATGGTGTTTTTTGTTATTTGCAGGTACAACTACCTGTTGATCTTTGGATATAACCATAATAAAAGCTTTGTCAAATGTAAAATAAGTTGTTGCATCATTTATGAAGTTATTGTTCACCAACTTTGACGTGCAAACATGTTTGCCTTGCCAACTCTGACGTGTAACCATGCTTGCGTTATCAACTCTGACGTGTAAACATGTTTGCGTTGTCAACTCTGACGTGTAAACATGCTTTCGTTATCAACTGTAACGTGTAAACATGCTTGCGTCAGGCTTCCATCACCACAGAAGCTCTTCCCAATCATCGCGTCCATGAACCCATCAGACCAACTCGCCCTCTTCTTCCAACTCAAAGGACACCTCGTGGAAAAGGTTGCAGATAGTTTGTTTTGTTGTAAATGGTTTTATAACTTGTCGGAAATAAGGTTCGGTAAACATCTCATACGTTGTGGCTGTTACCTGGCGATGAATTTTGTTTGACTGATGGATTGGAGATCCGCTTCCACCACGATCCAAATAATTATTATTCTTGTGTTACATTTTTATTTGAAATGTTTTATAATGCTTTGCATAGCACGTCTTTTCATCAAAAACCCACCTATGCAATGCTCACCATCAAATGGCTTTGCTTTCAAGTCACTTTTTCACTGCACTTACATCAGACATATTCCCCGGTTGTAAAGCGATGGCTGTAAAGTTTCCGTGTTTTCTTATTTTTTGTTATCCAAGTGACGTTGTTGCAAACCTTAACGGTAAAATTTCTGGATGAACTGACAAGGTTAAGTTTGCTGCAGTGCTACTCCATGTAATTCTTGTACGAAAACAAAAACACCTCCATTATTTCCTCGGACTTCTTTCCAATTTCCTGATGAATCGAAATCCTTGTTTTTCTGCAAAAAGCTTTTGTTTCAGTTCCGTCCTTGGTGATTATATAACGCATTGTTTCTGGTGCTTAGTAGCAAAGCCAGGTCAAACATCTGTTAAGAGAACCATTAATAGCAAGAGTATTTGGCTTTTCTGCTTTTGTCAGGTGTTTTAGTATTAAGGGAATTGGCACTAAACTGGAGTCTCAAACTCTTGCTCCAAAGGCCGAGTAAAGTAACCCGTGGGTCGCATTATGACGTTGACACCATTAACAATGACGGTACCTGAGCTTTACCAGGAACAGCTTTTACATCTTGTTCCTGCTGAAGTTGTGAGGTATGACCAAATCATTTCTGGCCGTCTCTACGTTCCTTTCAAAGGAACTTTTTCACTCGCTGGCCGAGCACTTTTAAACACTTGTGAATAAGATAAATAACTTATATCATAATTATTTAGATTCCCAGAAGGCATCGCGGGCCACGTATGACCTACGGGCCGCCTGTTTGAGACTTGTTAAGTTTGAAACGGGACTAAAAAACATTGTTTGTTTCAGGGTCTGGTTGCTGACCATTCAAAAGCTATTGAACCCTCCCCTTAGCAACAGGTCACATTCTACAACCTGCATGGAATGCAGCTTCCCTCCCATCTTCAGACTACAGTGTTTCGCGTTGCTCAAGCCCGTGTGTTCTGCTCACAACGATTCGGTCGCAGTAAAAAGGAAACTTGTACTTCGCAGGTGCACCACACGTGGTTGTTTGTGACGTGACACACTACGTTGTGGCGCGATACATGCCGATGTTGCTTTGCACAGATTTTACCGCTCTACATCTCATCTGGTGAAAATTACGTTTTATTCTTTAGGTTTTGAGGCAGAACCGTCGCCAGAAAATCTTCAGTTGGAGGCTTGACATTCTAAAATTTCACAAAAAACTCTACTGATTTACAATGTTTCATATTTCAATTTGGGGGACGTGGAGCTTTGTTTGGGGGGCTAAGCCCACCAGCCCCCATGGCGACGGGACTGTTTTGAGGTTTGTTTGTTTCCAGGGGCGTAACGAGGGGGCACAATTCTCCGGGCGTCGAAAAGTCCCAATAATGTCACAAGTACTTTCTTCAGTGCAGCACATTTGCTTCCGAAAGATCTCAGTTTCGAACATGGGGGCGTCAAACTCGCTTCTTGCCCCGGGCGCCATCTGACCTCGGTACGGCCCTGGCTGTTTCCGTTCTCGTTTGATCTGCGCGCCAGAAATTTGCGAAAAAATACGACAAAAATGTATTTTTCAAAGCAATTACTCTCGTGTTTTGACCAGTACCGCAAATAATTGATAATGATGTTAAAACGCTGTAAAGTTTGTGTTAATGGAAAGCGCGTGAAGTAAACGAACTCTATTCACATGTCCAGCCCGCTGTCGTCACCCTATATATGGACGTTATTCTGCGCCTGTATTTTGCACTGATAGTGCGCGGCGTTTGTGTGGAACAATGGATTTTTCAGATGAGGTGTAAGCAGGATGAGACTTTATTGCCATTCACAGCATTCAACCCCCGCCGTCAGACCTCAACGTTTCAAAAAATTCTGCATATGGAGGCATTGTGTTCCCGCGCTTCTTCCTAACCCGTTTTTTTCAGTTTTTCCGTCGCAAAAAAGGTGTCGCTTGGCTTTCCGCGGTAGGTGTGCACTTGCAGTTACTTCGTCAGGGATAGTTGCAGACACTTTCACTGAGATTGGTTTTGTTCTTTTCAATGAAGCAACGACGGGTGACGTCACGGGAACCCAACACCCACTTTTATTCAGGCTGTTTTGTTTAAGCTGCTGTAGCATTGTTGCGTCACTTCTGACGAGTAGTAATCACACGCCATCAAAATATGCGAAAGGTTGCACCGTGCTCGCTTTTGTTACGTAACAAAAGGCGGGGCGAATATTCCATTATATTCGTGAAACAATGCAATTTGCGATTTAAAAAATACGCAATGCGATTGATGAGCAGAGAAATTCTTGCCCCGCCGTCAAGTTGTTAAAACGTAACTTTTAGAAATCATTCGCTATCGTGGAGTTTCTATTTTCAGCTCTTGTTGGCAAACGGCGTACATTTTATAAGACGAGCAAAAAGCCGTGAGCGACATTTTCTTCGATTTAAAGTTATTCATCTGTTCCATATTTCGGGTATGTCGCCTTCACAATGTGTAACACTGTTAAAGAGTTCCTTAACTCATGATTGAAGGCCACCTGACCGGGAAATGGTGGTGATACGTCCCTGGGCCTGCCCGCTTCACGCACCACTGTGCAAATCGTGTTGATCACGTGTTTGAATGGTGGGTTCTCATTGGAGCATCCACCTCGCTTGCTGGAGTGACCGAGAAGCTTTCATAAAAGGCCCGTTTTGATACTTGACTGTTGATATAATTTAAATGATGCGTTTTCACTGTACTGTAGTTACTGTTGTGTTTATTATTCTAATAAAATTGTTTATATATTAGACGTAGTAATATCTGCGAATTTATTAATGGTTCCAGTGCAGTTTCAACCATAACCGATACGAGTGTGCGTTTGCATTAATCTATTGCAGAGGTTCCCGACCTTTCTGACCATATACCCTTTCAGAATTTTGAGAAATGAGAATGTACCTCTGAAATTTCCTACGGCGCAAGGCTGAGTAAAATAATAAATATCCACTGCATTTTTAATAGAACATTTAGATCTTCAGAATTATAACGGTGGACTTCCTTTTTATGTCTCAAAGTTTATATACTGCATTTGAAAAAAAACAAATAATGATTTGTGAAATAATATCCACTGTTATATGAATAAGTATTTGGAAATAAATAACATATACATATATTTTTCCCTTCTATTGCTAACCTTAAATGTACCCTTTCATATAATGTACCCTGGATTGGGAACTCCTGATCTGCTGTGACGCATGAATCAACGTGATTTGGGTGGGATTAGGAACAGAACCGTCACCACAAAGTCCTCAATAGGGGGATTTTACGTTTATGCAGGGGGGACTTGACATTGAAACTTTGGTAAAAACTCCACTGATTTATAGTGCTTCATGTTCAATTTGGGGGCCTGGGGACTAAGCCCAGAAAAGCCCCCTCCGACGGGACCGATAAGGAAACTGCGTAATTTGAGTGATGTTTTTTATCAAGGGTATCTGACTTAAAGTTGTTGGAACTAAACCAGAAGAGGAGATCTGTTGCTACAGTGGGGGGGCACTTGCAATCAAATGGTACATAATCCTGTCCCTCGTCGCAGGTATTCAATAACCTGCGTAGAAATCAAATCACTGCAAACTTCTGGCGGCAGCGACCTGGAGCAGTTGATATCAGACTTATCCTAATTAATAGATTGAATCACTGTTATTACCGTACGGAAAATATTTGCATTCACAATAATCCATTATTTAAGTACACAGTATTAAATCAATGGACCGTTTGGAATGTCGCGTAAGTACCTGTATGCTTCTTTAAACAATATCCTGGTCATCCGAACGAGTACATCCGGCGCGGAAACACTGGAGGAATACACTGCACTCGGTTCAAACCCACATAAATTTTATGCACCTTCGTTTAATGCCTCATGTTGTCCGTGATATTTGTCTTGTCTGAATTTGCAACACTCGCGTGACGTATTTATTTCACATTTGCGTCATAACCACGTGNCAATTGTCGGTATTATTCCGCTTTGTTGTTTGCTTNCGGTATGACGTCACGGTGGGAAGTTTCTCGACTAAATGTGACGTCGATACTTCGGCAAACATGCACCAATCACGTGACTCCTTCCTGCAATGTGGTGTTCGACGTAAACGGGATATGTTGAACTGCAGGGTAATTGCAGTCGTCCAACGAGATTCTGTGCTACTGAAAAAGCACTCAAGCCTGTGGCGTGTATCTTTACACAGCGATTTTACGCAGAATTACGATTTCATTCGTGAGATGAATTGCTGTGTGAGGACGCGGGCTGATTGTGTGGCGTTCAACTCAAACTACCTGGTTGAGTTAATTATTTTCTTACAATCTTTACTGACGAGTACGTTGAAAGCTTCTTCCTTTGTTTTCCACACTTTGCGCAAGCTGTTGCAAAGCTGTGTAGCTGATTGTTCTGTAATAATGGAAGGGCCCTTAAGTGTTGATTACGTGATTGACGGGACAGCGATTCGCCCCGCATATGTTTCTATGACAACTAGGAATGGGATTTTTTACTCATATATTTATGTTTTCAAATGTGTCTTGGCATGTTGCACCGAACGGCTTGCTCCATCCAGATCGAGATTTAACCTTTGGTTTATTCGTGTTCAAGCATATTGAAATGTTTGGTACATAGGTATACTGTTATGTGTTGATTACAAAATCTTTCCGTATTTTTATTTTCTTCGATTGCCTATTTATGCATTATACAACTTTTTTCGAAAAGCTATCACTTTAAAAGTCTTTGATTGCAATTAAATTTGACCCGAACTAGACTTGTACTCCACCCATCGCTCTGTCTGTCACAGTAATTATAATACGTTTGATGTGTGTTCATAAACTGTGCAAAGTATTAGTATGCGATATAATCATGTTATTATTGTCGTGTGTTATTATGGGCTGTGTTAGATGGCCGTAATAAACTGCGAGTATGCGAAAAATCGAATGAAATTTATGAAGAAAAAATAAATAATGCCATAAAATCAAACCGGGCTTTTCAATGAGACAGAATGCAAGCGGAATCATTTCGAGAACTTTTTACCATGAAGCGCTTGTCCGCTCAGGTGATATTTTTCAATAGCGATTCGACTGAAATGAATATCTTCGTCTGGAGAAAATCAGATGAAACAAACATTGTATGAAGCAATGAAACGTGCTTTGAAATCTTGGTACTCGTGCGTGAGGTTGGGTCGCTTTTGAAATGCTTTCAGTGATGGCGTGACTCGAGCCAGGAGTTTTGGTGATTCGACTCACATTTAATGATTCGAGTCAGTCATTTTTACAAAATCTCTAAACATCTGATTGACAAACGCAGTTTGTTTGCACACAAAAAAATGAGCTTTTTTGCTTCAATATTGACGCAAATTTTCTGTTTTGACTGTGTCTCCTAGTGGTGTTCAAGGATCAACAGTTCCACCTATCATTGAAGTAAAACTGAGACTGCTTTTCACTGAGGGGCCAGCAGGCAGGGCCGGATTTACCGATAGGCTTAAGCCTAGGGCCTCAAGATCCAAGGGGGCCTCCAGCAAACTATGGTACACATAGAGTCAATTACCTGTATATGATCAGTTCGACAATTATTACGAAAAGAGATGGGCTTTAAACCTCAAGCACAGGAACTTGTGCGTAATATTCAAAAGCATCTCATTGCACGCGTGATGTAGGCAGCCCCACATTTGCTAGGGCCGGCCCTGTAGAAGCGTGCTCATTTTCACACAGTTCCTACCAACATGTTGCTTCTTGCTTGAGATGAATCCTCCGTCTAAAAGTTTGGATTCCGAGCGGCAGAGAGCCTTGCATTTTTCTGAGAGAATTAAAATAAATAAATTTTTACTGTATGAAAACGAAATATTGTAATTTTTCCTCATACAACTATTATATTATATCAATTTTTGCATGGCCACAGTTCATTTCATTTGGATAATCCAGAACTGGTTGAAAAGGAAAAGGACATGATATCCAAATCCAAAAAATTTCCCGATATCTGGTAGGATGGGACTCCAAACCCATATCCTGTACCCCACTAGTGTGTTGACTGTTGAATATAAATAGCCTAGGTCACAGGAAATTTCCACGCGTTATTTAGCTCAGACAGCTACATTCCAGGGTTAATGGGGTTAGACAAGGGGGACAGTGGCGATTCTACGGGGGGGAAAGGAGGGGCCATGGCCCCCCAGTTTTTTTGTTGGCCCCCTCAGTTTTTTTGGCTCGATGGAGTTTTGGGAAATGACTACCTGTTGCAGTAATCGGCTGCGAACTTCATGAGCGTTTGTGTTCCTTCTCCCTTGGTACGAATGGGAGTTACGCAGGTGTGCTTCGGTAATTGTGAGGCAACAATCACTTCATCCTCCTGTGCCTGAAGTTAGCGTATTATGACGAAAGGCAGAATCCAAATCTGGTCGA
>JGI24159J19872_10012201_pt1 | contig 11218 bp, 13 predicted proteins | sample Ectturendosymbi4_FD_19872 | JGI IMG/M metagenome (IMG submission 19872)
TGCCCCTTGATGGATTTCAATTATGTTTTTTTTCAGACCATCTTACATGTAAGTGCACCTTATATAAAAAAATGAGGCATTTTTGTGACATTGGGTTCCACAATTGCAATTTCTTGTTGGATTATAATGATTTGACCCTTATTTAATTCACTAAAATTTACAGCATGTTGGCTTATTAGTAGATTCAGTACACCGTTCACATAGATCTGTATGATGTCACACAAACACCAACTTTCGTCCGCTTTTCAGCACCAAACACACTCAAAGACTGTCGCTCAAATCTAAAAATAAAAAGTGGGGAAAGGAAAAAGGCACATCCATAAGTTGGCAAGTTGTTAAAACAGGGGTCGGGAACCTTTTTGGCTAAGGGAGCCATGAAACCAAATTTTTTTTTAAATGTATTTTCATGAGCCATATACTATTTTTCAATACTTAAACGCAGCTAACTTACCAACTAACGTGTGCATTTTTAAGCAAAATCAACAATTTTAAACAATGTAAATGCTGAATTTTCTCTTTAATGACATGCTTCTTACTGTTAATGCGACTTCTGGTGCTGCATGGTGTTGCTGACAGCTTTGTGGTCTGTAGATGGAAAATTACAGAAAAAGTTTCATTCGTAACAATCGTGTTAAGAAAATATCAAGTGAGCCAGATGTCGTCATCAAGTGCCACATCTGGCTCGCGAGCCATAGGTTTCCGACACCTGTGTTAAAAGATAGTTGCAGGAGCAAGTACGTGAAAATCAGGAGCTCTAGGAGCAAGTTTGAGCAATGTAGTGGTCTTTTAAGAGGACAAGCAGAAATTTTGTTTTTTCAGGTCAAACGCTATGAATGCATAGTTGGTATAAGAAAAGCATGTGGTGAACAGTCAGATTTCGTTGAATTTGCTTGGAATTTGGTAGAACCACCCAAGGAAGATTACGGAATACAACTATTATTAAATGTTGTTTTTCCTTTTGTTTTTTCCACGAAAGGTGTTTGTTTATCGAATTTTCGCATACTAGGCCGATATACATACTGGTGGTCTCACTCTAGACCTTTGCAATGGTGCTTTCAGATTTTATTCCTTTTTCAACCCAACTTTTGGAAACACCCATCTCAAGTCAAAACAAAATTCAAATTCAGCAGGCTGCAGGAAAGGGCGGGCTATCTTTAGATGTGCAGCCCGCCCTTTTGTACAGCCTGCTGAAAATTTGTATTTTTAAATTGGTTGGTGCGGCATTAGCTCAATGGTAAAGTGTCCATCTCACAGTTGGAAGGTTGGGTGTTCGATCCACAGCCACTGAGTAAATTGTCGTAGCGCTACTTAGGCAAGAGCATTCACCTCAATCAGCCTAGCAAGAAGCACAATTCAGGCTTAGGCCTGCCGCCAATTGCCATCACCAAAATTAACAAAAAAATGGAAACATGGCCTTCCAGCTCGCCATTTAGTGTTATTTCGTTAGAGCAGTCGTTGACTCTGCAAACAACATGCGGTGCGTCTGTGTGCATTTTGTCCATGTTAGTACGAGTGCCATCAAGCAGGTGATTATTTAGCATGTCACATACACCACACGTGTTGCAAGATGAAATGCGATAGTGAAAAAACCATCTACTAAATCTAGTGCTTTGTAAGGTTGAGTACATTTATAAAATGAACACATAGCCAACTTTAAAACAAGAGAACAGTGAACAATGCAGGCACACAACATGCTGTAGTGCAAATGGCTGTTTCATGCTAAATTAATAGGGTTAGCACTAAACGGAAGGCCGGCGGGCCGTGCTGCCAAATGAAAAACATGTATTTTTCGCAGACTGGCGATCTGCACATTAAGGCGGGTCTGCGGAAAAGGGCAGACCGGAGGGCTGCCCTAGTTTTTGCAGCCCGCCCCATCCTTTTCTGCAGCCAGTTGGACCATCCTTTTGTGCAGCCTGACGGCTCGCCTTTCTGTCTTCTGTGCAGCCTGCCAGCCCGCTGAAAATTCACGATTTTCAGTTGGAAACACGGCCCTCCAGCCTTCCAATTAGTGTTATCCATCAATAGATGAGAAATCTGGATGTTATGGCTGATGAAAATCTGGCTTAGGCTATTGTACACAATGCGTTGCTGCTTTCATCCATGTATAGAATAGTGTGCATTTTATTTACTTTCAGCACTTCATGGAACAATTGAATTATAGTTTTGAACGATTTATCTGTCACAACCTGTTGCATAGCATCAGTGTCAAGAATACATTAACTTTGGATATAGCGATTCACTTCAACACAGCATTTATGCTTGCAACTTGAAAAGCACTATTTTAAATGAAATGGAAGCAGAGCTGACTGATGGAATGAACACTTGATTGGACTCATGTTTTCTCAAAGAAATCAACTTTGCAATGTACATCAACATCGGACCTGAATCAAAGGTTTTGTCTCATACTGCAAAATTCTGTTGATTCAAAGTACAGTAGCTTGTGCTTCACTTTACTGCGGTTCATTCTATTTCATCATGGATCAATGTAACCAGGTCTCTCACTAAAAAGACCTACCTTGGGCTTCACATTACTGCGGTTCATTCTATTTCATCGTGGATCAATCTAACCAGTTACCATGTCTCTTACTAAAAGACCTAGCGCTGCATTGTTACAAAAGAACATCGGAACTGCTTTGTACTGTTACTGTCACAGACATTTTCAGTGATACATTCAGCAATACACTTTACCTCATCGCGGACCTCTTGGGTTAGATTCGATCGAGTTGTACCAGAGCACCACACACCAACACATTGCTGCTGAAATTTCTTTACTCAAGCCAACGCCCTGAGTTCCCGGATGTATCATGACACTACCTACCATCTCTAACAAGCCGATATTTCAGAATTTCGTTGAAGAAAATATGAACATGATCACGGAGGCGGAGTTGACTCCGGCCGGTATCAAGCGAAATTTCTGACCTGTTATTGTTTTTCAGTTATTTTGTTTCTTAGAATAAAGAAATAAAGTCTGGCAATTACTTTTTGATGTGTGTTGCGTAAATTAAAACATTTTGGTTAGATGTCAGGTAGGTACCCACAGCAAGCTACAGCACGGGAATAACTTTAACCATTGAAAATTTTCGGACTTAGTCCTTGACCTCAATTATTTTTCTTTTTCTCACCCTAACCCAAACCCTAACAATTACCTAAACACGATTTCCCAAGCCCTAATAATCAGGTTTGTCATCGTATTTCGTATGTACAATATTACTCTGTGCATGCGTACATGGTGTGAAGTCAGAAATACCGCAAGTCAGAAATTTCGCTTGACACCAGAGTCTGCGATTTTTGCTGGAGCTGTTGTCAAGCGAAAAAATATTTCAGTGGTTACAGTTATTCCCTACTGTAGCTTGTTGTGGGCAACTGACATCCAACCAAAAAGTTTTCATTTACGCAACACACATTAAGAAATAATCGTTAAACATTATTCCTTCACTCTGAGAAGTAAAATACCTCAAACAATAATAGGTGAGAAATTTCGCTTCACACCTATGAAAGATCCGGAGTAGGAATTTTGAATAAAAAAACGACCCAGAGCCGGAGCAGGAATCGATTATCCACTTTTTACAGGAGACAGACATTAGCTTTCAACAAATTTAAATGTAATCTGATAGGCTAATTGTCAGATTACATTCTGGTTGCATTCTCTTTCTTTAATTGGCACAGTAAAAATTTGGGTCAGTGCGCAGGCTGGTCTGGATGAAGAGGGTGGCAGGCTGAGTGCTTTGTTGAGGCTGGCATAAACCTAATGCCTAACTGCAGTATCACATGAATAAATATATATTTTGTGGATACGTCAGATACTGGAAGTTTTACCTCTGCATTCTGTCTTTTCAAAGTAGTATTCACAATTTGTTATTTTTAGTGAATTGCAACAAGACAACACTGTATGTAGCAGGGTTGTTGTAAAAAAAGCGACCCAAAAAAAGCATCTATTTTTTTTTAAAAGCCCACTTAAAATAAACCAATAAAACCCACCAAAAAACCCACTCTTTAATTTTCCTTTGAAAAATGTTCTAAGAAGTAAAAAATAAAATAAGCAGGACACATGCACAGTTATCTGAAATTTTTTTTTAAGCAAACAAAATGAACAGCAACGAAATTTGAAGGGCTTGAAAAAAAGAGAAAAATAAATTAAATAGTTTGAGCACATTCTACTGGTTGTCTTCTTCAGCTATGCACAATCGGTATGTTTTAACCAATTTTTCTGCCTTCTCTGCATCTAAACTTTTTCCAAATCATATATTGAAAAAATGCACTCTGTAGATGTTGAACTAGCAGAACATGCACATAAACTTGACGTGGAACTGCAAAGTTTGTGTGGGAGTGTTTTTTCGGCTTGTACGTCTTCCTCTCTGTTTGCTGTGCACATGCTTGCCAAGCCTTAATACATAGGAGTGAACTGATCAACTACGCATTGCGAGATCAAAGATGGGGTACATTTCTATACCCTCAATTTTGAATGCCACAATAGGTATAGCAATTTATTGATGTGTAATTCTAAAAATAGTGATATTGCATGATGGAATAAAAACAATTCAGAATGAGGTTTTCTGTTTTCTTTAAGAAAAGAACAAAATCTTGTTTCTTTTAAAAAAAAAACAAAAAACGGGTTTTTCTCAACCCTGGTGTGTAGCCTAACACACCTTTACAATGCAAAAACAGCAATGCAGTTCGATCCAAGCCATCAGAAATGCAGTTTGCCTCAGGTTATTCCTAAACGTGCCAGTATTATCTTGTAAGTTCACAATATGCTAAGGCAGATATTTGATTGTGTGATTAAGGTTCTATCAAGTGTTATCGATGTAGTTTTTGTGGCTTCATCTGTGGAGGCTAGAAAGTGTAAAGACAACACCAATGTAGTTGTTCTTGTTTCATTGTGCTTGTAGTTGAAGCACAAAGAGTTAAAAAATTGAAAAAGTTGAACAAGAGTTGGTTCAGGTTAGAACTGAAAGAGTTCTAAGAGATTTTGTTCAGGTGACAAGAATATATATTCTATTTCTTGATTCCAAGTCTGTTAGTATCTTTTTTACTAATGAAAGGATAAATGTGTAGGGGTCATTATTTGCCTTTCGTTGAACACGATTAGTTGGATTGGTCAAATGAAAATACGACACCCAAAGAGACAATGTGTTAGGGTTGGAGTTTAACCCGTTAATCCAATGATTCGCAAACGCCGTGCCGCAACAGAGTACCGTGCCGCAGCACAGTGCAGTGCCGTGAGCAGAGGTGTACAGGATCCGGATTTCAGGACTCGAGTCCTGCAGGATTGAGCACATTTTGAGCAAACCGGATCGGATCCGGACTACGGTTTTATTCAAATTCCGGAACAGGATTTTCAAATTTGATTGTTTTGGGATTTGATGCTATTGCGATCGGAAATCCCGAGCGGCATGTGCGCAAAACTTCGCACCGTGGCAGCAAGGAACAATAGAGATGATGCTCGCAATCTCTCTTACTATTGCTTGCTTGCGCCACATATATAATGGTGTTATGCTTTACGCACATCCCGTTCGTGGTGAATCACACAATCAACGCAACGCCACCGGAGAGGTTGCAACAATGCCAACACAATCAGAAAAAGAATTTTTGCAAAGATTTGAAGGATGAAATGTAGTTCACGTCAGTTGCAAATGTGTGAAAGAGGCGCTGTTACACCGGACGTTAGAGATGGCAGGGCTGCCCTAATTTCGCTAACAGTTCAGTCTTCAGGTCGTCAACTAAAGGTTTTGAAACAGTGCGCTAACAACTTTTTTAGCGGTGACGTCATTCCGGGCCGCTACGGACCGCTCGCCAATAAGGCGAAATTTTTGTTTTTTGCAAAGTTTCAAAATCTAACAATGAAATTGTTTGCTGCTCAGAAAGCAATGACTGTGTCAGAAAGAGCTCAATTAGCTTCATATGAGGTGGCAGAGACTATTGCACTTAAATCAAAGTCTCATGTCCTCGCGGAAACAGTGATTCGTCCAGCATGCCAAAAAATGTTAAAGTTATGCTCAGTGATAAAGCTCAACAAAAATGAGCAAAAGTCCTCATTCAAACATTACTACTCAGAGACGAATTATTGACTTGTCAGACAACACTGAGCTAAGTGTAACGGCCAAGCTTAAAAATTGTCTGTTCGATCTACACATCGATGAATCTACTGACATCAGCAACCATAGGCGTATGAGGCGGGGGGCGGCAGTCCCCTGGCTTGAAAATTTTCAGTCAAACTCTGTTTTCAGGGCAAGTGCAAGTTGCTCAAAATTCCTGAATGATAAAAAAGTTTCAATACAGTAAAAAATTTCAGGGCGACTCTGTTTTTTAGGGCAAGCACAAGTTGCTCAAAAATCCTGAATGTAAAAAGTATATTCAATGCAGTGAAAATTTTCAGGGCAAACTCCGTTTTTCAGGGCAAACGAAAGTTGCTCAAAAATCCTGAACGGTGAAAAAATTTTCAATACGGTGTATTCCGTGTATATTCACTTGAGGGTGGTCTGTATTATTTGGGCTAGTGTAGTGTGTAACTGAAGCAATGCTGTGACTGGTTATAATGACTTTGATCTGGACCAAGCCCTGGCACATGCATTTTAAGCGCGTGTTTCATTTCCCTGGGCGCAATTTGCAGTAGAAGCGGGCCGCACGGACGTGCAGATTGCTAGGCCACTTTGAGTGCGCGTCTTTAATTTCCTTGCGCAAGCGCACAGCAACAATAACACAGGCAGGTGTAGGGAGTCAAACCCTTCGAACGGGAACCGTTGCTTTTTACCACTGCGTTGTGCCATTGAAGTCGGGTACATATTTGCATCAGTAAAGACAATTACCGTAAACTTTCTTTTCTGGGAGAACACAACATGCAAGGAACTTCACCGAGCTTTGGCAAGATTACTTATCAGAGCTTTGGCAAGATTACTTATCCAGGTTTTCAACGTTCCTGAAAGCCCACAATGTACCGGAGTCCAGAAAACCGCAAGTGTTTCTAACGAACCAAACGGCTACATTCTACAAGCTTTTGGCAAACTTGGCAGCTCAGAGCTCTATCCCAAGGCGAGTCAACAATTTGACGATGGAGGAAATCGAGGCTTTCATGACAGACCCGTTCGACCCAAATCGTGTTGTAGTTCATGAGTGGTTCAAGTTCTGGAGTGAGATGAAGCGCAGACCCGGTGAGACAATTCAAGAGTTGACAGCACGCATCCGTCAGGATGCTAGTACGTGCGATTTTCCTTCTATGACGGACCCTCTCCACTAAGCTCTTCGAACACGTTTTATTTGTTCAGTCAGCAACGAAGCGGTCCTAAAGGCTCTGTTCAAAGTGAAGAGTGACGAGCTTGCGTTTGCTCGGGAAATCCAGATTGCCATGGAAACTGAAGATGCTGCCAGAGTGGCAAAGAAAACCGTATTTGGAACCAAACCTGAGTTATTGCACAAGGTGTGTCGATCCGGAAATTGCCAGGCAAATCTACATCTAAAGATGCCGAGAAGCATGAGATACCGGTCTGTTATCGATGTGGGAAAAAAGGTCACCTTTCCAAGGATTGTAGGTTCAAGAATGCAGTCTACAATTTCTGTAAGCAAAAAGGTCATTTGCAGTCTGTCTGCCGAAAGAAAAAGCAGCTTGAGTCAGAAGTTAAATACGTTGCCACCAACAGCATTTCCGACGAAGCCACAGCTGCAGTTCCGAAACTAGAGATTCCGGTGAAAATCAACGACCTGACGTGCACTCTCGAACAGGACAGCAGCTGGAGGGAGTTTTTTGTCTTTTTCTACGTGGGAGCAGTTGGGAAGGCCTAAGTTACGAAAGGCCCAGCTTCACCTACCAGTCTGAGTCGTCGCACTCTATGCCTGTTCAAGGATTTTTACGGCAAAAACGTTGTTCCCGAAGTCTGGACAAATTTCTGACGTCACCTTCATGGTTACCGCTATCCCTGGACTCAACCTTCTTGGTCGTAGCGTGATAAAGCAGATGGGGATTTCACTGGATCGCATGTTATATTCTGAAAGTATTAGTCACTCTCCAGTGCGGGCACTTACTCTAGAACAAGATTTTCCGTTACAAAGAGCATGTCAACAACTTTGTGAACAATTTCCAGAGTTGTTCCAGTCAGAGATGGGGTGTCTCAAAAACTTCGAATCGGTTAGTTAAATTTAAGCCAGATGCCAAGCCTTGCGTTCTGCAGGCTGAGAGCAGTCCCCATACCGTTGCAGAAGGATCTCAGTCACGCTTATGACGCCGGCATTTCAAAAGGAGTCTGGACACCAGTCACTTTCAACTCTTGGGGAACACCAGTGGTGCCTGTGCGCAAAGCTTCACTCTCGGGGGAAACCAAGGCCGGAATCAGAGTGTGTGAGGATTATTCCATTTCGGTAAACTCACAGTTGGAGACTCATCGCCATCCATTGCCACTGCCGGAGGAGTTGATGCGCAAGTTAGGAGGCGTGCACCGGTTCACCAAAATTGATCTCGCCGACGCCTACAATCAAGTCAAGCTGTGCACGGAAAGTCGAAAGAGGTTGGCTCTCAGTACATACCGTGGTGTGCTGTTACAAAACGTTCTGCCGTTCGGAATTTCCTTTGCCCCAGGTTACTTCCAAAGCATTATGGATGGCCTGACCAGTGACCTACCTGAAGTAGCAGTTTATCTTGATGACATTCTGGTGAGCGGAGCTTCAGCAGATGAGCATCTACAGAATTTGAAGCGGCTGCTACAACGCCTCCATGAGAAAGGTGTGCATTGTCGATTGCAGAAGTGCCAGTTTGCCCAAACAAAGCTGGAGTATTTGGGCCACGTTCTCTCTCAGAATGGAATAGAGTAAGGCAGTAAGGTCAATGATGTCTTACTGATGCCCCCGCCGCACGATGTTTCATCTCTTCGTTCGTTTCTTAGCTCTGTGCAGTTTTATGGGAAATTCTTACCCCCGCATACCTCTACTGTAGCCGAGCCGTTGCACAGGCTCACGCTCAAAAGCGTTGCGTGGAGCTGGGAAAGTGAAGAAGACCAGGCGTTTTAAAGGTTGAGAAGACTTTGTTATCATCAGACAAGGTTCTGTTTCACTTTGACCCAACTCTTCCAGTCGGTATCTCTTGTGATGCATTTAACGTCGGGATTGGAGCCGTTTTTTTCCACTGTTTCCCAGATGGCAATGAGCGGCCCATAGCCAATGTGTCGAAAACCCTGACTCGAAGCCAGCGTAACTACAGTAAAATTCAGAAAGAAGCTATGGCGATTGTTTACGCCTTGAAGAAATTCTACCATTATTTGTTTGGCTGGAGGCTTATCATTGTGACGGACCACAAGCCCCTGCTTATGCTTTTTGGACCGGAAAAGGCCACGCCCTCCCTTGCCGCGAACCGTTTAGAGCATTGGGCGTTATGTTTGAACCAGTTTTCCTACCAGATCGTCTACCGCAAGACTTCAGAACACCAGAATGCCGATGGTTTGAGCCGCTTACCTGCTGGAGTGGACACTGTTTTCGATCCAGAAGAGGATGCTGACGACGTCGACACACTTTGTATGGTGAAGTGTTTACGTGTTAAAGTCCGACCGTCGGATCCGGCCTCGCTCGAGACGGAAACTGCAAAGGATCAAGTCCTAACAAAAGCAATGCGTTTTACACGAGAGGAATGGCCCGCCAAGGATAAAACCAACGTTGATGATCCTGCAGAAAACTTTCAGAAGATTGCCGTTTCCTTGTCCACTTACCATGGGTGCCTACTCTACGGACTACGAGCTATGATCCCTGCCAAACTTCAAAGTAGCATCCTCTCCTTGCTACACCAAGGGCACTTTGGTGTTCAAAAGATAAAACAGCTGGCTCGCACTGCTGTTCATTGGCCCAACACTGACCAGGACATTGCCCATCTCTGTCATAAGTGCACCACATGTGCTATTCATCAAAATGCTCCGCCAAAAGCAGCACTTCATCTGTGGATGCTACCAGAGAAGCCCTGGAGTAGTCTTCATCTGGATCAGGCCATCAATTTCGTGAGCCAAAATTGGTTGGTGATGGTTGACGCGTACTCGAGGTACCATGTATCCATCTAACCCAGTCGATATCAGCAAAGACCATGCTGAACCTTGTGGAGAAGGATTTTGCCCATTTCGGTTACCCACATGCTTTGGTGATGGATAATGCTCCTACGTTCATGTCGTGTGAGTTTCAAAACTACTGCCAAGCAAGAGGGATTGCTCATCTGACAGGTGCCCCATATCATCCTGCTACAAACGGAGCCGCAAAAAGGTTGGTCCAAACCTTCAAGCAGAGTGTCCGTAAGTCAGACAAAGCACCAAGAGATGTGCTTTTCGAGTTCTTGATACAATACCGACAAACAACTACAGCAATTGGATATTCACCGAGCGAACTCCTGACCGGTCGTCAAATTCGCACGAAGTTGGATCTTCTACTCCCCTGTCCTGCTCACCGTGCCCAAGGGAAGCAGGCACACATTGCCACCAAGGCGCAGTCAAACGAAGTGCTGTGCTCGGTAACCTCCTCCTATGAAGTCGGAGATCCATGCTACGTGTTGTACTATGGGCCACGCCATAGTCACCAGCCTCGATGGGTTCCGGCCATCGTAACGAAAAGGCATGGAACACGAAATGTCAACGTTCGAGTATTGCTACAGGGACCTACCTGGAGACGTCACGTCAACCAACTTAGACCACGTTATGCAACTGAGGACGACACGTTTCCCAGCGATGATCCCAACGACAATCAAGCATCAGCTTTACCGCATCATGAACCAAAACCTCCTACGAGGATGGCGGCTACAGACAACTCCGTGTTAAGTTCGGGTCACCGCACCAGTGACACGACCGTTGGTCTGGTTCACTCTGAGTATGGGCCTGAAAATCTGCGACGTTCGAAAAGAGTACATCAACCACTGAAGCTATATTGTTGTTGAATGTATGGTCACTAAGTGTTTCTTAACTGTTTCAAATTTTGTTGGCGAGGTGTTGTGATCGTGTAATCCAGTTACTGTAATCCTGTAATTCATTCAAGGTAATCATCTAATCGGCGTTCTTCGTTGTGGAATAAGCAGTGCTGGGAGTCGCAAATACTTTTTTTGCTCCGCAAAGCGCAAATCCGCAACGAAAATTGAATTCGTTTTCTCTGCATCCGCAAGTGTAAAGCGTCTGCTCCGCAATAGTCCGCATCTGCAAATCCGCAATTTCAAGTAAACACTTTTGGATGTTTAGCAGTCGATTAAAAGCAAGTTTCCCCATAAACCTTA
>JGI24159J19872_10012202_pt1 | contig 11217 bp, 10 predicted proteins | sample Ectturendosymbi4_FD_19872 | JGI IMG/M metagenome (IMG submission 19872)
TACACTGAAAATATAAGTCTCACTGAGCAATTTGAGCACTAACAAAGTTACTTTACTCTAATATCATACGAGTTTTGATGAAAAGTAAGTAGGGTGTCGAAAGTGTCATGTATGCCTGAACTGAATTAGTCATAAAAAAAATTTACGGACGTGAAGAACTTCTCCTTTTGTATACTGCTAACAAGACCGTAGAAGCATGCACTGAGTGAGTTTCAGCTTTTTACAGGCAAAACTTCCTCTAACCATAACGTCGGGTCAGCATTACCCGGTCACACACACTAATACTTTCGTCGGGTCTGCCAGACCCGAACTCCCCCCTTTTGCAAATTCTAGAAGAGTGTGGATGACCGCAAGCGCACCTAATTACAAGCCACACAAAAACATGAATCTACTGAAGAGTTGAAAGTGCGCCGTCTTCCGCTTCCGTAGTTTCACGTAAATGACCTCATTTGACCCGGGTCTATCAAACCCACGATAGTATCCCAGGTAAACAACATTTAGTCTAAAATTTGTTATGCTTCAAGTTTTTTTCGTAAAGATTTTGATTTTCTAGTCTTAAGGAGTTTTCTAAGAGTCTTTTATCGCAGGACGATGTTCGGGCAAATCTTTGAGAATGGATAATCCGCTTGAAGGTCCGTAGTAATCCAGCTCATAGCGTCCAGAATAGCAACCGTTTCCCGTCTTTACAGGTAACTGCATTTTGAAATCCACTTTTTCTACAAAACATTCAAATTTTCAGAGCGCACAGTTAAACGTATCCTCAAACACCCATTCAGTAAAATCCAATCGAAGCTATGGCGTTCACCAATAACGCCAAAAGATGTAAGTTTGCGTATAGGCTTAGACATGCAACCATTTGCTGCAACATCAAGCATTTAAAGCAACATGACACTATTTTTCGTATTTTCATTGGAAGTATTTTGCAATTATCGTCGAGAAAAGCTTGCTTTAGATCAGGGGTGGAAAACCTGCGGCCGGCGGGGGCCAAATGCGACCCTGTGAACATTTGATATGGACCGAATCAGAATTTTCATTACTCAAGTTAGAGTACAACATCGTGTCAAAACGAAGCTCCATTATAAGCAGGTACTTAGATAGTAAGTCGAAAGAAGTCACTCTTCCTTATAGTTGGATAAAGATAGAATTTTAGTATAAAATTATTTGATTTTGCGGCCCACCAACGATAATGCGCGATTCTTGCGGCCTGTGATACTAAATAGGTTTCCCACTCCTGCTTTAGATGATCACAAAAAAAGTTCGCAAATCTTTAAAAACCGTTTCATAAAATTACTTTTTTTTGCTTGGACGCGATTTATCTTGACCTCCTTCGCTTTTTCCATTTCTTTGACAATTTCATCATAGACATCTTTTGTTGCATCGTCTCCCATTTTGGTCAGTAAAATGCCAGTATTTTTGAAAAACTTTTATAATATTTTAACCTTGACCTATTATTTACAGTAAAAAAGAAAAGCAAAGAACTAATGATTAAAAGTTTATAATTTGGATTTGCGTTGCAACGCTTTTTCCAGTCTCCTTGCACGGCACGGTAAGCAATTTGGATCGCTCGTTGATGAGGAAAGCACGTGCAGTGTTTAGAACATTAGAATAATAAAAAGTTATGAAATGTATCGTTTTGGTCACAATAGCACCATGACGTATCGCGCGTTATATGCAAAGATTTAAAAAAACTAAAACACGTCACACATGCAAAGAACAATAAGCACACAGCTTCGTAAGATAAGTAAATGCACAATTTTCACTTGATTAGATTAGCATAATTGCTGCTTTAAGCTTTCAGTTTTGGAACATGAAACACTGAAATAAATGCTTACAGCAATTCGCAATCGCGTCGTCTTAAGTCATGGGTTCCCAACCTTTTTTGAAGTTCCCACCCTTCCATAAAAATAGAGCGGCATCCGCACCTCCTTGTTTTTGAAAAGCGTAGAAATCACAAAAACCGTCCGATTTTGCAGTATCTTCATTTTTTGAATTGCTACTCGCAATACATAGGTTACTGACAACACAACAGAAAACACTCAGTGGTACTGTTTAATTTTTATACCTTACTGCTCATTAGAAACTAACCTAGTGACTTTTTGTTCCTGCTTCTCCGAAATTATCCCCTCATATCTCAGCACACAATTACTCAGAGCCACGAGGTTTTCAAACGGTTCCGATACTTGTTTTTCAAGAAACGTAGAGAGGAAAACTCAGATTCGCACTAAATTGGCTGTTGCAAAAGCATTATAATAGACAGGACTTTTTTACTCAATTTCTGGTAACTTTGCATGTTTGAACACCAGAAATATTCAAGTTCTGTAGCATCAAAAAACAATCTCGCCATAATTGCGCCATAAATATTTCAACGTCACANTGNGCTTACAATCGCATCACCAGCCATCTTCAGCNTGAATGCGTGAAGCAGAAATAGCAATGCACGCATTTAGCAATTTAAATNGTAAATTAGNAACGTTAGCTGGAATTATCANNCTGAGTAATGTTCTTTTNAGTAATAGCACTTGCAAANNGTTTCATAAATGTCGGTTCTNTTGAAAAAAAGTTACATCCAAGAACATACAANTTGTCACCCTCAAATCGCACTTCGGTCTATCGAAAATCTTGTTTCGGACTCCCAGGTGTCCGGATACCGCAGGTTGCGAACCGCTGCCCTAAGTAATTTATTTGTGCACAAAAATTCGTAATTTATTTGTGCACAAAACTTAATTTATTTGTGCACAAAAATTAATTTATTTGTGCACAAAAATTCTTCCTTGAAACCAGTTTAAAATCAACGTAGCATACAAATGATGTCAAGGCTAAGATAAAATTACTGTGTTCATGAAATTACTCCAGTTTTGTTAACTGCGATTAGTTCCAGTTATAGCGTTGTTTCTGTTTCTGAAACATATGCCCTGATTCATCGCATTGTGAAGATCGTCCACGTCGCCACTGAATTTTATATTCCAACTTCCTTCACCTTGTTCTGTTTCGTCGTTGGTAGGACCCGTGACTTTCAGCTTTACTTTTCCTTCAGAAATGCACAAAGCCTTTTGAGAAATATCTTTGTGACATGAAAAATATTTTATGAAATCTGCAGCTTGTCGTAGTTTGGAAAAAGCAACTGATATTTCAGACAATCACTTCATATGGACCATACCAAAAAATAGCGAAAACGTGATTTGAATTGCAGTAAAACCATTGTGAGGTCACTTGTTTGACTGAAGTGGTCGTAAACAGCATGAAAAGGTCCATTTGTATGTGTTATATACATTTACACAAAAATAAAAGTAAACGAACACAAATAATACTAGTTATACCGTGTACCACGTTGAAACTTTCATGAACAACCACAATTTCTTCAAACAAGATTTTAGTTGAAATGTTATTGCAAATCTTCTAAAAATCATCAATGGTAAAATAAAGTTTGATTGAAAGTTTTTTTGGTAACTAAATCATTTTCAAATTAGTCTGGCAACATGATAAGTGGGAAGTCATACCATTACAAACTACACACCTTGCTTGGCTTTCTCGAGTTTCACTTCCTCGTTCATTCTTTCTTGCTTTTTCTCCAGCAACTTGCCACGAGCCTGCTTTAGGTCTTCACGCTTCGCGGTCTGGTTCTTTGCATACAGGTCAAGACCTTTGTCTATGACGCCGGTAAAACCTGCCCCAGCAGTTATCAATGCAACAGCTTTATCCATGTCAAATCTATGTATCTATATTTAACAGCTGTGGAACCTTAAGAGAAAATGATTTCATTAGCAGAACGAATATACATAAAATACACAAAAAGGTCTTTCGATTAAATTTTTGATCAAATGCAAAAATGCAAAAAGTGTACGGATTTTTGCAAAAACATTTGTGCGCAGTGAATACACGAGGGCGAAGAAATATTTTCAGTATTTCGAGTGAGCGTGTTCTTTTTCTTGCATTAGTTCTGTCGCCTCTATCTGCATATCAGTTTTTTTGATCCGTGCTTCTTTCCACATCTGCTTGATAATATCAGACTGAGAGACCAGTCTGGAAATTTCGTTCATCCTTGACCCTGGCCCTGTACAGGTCAACTCCCATCCCCCGCTTGTTTCTCCAGTGTCGTGAACAACTGGTCCTCGTGATTCAAAAAATATTTGATCTGAAACAGAACGAGTAATCCAATGTACAACACTCAAAATTGATCATGCCCATTCAAACATTCATGAAAAAAATTTCATGATTACAATGATTTGCAAATATTTGCCCAAAAAATGCACCTTATTTCTGGGTTTAGATGCAATGCTAACAATTTTGTTTGACGTTTTTTCCAATTGTTATCAGAATTTCATTTAGTAGCAACGGTTTTTGGTTTCTAGCAAAAAGCTCCATCACGTTAGATCAGAAGAAGGAAAGAAAGAAAACAGCGCTGAGGATTATTTGCACTGTCTCTTTGTCATCTTAAACAATCTATGCTTCAACTCTGTCAGTAATTATGCTATGAGGTCATTGTTTTCAGTTTTTGTTCTATAACAGTCAAAATGCAATTCATAACATATGCTCGTTGAGGTACCGATACTGACTTCAGTAGTAATGAGATTGATTAGCAATAAAAAGCAGATAAGAAGACTATTAAATTTAATTTGGAGTTATTAGGACTGTACCAAAATATATTGAGATTTTCGTTAAAGTTGATTAAATCCAAATCATGTTACACATATTGTCAATGAAGCTGTCTACATACGTCTCTGTACGACACACAACACAGCCATCTAAAACCGTTTCACCTATTCAAAATACAACCGTTTTTCCAAATAATCCACTTCGTAATAAATGATGAATCATGTTTTCAACAAGCACCAAAACTTATGCCAATCATTTGATGGAAGAACAGTAGCATAGTTGCTACACAAAATGTTTTTATGAAGCTTTGACCGGTTGATGCTGAATTAGAACTCAGTTAATCAGAGAAAAACTGAGAAAGCCTGTGCACTTAGAATTGATGTACATGTTGCTTGTCAAGTTAGATCATTTTTCCTGAGTTCATGGCGAGCAGCATGTCTGGTTTTACCTTCTTCATTTTTAAGTTTCTTCAAGCGATCTTCTTTCAACTTTTCCAGCTGCTTCACTTGCTCCTCAAAGGCGGTTTTCTCAGCAGCATCCTCTCCAGCAACGTAACTCATCAAATTGCACAACCGGTGCTCTGCAATTTTTAAAATTTTTGCAATATTTGAAGCGCGTATATTAACTGTATTGAATTGATTCTATTAAGTGTATTTGGGGATTTCTTGCAACATATGGACATCAACAAACTGAAAATTATTTGATTTTAATAGTCGTTTTCATCATCATGATTTTCTTTCATTGCAGGTACTTACTTATTGCTGTGTATAACTTGGGTTTTTCTTCTCCTTTCATTTTCTTTGAATTTCTGAAGCCAAAGCACAAAAGAAAAACATTTGGGTAAACTGGGCGTGGCAAGGCTTGCTATGGAACCAGCAGTGTTTGCACAATGTTTTTCTCACTTTAAGAGTTTTTCTTATATCGATTAAATGTTTACTTTTCCATTAAAAACTGAAAGGGATACACGGGTGAATGGGCACGCGTGCTCTTGTACTTGTGAAACAAATGCTGTTATCATTTTGACATGCCGCTTAGGTTACAAACTGAACAACTTAGAAAATTCTTAATTAGAACTGCCAAATTTTATGATGCACAAAACATAAACATAGTCGACGAGTAATTTCACAACTTATTTGATCTTCATGAAAGGCTTCGCAGACAAAGAAGTAACATAAAACAAGATTTTTCAAAAAAAAAGCTTTTCTATAAACGGTACTTGTATCAAAATAGCAACATAATGAGCACTCCTATAATTTTCACAACATTTTGTTTAATTAACTAGAAGTGGTGTCTGACCATCACATTAAAATTAACTTTTTGATGTACTTTTCAATGGTACGAGTTTATTTCAAGGCAAGCGGTTCAGAAACGCACAAAAACCTACACCACGCCTGCCCAACCTTTTTAGTGTTGCTGGCCACATTCACATGAGGAAATTTATTGCGGGCCACAAACGTTTTTTGTGACGTAACAATAAGTGAGTGTGGAGTGTGACGTAACAAATCTCTTGATTTTGATAAGTTTCATGCGATAACACGAGGTGATAATGAGTCCTATAGTTGCACGCAGTGTTGCCGGCTTGAATGGATGCAAACCAAATCTAAAAAAACTGACATATTTTCGAAGCGTTTGTTGTACAAGTTTTTGGGTGGTAGGTCCATAACAGAAACAACAGGTATAATTTTGGTGTGTTTTGATGGTAAATATACTTGAGCCTATAAAAAAATACTAAAAATTTGAAAAGTCTGCTTACGAACTTATTGCATAGAGGGCCACTTAAAACAACCTCGCGGGCAGCATGCGGCCCGCGGGTTGGGCAGCCTTGACCTACACAAAGCCTGAGAAAAAAGTTGTGGAAATTCCCATTTTCAAAATCATGCTGATCTAAACAACGCATTCTTTGCAACCCGACTGCATTTTTTCCAGTGGACTTGGGTTTTTGCACAATATCCAACTACGACTAGACAATTTCATTTCATCCATATTTTAGTTCTTACTTTTCAGATTCCACAACGTTTCCTGAGAGTTCTTGACAGAAAGCTGAATCCGGGCACTGGAACTTGTGTCTTTCTCTAAAAATATCTATCAAACGTTACAGGGTAACACGAGAAACGACCTTGCAATTTTTGGACAAAAGTTCTTATTCCAATTATTTTTATTTGTTTTCTTTTCAGGATATACAAGTAGAATATATAAACGAATGAATCTGAAAATAGTTTTCCCTAAAACGTCATGATCCAAGAAAAAACGATCTGTTTCGAAACTGCAAACTTTGCAAAAAATTGTACACAGTTAAAGGAGAAAATCTTCAAACAAATTTCGATTTCGTCAAGTTCCACCAAAAAGCTGCAGTTTGGCTGGGTAACGACTTTTAGGGTGCATGGGACCAAGAAATCTTTATTAAAAATGTCTGAAGTAATCTTATTGTGACCAGAAAGTGATTCTTACAATAGAAAGGAACATTGGTGGTGATTTGGCTCGGTGGACCAAAACCCACAAACAAGACTGTTCAGCAGAAAGTGTCACTTTGTGTGGACATTGCAACGTGTTGATCGGACTTGAAACACCTGATTTTTGTATCGGGGGACATCCCGAGAATAAATAGGTTCACACCAAGGACGACATTTTGAAGACATTTTATAAATACAAAATTATTTGAATTCAATGCAGACTAGCTGCTACGATTAAAGATTGTGAAAAGGTCACCCTCAAACTGAAACATGAGCACAGAATAAAAATGGCAATGGTTTATTCTTGCATTTTTGTAACTCAAATCACCAAATAGAACAAATACAGCAAGAGGAAAAGAACAACATCAAAGAGCAGAAATCAACTGCATACTGATGAAAATAAACCAACATCAAAAACTTCAGGTTCAGCAAGCTGATGTGTTCTAACATACAGTATTTGAATCACAAAGAAGGGTTGGCGAAAGACCATAAGGGTCAACCGCTCAGCCAATCCTGTTGCAAGCATAAATGAATTTTTGAGTGAAAACGTTTCACATGTAAGCAAAGAAAAGTAACAAAATGCATCCGATCAACGTTAGATAAAATAAGTAAACAAAGCAACAACCCAAGCACAAAGAACAGCGGGGGTAAAGCATGCCTATGTATCGCGGGGATGGGTTGAGCAACCACTGAAGTAAAGTTTTAAAGGAAAATAGGGGAACTAAAAATATTATTACAGAAAAGTATCAAGCATATGAAACGAAAACAAACAAGAATATTGGCATTATAGCAGGACGTTTTTATGTTGTTTTCCAAATGAAAAAGACAAGAGAGATTTCAAATTTTCAGGAATATCAGACCAAATTTTGGGGCCAATATAGTTTAAAGCTGACCCAAAGACATTTGTTTTCATTCTGGGTAAATAATATTTTTACAACAGAGCAAACGCTGTTTGATATTTGTCGAGTGATGCAATATCAGAAAAGCAGTTACCGAAGTGTTTAGGTAGTCCACCGTTATCAAAAGTGTACATGAATTTGGCAACTGACGATTAAAATAAGTCTGGAATATTAAAAGCTCAGTGCTTAGAATACAGAATAGTTGCTTTAGTTCATATGTAAGAGTTCTTGCAGCTTTATTCTGCACTCGAATTAAAGGAAGTATAATAGTTTTATTAGATCCTCCCCAGTAATGAGTAAGTTCGGTATGAATGAAAAAGAGCAAACAAATAAATTTGAACATTGAAATGTAGGTATAGTGTTTTGGTTTGAACAACATTCCACATAATTGGAAGAGTTATATTACTAGGTTTTCAGTTTGAGGCTTCCAACTGAGTTTATCATCAAGTATAATGCCAAGATGTTTAAAGCTAATTTATTTTGATGTTGGTTGGTGATTAATAGAAACTGAAAAACTATTATTTTTGCGGTTGTTCACGAGTATGAAATTACTTTTGGAACAATTGATACATAATTTGTTAGCACGAAGCCAGTGATCAGTTTTTTCAAACTGATTGTTAATTGGTTTTTATATAATTCAATGTTTTTTCACTGAGATATGAAGATTGAAATTATCAGCATATAAAACAGAATTGACTGTAGGTTGAAGGCTTTCACAATGTCATTAACATAAATAAGGAATAATAAAGGATCAAGGATAGATCGTACGTTACATTAAAAAAAAGATTTAGCATCTGCTATTTTAGTAGACTGAACCCTTTTGTTCAAGTAAGAAGGAAGATGTTTTAGGGGTTTCTCAAGAGATTTATATCGGATTAATGACATTATAATTTTTATGGGTTCTGCTTCTTTGGAATCACAAAGAGCCTTCAATTTGAAACAATTATGGTTAAGGACAGCAGTAATGCAGATGTTTCATTTCAAATTATTAAAGCTAAGTGTTAAAGCCGTAGAAAGTGTCCAATGCAAACAGCAACGAGCGTAACAAAAACATCTGAAAAAAGTTTAATTTTAATTTCAAGTGACCAAATCTATGATATCAATCAAGCAATTCCCTCTGAAAGATATTTTAATAAACTTTGCTTAGCTTTATGCAAATATTAATTCTTGCCTGTCAACTTCCGAAGAACTTTCTTGAAATTCTTGAGTAAAAGCTGATGGCGTCATGATGCTTTCGTTTCTTTCCCCCTCTATGACCGACATATTTCAAACTTACAGCCTTAATTAACCATAAAACTGTATAAATTTGACAAACTTAATCTATCCAACTGAAAAGTATGTGTTTAGGGCAAAGATGTTTGATGAGAAAAACTCTGCATGTATGCGCATTTAAACCCCTTCTCAAAACGTGATTTCAAACTCATTAAATCCAGAACTTTTCTATAATTTCTGTGATTATTTCGAAAAGAGTTGTCGAATGTTTGCTTCAAACAAGCTACACTTGGATTTTTTCAAAATTTTTAGCTTTACTATCTCAAGTAATTGCAAAGCACAGAGATGGCGGCTGCCAGTATAATCGCATCCTGTTGTCTGAAACCATGTCAATGACTAACCAGCTTTCAAATAAGCCAGATTCTTCACTAGCGTCATAGTGGGAAATAATTTCTAAGTCTCATTTATCAGAAGATATTCCCCATGTGAATTTGTTTTTACATTTTTCAAATTTGAATGTTTGGTTCCTTTTCATAAGCTTGCTCCCTGACCTGTATCTGTATCAAAGCTAAATTATTGCTGCTTACAAACGACATGGAGCACCTGCTTTCCTCATAACGTTATGATGTAGGTGAAACTCCAACGTGCAGCAGCAATAAGAATGCAAACCCACCAAACGATGGACGATACAGCTTGCCTTCGAAAATGGAAATCGTCAATTGCGAGAGAAATCTGGACTGATGGGTCTTCATGTTTTGCTGCAAAATATATTATCGCGTTTCCCTCTAATTTTCCCACGGTTCTTTACTTCAAGCAGCACCGGAGGTTATCTCCCACGAAAAGTAAGTTCGCTTGATGTGGGGAATCCCCTTGGGTGCTTCGGGATACCGCAAGACAGTGTGTCGCAATCGCTTTGCCAAATAAGCGCGATTCCACAGTGCCTTGCAGTATCGCTGTTTCAGCTATGTTGGTGATGCTTCACAGCGGTCCTCATATAGGAGTTCAACGTTATGATTTTATTGACTTTGCACACACAAGTCCAATGAGATATTATACCGAAATGCATTGCTGTGCGTTACTGATTTGCAGTTTCCACAAGCAGTTCAGAGCATTTCATCATTTTTCAAGTGAAAGCACTTATCCAGAAAAGACTCACGAGTAAATTTGTATGTTGAACACGATGGTGATGATGGCTTTGAATGATGCTGCTTTCAAAAAACGGTAATTTTGTAAGATATGAATATTTGGTGCAACAAAAAGCTTGCAAGATAATTTGAAGACAATCAAATCCTTTGTGCAGAAAGTGCAATTTTTGTGCAAATATCATGTCAAGAATTGTTGCAGCAACTCACGACTGTTGCAGCAACTCCCTTCTCTGCTGATATTATCAAGCCAGGTTCTTTACCTTTAAAACCAAACCGAACCAGGGAAACTATACTATCGTCGCATTCCTTATCAAACTTACATGTCAGCCCTGTCCTTTTGTTAAACGTCGCGTCGAACCTTTTGTCTTTTACGGCTTCACGCAAGGCTTCCCAGGAAAGAGGAGGCCTTGCTTTATGCGACGAAAGCAGCGCAACTGTTTTTCTACTTTTACTGATTTCCAACAACGTTTTTCGCATTTGTGACAAAGCATCGCAGGTACTTAGAAGTTCACAACCACTTCACCAATTTCTTCCATTGATGAGCAATACAAAAATGATGCTCTTATATAAACGCTTTTGCCTAATTGTTACCATTAAAAGATTTCCGCCTTCGAGTTAGTCAGCAAGACAGGGCCATTTCGTCGGAGAAACATAAAAAGGACATCACTTTTTTTGTCTACTTGATTGAAACGTCAAGAATAATGTGCGGTCTCCGTCAAAAATTAAGCACGAAACAAACTCCACACAGTGTGTAAGTTCAAACTTTGCAATTGCAGCACAGTGACTTTGCATCAATCAAGTGCGTGGAAGCTGTTTCCTTTCGTCGCCTTTAAGTTTACATTACTTCAGGTTAACAAATATGAAGTACATTAAGTCACAAACATTTTATGTTGTGATGCGTTAAATTCGATTTGCCAC
>JGI24159J19872_10012205_pt1 | contig 11217 bp, 8 predicted proteins | sample Ectturendosymbi4_FD_19872 | JGI IMG/M metagenome (IMG submission 19872)
AGAATGTGTCTGTAACCCTATGGTTCTGTCTTCAATGCAGTTGCAAAATGTGTCTGTAACCCTGTGATTCCGCCGGCTTCAATGCCTTGTACTACGTTCTGTTTTGTCTGTTTTTATCGACATGCCTTCTGCAGAGTGTGTGTGTTCATACTATGGACTTCGTGTCTGCTCACAAACAAATAAATTAAATACTGAACAATTTGTATGTCTTAATGTTTTAGTTTTAGCCATATCTTCACGGACCCCCGTTTGGGAGACCTTTGCCTAAATTTTGAAATCGTTGTTTTGATTCAGGTGTTACGATGCAATCACATTTGCCCTTGCTGCTTACTGCATCGGGTGGAGCGTTTCGGTAGTGCTTTTCTTTGCAACGATGTTCTTGCCTAAAGACAAGTAAGAAATTTACTTTTGATGTACATAAAGAAGTTTCAAAGTAGTGTTTGTAAATTAATCGTGTTTACTTATATTAATTGTCTACCATCAAGATCTAAGCTTGAAAATGTTGATGATACACTTTTTCCCAGAAAACATTTTCGTCCTTTTTCATCAATTGATGGATCGATGTCAGATAAAATTTCCAAAAATTTATCTAAAGTCGACATAATTTTGCCTCTTAAATGGAGTGGTTGGAGATTCTTTGCAGTAGTCTTTAGCCCATGATTGCGCCAATGGTTTTTTTGAGACGTGGCAAACCAGTAAGATCGTTTTACTTTAAAAATCCAGAGCAGTTCAATTCGTTTTTCAGTCCTAGTCAATGATTCCGGAACAGGTTATTAAGCGATACGCTGGCTTGGCTGTGTGTTGACGTCATAGCACGTGACGATTGCTCGATTACACATTAAATTCTTCACATAATCGCGCGTGAGTTAAATAAGGCTTTGGTTAAGGTCTCGCCGTTTGCGTTTGCAAGGCGTCCGTTCGGGTTACGTCAGGGTAACATGCAATTCAACACTTATTTGAAGGTGTAATGCTATTTTGTCTGTTTTAACAAAGAACAAGTAAATGATCTGTGCATCTCACAAACACTCTCCCAGAAATATTCAAAACGTGCCCAATGAAGGAATTCCTCAAATTCTGAGCGCGATTTATATAAACATGTACCTCTGAGCAGTATTGTTTTCAGCTTCGTGTGCAACACCGTTACCCACCAAGCTCGAGCATTTCAAAGTTTTTTATCTTACTTTGTACTTCTATTGCTGAGCTCGCCCATGCTCTATGAGCTCTGTGGTTCTTAACTTTTCCAACCCCCAGCTAATTGAAGTAGCAACGTATAAACACGTTTGGAGCCCAAATCATGGCCGGTCATAAAACAAGTAAAATATTCACTGTAGCAGAACGAAAAAGCTGGTGGTTTTAACATTAGTGGGAGGATAATATGTAGAGCAAACATCGAATCATTGCCATTGATGTTTCATTAACTGAATATATGTGGTTGGGAGGTTCCATTTTACAATTGATAACATGAGGTGGTTGAAATTTACTCTGAAGCAAAGAAACATAAAAAGCTGCAGATTCCTTCAAACGTTTGTTGTGAGTCATTTAAGCCCAGTCGGGCTTTACCTGGAAAGTATGGTAAGAAGCAATATATCAATTCGTTTTGAAAAGTTTTTACTTACGCTTTATCAGAAAATGTCCAATTAAAGTGGGGCATACACCAACAGACAAACGTCTACAAGACAAATTGTAATTGCTCACTCAGCTTCACACAAGTTGCCGTCGCTCACATTAAACCTTTCTGCTGGATTGCCAGACGTATACAAACGTGAAAAACCCTGATTTCTCCATTTTTTGCTGATGTACTACCGAATAATTATTTTGTAGCTCACCGGCTGTAACACAGGTTTAATTATTTCTAATTATGGTGTTTGCGTTGTCTTGATCAAGTACGCCGTCAATCTTAAGTGTCGTTTACCCCAAAACATTCTGTTTTGAACCAGGTTTAGGTAGGTCTACTTGATCGCCGTAATTTGTAAATTATACATTCTTCCTGTTAATTCAGACGTAAAAATTAGTTTTACTCCGCACCTTAACTAATGGCTTTGATGTGCACATTCTGAGTAGTTCACGAAGCTATCCTGCGTTAAGCACCGTTTTTTAAGCACTATCATAAACAACTGTGCAATACGGCGTAGCAATGAAGTGCTGAAAATGTTCCTGTGCTTAAAATTTTAGAGCTTTTTTGTGTGCTTTTATCACTTCCACCCGTACAAATTTTCAGTTGCAAGACTGCAGTTGCGGTTACAGTGAGGGTCTGAAAACATTTCGTTTCCATTCTTTTCTGATGTTAATCAAGGTTAAACTTATAAGAGAGGTGTAATGACAAATGATGTTTATCATTTTTTCCAGATCAGACATGAAAGGATTTAAAATGTTCAAGTTTATCTGGTCCATTCTGTGCGTTCTACTCTTCCTCTCAGCATCGTCCTGCTTCGCGGCTTACATGGACAAAAGTTATGGTGGCAGTGGACTTTGCAGCAAAACCGATTACTCCAGTACTTACTGCAAGCAGCGTCTGGGAGGAGTAGTTGCAGGATTCATAGCTGCAGTATTGTACATTGTTGACGCTGTTCTGCACCGACCTGAAAAGTAGTTTCCAATTCTTTTTTCATGCGCTGAGTAGTTTAGCAGTGGTACACCTCTTTCAACCAATGGGTTGCAGCTTCTGCTACACTTGGAAAGTCCTTAAAACAGAAAAAAAACAACTTGGTTACGGTAACCACTATGGAAATTTTAATTTTCCATTCAAAAATTTTCACACCTGTCGAAATACGTAGGGTTTGATTAAAATACGAAGCAAAAACAGTTTCATAATTTTCAAGGAGCACGTTTGAAGGTAATCACCGATAAAGCAAACGTTAACAAAGGTTTTTGATAAATACTACGAATCTAAATTACGCGTTTGTTGCACAAAATGCCTTGTTCCAAACAGGGGCGTAACGAGGAGGAGCAAGTAGGCACAATTCCCTGGGCACTGAATCACTATGTGAACGNCGAATAACTACGGGGGGCGCCGAAAAGTCCCAACAATGTCACAAGTACTTTCTTCAATAAAGTACATTTGCTTCCGAAAGACCTCAGNTTCGAACANGGAGACGCCAAACTTGCTTCTTGCCCCAGGCGCCATCTAACCTCGTTACGCCCCTGACCTGGTTCCAAATGCTTCATGAAATGAAAACTCATGATTTTGAAGGCACAATTATTGTAACAAGTTTTTGAAGTTACGTCAACGTATATTGCCAACTTTCAAACTTCACAAAGAATAAAGTTTGCAACGCCTCTTTACAAAGAAGTAAATAACTTTTCGTCACCCGCCCCTTTCAATACACCTGGTTTTCTAATATCGCATTTGACTTTTATTGATTGTTGTATACCTGCTTCGAGTGGTGATATTTTATAAACTTACATGGAACGTAGCTTTAGTTGAGTTCAGCGTAAATCTGGTTATTTATGAATAAAAACTGATGTACATGATTTTAAATTAAAAAAGATTGCCGTTTTGTTCTACTGCAGCTACTTCAACTTCAATATAAACCCTGCCTCGTTTGTGTACGTTGCATGAGAATCAGTACGTGGACATGGGCATCGGAAGGGGGGAGCAGGGGAGCCAAGGCCCCCGCTGGATTTTGAAATGTTTAGCAAAAAGGTTGTTTTCTTAGTTTTGAGTTGGAAAAAAACAATTTCACCCCTTTTGGCCCCCCCCGAAAAAAATTTGGAAAAATCCCTCTGTGTCCCCCGCTGGAAAAATCCTTCCGACGCCCATGTATGCGAATGGTATAGAAATTGGTAAAATCGATCTTTCTGTTTCAGCGGAGTTTTCAACTCTGATGGATTAAAATGAAAATGTGCAGATAAAACAAAAATGTGAATGTTAGGAAAAAATCAATTGCTACGTAAAGAACGCATCAAACAAGAAATAATTCAGCCGCCGATAAACCAAACAGCCAATGACATGACTAGGACCACTAAAGTCATAAAAGTCATATTTTTTCTGTGCATCAAGAAGCTATAAAACGAATTTTAAAACAAAAATAGCACCCCTACGAGGTCTATAACAAAAGTTATAAAGTCATAAAAAGTCATATTTTCCATGTGAGATCATAATTAGGGCTGAGTTCAAGTAAACAAAAATTATTTGTTTAAGTAATACGTAATTTCTAACATATTACTTAAGTAACTTAAGTAATTCAAGCAAATAAGCAAAATCGACATTTAGACTTAAAAACATTCAAACACATCAAAATCATTACAATTTGTAAATCAAGTAACGGGGCGGTTCCGACAAAATTCACATATGTTGGCCACGATTCAATTTTATGCAATGAGCGTCTAGTTCCAAATCGTAATCAGGATGACAATCACCATTTGCGACTTACAAAGCGCTCTGCATAAGCAAGAAATCTATTCGCTTTAACTGCTTATTTTATGTGTGATGATGCATGTCATTTATAATATTGCGTTTGCAGTCACAGATGTGGCTTCGAAAATCTTACCTTTTCTAAAAGCAAATTACTTGAAATATCAAGCAATGGCAAAATTACTTAATCAAGTAAAATAAGCAAAGATTTTCAAGTAAGTAATTGAGTAATTACTTACATGAACCCAGCCCTAGTCATAATGTCACATTTTGCATATTTTCACCCTAATTCAGTAAGGAAATCATCACAAAAATCTCAAAATATCAGTTGAAACAACTATATCGCTATAAGTCTAAGCTGCAACTTGCAAACTGAATCATCTGGTCACCCTACGAATGTTGTCAAAGACGTAGGTGAACCAAGTGATTTGGATGAAATGTAATGCACTGCCTAAAATGCATGTTCTTGCTGCCCCCATAGGATAAATCAATGTACATGCATGTTTTCAATTTGCTTCAAACCAAACTATATGTTTTGCTCGTTTTTACTCAGCTGTTTATTTTAGTGGGGCTTCAAGAAACCATGGGGTTACCATCTCTTGTGACTATTTTGGCTGGNAATGCTTCTTTGTACTGTTGTTATCTCTCCGCTGGCGTTGCGCTGAATGCGCGATTCACCACGAACGGAATGTGCGCGAAGAACAATAGCAAGCAGTATATATGTGGCGCGAACATGCAATAAAAGAGTGATCTCGTCGGGTGATCTCTATTGTTGCTTACTGCCACAGTGTGAAGTTTGCGCCCTTGCCGCTCGGGCTTTCCGATCGCAACAAAATGGTGCTGTGACAAGCATGTGAAGGTCGTGCTGTGTGAAACCTTCGCAAAAACAACGCGCGATCGGTTCGTAGTAAAAAGGANGGGATGTTGTTGCANCCTCTCCGCTGGCGTTGCGCTGAATGTGCGATTCACCACGAACGGGATGTGCGCGAAGAACAACACCCATATATACGTGGTGCGAACAAGCAACAATAGAGTGATATAGTTAGGTAATCTTTATTGCTGCTTGCTGCCACAGTGTGAAGCTTTGCGCACATGCCGCTCGGGCTTTCCGATCGCAACAGTACGATAGATGTATGTTCTAGATCAGTCATTTTTGTTTGGTCATATAAAGCCATAATTTCTGAAAAGTAAAGTCGTATTATCAATTTTTTAGGCAATACAAATGTCCCTACTTATGACCAGCAAGGAATAGTCTTTAAGTTGTTAAAACTTTTAAGATAGGCGAAAACAAGAAATCGTGACGCAAAAAACGTCAAGGGCGGTGAAATGATGAATAAAAGATAAGAATTTTGATATGCGAGTCAAAATCATGATTGACGTGATAATAGCAGCGTTGACGTTGTTTTAAGCATTTTTTTACATGTAAACCTCAAGGAAATCGCATCAACGTTGCTCAACAAAAGTAACAGTAAAACATGTACAAGTTTAAGATTTTTTACCAATGCCACGGTCAAATAACACGTGTTGCAATAAAACCATCTATTCGTGTTCACCAGCAGATAAATCTGATGTGTTCCAGGAGGTGCGATGTGAAGTCAAGCGTGGAGAATCTTTTGACAAACTGCACCAATCCCAGCATAACGCGCAATTCCTGCATAAACGAAATATTTGATGCGTAATTGGAATAATTTGCCTGTTGACTGTTGAGCAGTGACTGTCGGAACCTTGTGGTGAAATCTTTGCCAAAATCACGTCACAAAGCGCAGTGTCCCCTCTGCCCTGGGTATCCTCTTCGCTGATTGACTGATTCTGTGTGTCAATTTTCTGTAGTTGACCAGCTGTACCAGTAGGTCTTTTGTATGCGACAACAGCTTCATCGTTCAGAGCTCTTTACTTGTCCGAGAGGCGTAGCTGAGTGTAAAAAACTGTTGTTCAAACTCCATGCAGTTCTTTTTATTGCCCGGATTTGGGGACAAGGTCCATTCTTCCTCGTAAAAACTAGCCAACCGTGCCTACTGTCATGGCGAGGGAAACTTGGACCACCTAATTGAGCAATGCTTGTGTGATAGCTTTCGGATCTCTCAAAAACAAAGATTTAAAAGTTGATGGAAGGAGTGATGTACCATAAATAACCGCCAATGTATAGACGTGGTTTGACGAAGTCTTTGGAAACAAAATTAAAAACACCGATAGAGACAATGGAGTGGCTGACGTCCAACAACTCAACTGAGCCAGTGCAAACCTTTGTGCGAATTTGTCGAAGAGCAATTTCTAACCCATTATTCCTGAAAACTATTTCTGTAGTCAAACTCATGCCACTGCTGGTGGTTTCTTGGTCCGCGATCNAAATAATGTTAGTAATAAATCTTCAGAAAAATTCAGTATGTTTGAAAATAACTATTACCGGTTGCAAGGTGTAATGTACGNTTCTTNTTCTTTTGAGACACTTCTAACCACTGCTTGGCCGCACTAGATCTCGGGGTAGGTGTTGAGCAGCCATTCGTTTGTATCATCATCCAGAACCGTCAGGCCGTGCAGTCCACGGGGAGGTTGATGGATTGAACATTGGAGGACAACATGATCGACAGTTGGTTCTTCTGCGCCACACTCACAGGCCGCAGAGGAGGCCATACCCATTTGTACAAGCAGGAGCGGAAACGTCCAACACAGGTGCATAGGCGGTTAGGCTGGACCCAGGCTCTTCTTGGGAGGGTCACCCCTGGAGGTGGGTGCAGGTGTCGGGGATGAAAATGTGGATTCTTGTGGGGTTGTCCGCCCACTCCGCATTCCATTGGTGATCCGCCCAGTGTGCCGCACGTATGTTGTTGTCAGATGAACTGATGAGTTGTACGGCGGGTACAAATGGGTGTCTCGATTTTTGAGGTGCCGTGCATCTGCACTCAACAGACGGGTGAGCGCTGAAAGTGTCCAGGCTCCAGGGCACGGCGTGCTAGAGACAGTGTGGCTCCATTGCGAAAAAGCTCAGCAGGTTGGATGTCTGCGAGGATTGGAAGGTTGTCCGCTGGTGTAGGACGCACGCATACAGTCACCATTCCCAAGGCGTCGTTGATGGCTGGTATGAGCACTGCGGGACCAGACAGGCGCACAGTATTCTGCAGTTGAATGCACCAGGGCTAGGGTGGCTGTTCGCAGCGTTGTTGCTTTAGCATCTCAGCCGGAGCTAGCAAGCCGCCTCAGGAGCGCGATGCGTGATGTCAGCTTCTTGCGAAGTGACTCAAGGTGTCGGCGATACGTGAGCGACCTGTCCATCATTACTCCGAGGTATTTGGGCTAGGAGCAGAAGGGTAGGGTTTCGTTGTTGAATTTGACTTTCATCTCACGTTTAGCGTCCTTGTTGTTAAGAGGGAAGGCTGCCGGCACCGGTTTTGTAGTGCTGAGCTTTAGCTTCCAAGTCTGGAGATATTCACCTACGGTGCCATGTCCTTGCTCAACACCCCTTCCACTGCCTGCCAGTCTCCATCAGTATGTATGATTGCTAGATCGTCAGCATACGCATACTTTCTGGAGACGGTAGTAGGCAGGTTAGATAATGTTAGTAATAAATCTTATGTAGATGTTGAATATGTAGATGTTGAAGAGAAAGGTGCCAGGACAGATACCTGTAGGATGCCATTCATGAGGCGTCGTAACTTGCTCCGTTTGCCGTTTCCGTTAGTAATGGTAAACCTGTGATTACCAACCATCTGAATGATCATGTGGACCATGTATCTTTCAGGCATCAATCGCAGCAGCTTGCAGGTGAGGCCGCGGTGCCGTACAGTGTCGTAGGCTTCTGTGAGGTCGACAAACACAGTTTCGGCGTTCTTCTTAGCCGAAAATGTATCCTCGATGTCCTATGTCAACAGGGTGACCTGGTCTACGGTCAACCTGGTCTAATGCACGGTAGTGCATAGCCAGCGAAACAGACTGATTGTCACCGGTAACATTTCCTTTTGGTTTTGTGCAACTGATTTCCGTATTGTAATTTTTTGCAAACAAATATTTTCAAAAGCTGAACAACAACCTACTCTATATTTTTGTTAAAACTTATATGCTTTGTCAAAGAATTTTCCATTGCTGATCCTTTAAAAGACCGAAAAAACATTATAGTGGCTATGACTTTGCCCAGTCATACTGCAGGTTGCCGATCGATAGAGCTAGAGGCAGCGCCGGATTTAGATGGTGGGGGACCTAGGGCCAGGCGCGATGGGAGGCCCCATGTGCAGATATAGAGTTTTTAGGTAGGGATAATCGATGAAGTCACTAGTATTTCCACGGATCGTTAATACTTATGACGTAATCTTGTGACGTCACATTTGTTAACTCGTGTGCAACAAAACTTCATGATGCAACATGATGTTTGACGATTATCAGCGATTTGTGAAACTGTTGTAAAACTGGTCACCAGAAGCAAGCCAGCTTCTGTCAGCTGCTTCGCCGTTATGGTTCCGGCGACGAATAAAATTTGTGGTGGAATTTCCGTGACGAGTTTCTGTCTTTTCTGTGTTGTGAAACAACCTGCTTCAAAAATAACTTTGCAACACAATGTCAAAGAGAACCTGTGCCATTTTTCAACCAGTAATCCTGCTTTTTTCTGATATATTAGCTGCCTAGAGACCGATATCTTTGCCTCCAGTGATAGCGTCAGCCATCTCATCCAGGGCCGGATTAAGGGGGGGGGGCAATTGCCCCGGGCCCCCCGCTGCAAGGGGGCTCCCCGTGATGAAATTTATTAGCTTCAAATTAAATATTTGTTTGAAAAATTTTCGTGATTCAGAAGTGATGCAAGAATACAACTCTAACCTTATATTCTTACGTTGCTTTAAGCATGAGGGGCCCCCAACAGAAACTGGTTTCTCTACGTGTTTGACTGTCTGCCAGTTTCAGTAATCGCAACTGAATAGCCTATAAGTATTTTCGGTCTTGTTCAATGCAAATAGATTTGATTACGCTGTTAACTCTTTCCTAATATTTGTTCTTTTGGCACGGGCACTGGTGTAGGAGGCGGGGGTGAAAGGGGTGCAAACGCACCCCCAAACCTTTTAACTTAGTAAAAACGTGGGCAAAATCCCTTCAAGTCCGGGCAAAATCTGTAAAAATTTGGGCAAAATGTGTGTAAACTTGGGTAAAATTGCTGTATGCTCTTTTGATTTTGCAAAAATGGCATCCAAAATTAAAGTCAAGTTAGAGGAAATTTGGGAAGTTTGGGTAAAATTTGGAAGAAATGGTGGTTGAAGTGCTTTGATTTGCAAAAGTGCGGCCAATGAAATGCAATCGCTTTTTTTGGAGGTCATTTTCTTTGAAGTTTTTTTCGGGCAAGTTCAGGAAAATTTGGGCAAAACTCTTCGAACCGCCAAAAATTTGGCTGTTCCTACACCTATGGGATATGACTCTCTACTCGTGCATCACGCCTATTGCACAAATGTCACGAAAACGTTACTATTTGCGTGCTAAAGCTAGTGGTTACTGACTGCTGTTTAGTGCCAATCAGTGCTGCCACTGGGGTCAGTCTCGTTAACAGCATCACATGACATCAAATTTTTACGCTAAAGGTTCATATAAGTTTAAATGCATCTTTTAACAAACCTGACAAAACGCAATTACCCTCGTTGAATCAGAAACAGAGCGAAATATTGCCATGGAGAAGTCGTTTACAATTTACGTAAAATGTTAGTCCCAACGCAGCGAAGAGAGCTTCTTTAATTTGAAACGATAACCAAACACACATTAGGGCAATGTTTCTCAAAGTGGGCAAAATCGCCCCCTTAGGGGCGATTTTGATGTGCAAGGGGACGAAAAAAACAAAGAGGGCGACAGGGGAGCGAAAAACACCAAGCGAGCGAAAATACTCAACCACTAATTGATGATTGAGTTAACTTCAGTGTCCTACTATTATGACTTGTTAGTTTCTTGCAAATTTTAATTTACTATGATAATCGTTGGAGATTGTTGCTCAAGCAATTTATCTGTTGAATTTTTACTCTGGATCGTCTATGTGCCCGGCAACACTGTGGATTATTTCAGGGCTGCGGAGCCGTCGTAAAATTGTCACAGCTCCGGCTCCGGAGCTCTTCTTTTCATGAACTTGGCTCCAGCTCCGGAGCTCTTGGTGTTCATGAGCGTGGCTCCGGTTCCGGAGCTCTTTTTTTTCATGACTGAGGTTCCAGCTCCGGCTTCTATTCGTTTTCACACATTGATTTTTAATTGTCTTGGTGTGCCTCAAGTTGAATGGAAAATTAATGAAATCAAGTACTCAAAACCAGGAGAAAATAGCAAACATTTTGAGTAATTTAATCTGGCAGTTTTTTACAAGCAACGCTGTTTCCATGAGGAAATCAGCGACAAAACGACATATAAACAGTTTCTGGAAAGACAGTCGCTGGTTTTGCCTTTAATCCCCGAGGACCTTTTGTTATTTCTTACGACAGAATCAAGAAAATGACCTTTGGAAAACTACATTCGTGTCCGAGCATTTAAACACAGATCAGTCCCAATTGACCAAGCGTTTTGTACTCGTTATATGTTTTGCCTGTTGCAGTATTGACGATTCCAGCTAACAGCGCTGCCCGGGCAAACCATACAAAGAGCGCAAAACACATAGTCAACTCTCATGTTTCCTTTCAAACACGCACACATTTGCATTAACACAAATGCGAAGATGTGTTCAAATGCCCTTTGTTCAAAGAAATAGTTTGATTTCTAGCAAGAAATTCACATTTGATTTCTGCTGAAAACTTCTGATTTCTTATCTTTTGCACTCATAATAAGTAGTGATGAATCGCAAAGTAAAGCACAATTTAACACGGTAAGCTTAGGAGAAAATAAGTCTGGTTACCATGCTGAAAACATAGATTTTTTCCACA
>JGI24159J19872_10012206_pt1 | contig 11216 bp, 9 predicted proteins | sample Ectturendosymbi4_FD_19872 | JGI IMG/M metagenome (IMG submission 19872)
TTGTTTTGAAAAATTAAAAAGTAGGTTTAAACTTATTGGGAGATCTAGAATCATTTCATACGAGTTTCTTTAGTGTTAATAGAGGAAAACCCCTTCTTAACCCCTTCTCCGTAATATTCAAAAGCTGCTCTAATAAGCGGTTTTTACTTTTAATATCGGTGCTCTACTAAGTGGTTTTCACTGTAACCATTTTCCAGTTGTAAAGTATATAGTGATAAGCATGTGTTTTGTTTTTGGCTTTAAACAGTCAAATTTGGGCTATTTATTTAAGAATATGTTTTGTCTGCAACGAAGCTAAATATTATGAGTCAAAGACCATGAGACATGGGCCGAAAATATTAGGTGGCAGCGAAAAGAGGCCTAAAGCTAATGCAAAAACAGACCGAATCATTAAAAAAAAGAAAGGTGCGTTAGACAAGTATTTTAACCACGGAGGGTATACGCTCAATGCGACACCACACTGAAGATGACAGCAGCGTAGACAGCCAGCCTGGTCATGTTAAGCAAGATAGTCAAACACTTTCGAAACGACTTGTACCGGAAGTGATACAAGTCGTTTCGAAAGTGTTCATTCTGACAAANAAGGAACTTCGTCGGATGTGCATCTGATGAGGCATGCGAGCAAGAACACNCAAAATTTCGATGAACAAAATATGCTACTTAGCCAGGTGTCATGAGTCGGAATGTGGGGACTACCATGGACTATTTAGCCCAAATAGGACCGCCTGCAATCACAATAGAAGTTTTCCCCAGAAACGAGAGTGACAGGACACGGTTTTCTAAGTTTCACTGCAAAAGATTACCACCAAATGGTGAAGCGGTAGGTCATCCATGGCTATTATTCCTGGCCTGGAAAATATAATTTTTGCTACTACTGCAAATTTTTCAGTCCTGAATATCCACTAGCACAGCACGCAATATCTCTCGTCTCTGCAGGTACTACACTCGTACCTACTTTCTGATNAGGGAGGTATCTGGCCAGAGAGGGGATCTGAGGGTTGCAAATTCTTTGANTTACTGGGTTTAATGGCGCTGTCCATTAAAGTCTCTGCTGGAGAGGTCTTGGCGTCACCCTTTTGGGCCTCGTCTTTGTAACATCACGCTTTGATGCACCCCTTAAAAATTCCTACACGCCGCTGAGTGGGGCCCCGCAAAAGTGTTTCAAATCGGGCCCCGCACTTGCTAAGGCCGGCCCTGGCCTATCCCGCCCCTGCAAGGGGTTTGAGCACCGGATCATAATGACATCCATGGAAACCCGTTAGTTTTCATAGTAGTTACGAAATAAACTGTTGAAGAATATTTATCGAATCACCTAGCCTCGCCAACTCACTATAGGCTAGTGATTTTCAACGTGGTTCAGGACCACCGGTGGTAGCCTACACCTGGAATTTCTAGTGGTCACAGAGAGTTCCATAAATCTTTGATAAAACGTTCCTGAAAATGTTAACCTTNACTGTACAATACATTATGTAAAAATGTTCATGAGGTGTCAGCATGTCANCATACTAAAGAGGTTCATTGGATATTTTTTTGAAAAGATGGTCCATATGGGCCGAAAAAGGTGGAGAACTACTGCTNTNCACATACCACAGTTAGTTGGAGGCTCCTTTGGATCTTGAGGCCCTAGAATTAAGCCTACCAAGCCTATAGGTAAATCTGGCTCTGACTGTAGTTACCGTCTCCACATGTATTTTGTTTTTTGAAGTTTTTCACGATCATAGTCATTTAAAAAGAATTACAACCGCAAGAACAAAATCAATTAGTTATTTCCTGTAGCCCATGGGTCTCCAAACTACTGCCTGTTGGACAAATCCGGCCCGTGAAGCCATTTCATCCGGTCACGAAGACATTTTGTCAATAATGAAAAATTTGTTGAATTGATAGAATGTACCATATACTGAAACAATCACATTACGTAAGATGTCCGGTCATCCAACTGTTGTGTAATAGCTTATGTGGCCCTCGGACAAAAAAGTTTGGAGACCCCTGCTGTGGTTGATTCGCCGATGCATCTGCGACAGTTTCAATTTCAAATAAAAACCAAAAATAATTTTGGACAAGGAAGCAACTCCCTCAGGGAAAAAGCGCACCACCTTTTTCAATCGGCTCTGCTTTTAACTTGCAGACAGTAATGAAGCTGAACCCCATCAAGAACGCCACTATACAAGGAGTGGAAGAGTTCACGTCCGTGATTGCCAACTTCAGCAGCGTTCTGATCGATCCCCGTCTGGCATTGACCTGGAAAATCGTACAGAAGGTGATATTAATTTTTGTATTCTGGTTGAAACCCGTAGTTTCAAGTCTTTCTTCTGTGAGATGTGCTGTCGTTGTGTGTAAAAGGGTCAGTGATTTTTGGTCAATAATATATCGATAGACAGAGATTTAGATATACTCTTCAAGACAATGAATGCTAGGCACCGAAAACACACAGAGGTTATCTAGTCAGGTACCCCATAAACAAGATGAAATCGATAAGAGGTCAATAATACAATGAATGCTGGAAATATCGTATTGACGAAGCTTGCAACTCGCGTTTGATGATAGCTGCGTAAAACCACATGAAACGGGAACATCACGTGTCACTAGTTTCTAAAGGAAGCCTAGTATATGCATCACGTATCACTAGTTTATAAAGGAAGCGTAGTGTATGTATGCATTTGCCACCCCAAAATTTTTAGCATATCTAGTCGTTTTGTGCTTGACAAGCGGCGTCCCAATTAACAATACTGTTGCTCGCCTATGGTCAAACATTTTGCCCCCCCACCAAATTCTTGCCCCCAACAAAAATTTTGGGCTGGCTACGCTACTGTGCATTCCTACCCTTCGGTTTAGTTACATTCATATTTCGGTTCAGTTTCATTCATACTTCGGTTCAGTTTCATTTATACTGGCTTTGTAGCCTACTCCTTTTGGAGTGCCACGAGTGGTCTGCGGCGGCCATCTCCGCTTGCTGGCGCCGTGGGCCAAGCGGCTGCCTTCTTGTTAATGCTGCACTTGATGGAGAGTCAATGGCAGCACCTCGCGTAAACCGTTCCCTTGCACCCATCCATTAACGCCGTGCACGCAGCTGATCAAGTCTTCGGTATGACCCGACCGGGATTCGAACCGGGCTAGGGTGGCGCGTGTTTAAACAACTGTTTCAGTTAGCCGGTTATGTACCACCTTTCAACCTGAAATCGGCGATGCCGTAGGTAGATTTGTTACATACCGTAGGGCAGTGGTTCCCAAACTTTTTTAAGCGCGACCCAAATATGAGTTTAATGAACGTCTCACGACCCAGGTCTAAAACATCGAAGAAATTTATTTTACGTGTTTAGGAAGTGAAAATGTTTCAAACTACTCTAGTACTACATAGCTAAATGCTCATAACACTTACTATCAACCCTGATACTCCACTGACCTATTTATTGAACTATTCAGCTCCAAAATACTTCCGTAATGAAAGAATCTGAACTTAGAAGCTAGTTACGGCTATAGCAGCTGCGCTGCCGTTAAAACACTCGGAAAACCACTTATGATACAATAATCCAGTTTTAATAAGACGAAGCCAAATGAAATGCGAGTGATGCAATAATTCAGTCTTTGAGGGAATTGAAAGAAGTTGAAAAATGAACAGAAAAAAGTTTGTTTTGACAGATTTGAATCACCTTCGCGCAACCCATTCTTCGACCCTTCGCGACCATGTTTGGGTCGTGACCCATACTTTGGGAACCGCTGCCATAGGGGGATTGTTTAAGCACATATTTTTCATCCCTTGATGTAAAGTGTGTCAAACTATTCCATTGGATTGTGAACAAATCTTCAAGACGCAATTCAAGCCGGGTTGCGGAGTCGGAGGTAAAATGCACGACTCCGACCTTTCAAAATTTTCCGACTCCTTAACATAACGTGAATGACATTTAGCTGTCAACAATTTTGTAGCAACTAGCAAACAATGGAAATCTTCCTACACAAAAAGAATTATGTATCGATAAAAGATTCAAAAGAAATTGTACCATTTCAACAGGAATATCCAATTTAGGAGTGTGATTTAAATGATTCAGTTGGACTTCTGGAGTCGGAGTTTGACAAAAAAATCCGACTCCGACTCCTAGCATTGTTAGGATTCCGACTCCACGCAAAAACCTCCGACTGCTTGTGCTGGCGACTCTGCAACACTTCTTCTTTCCAGCCAGTTGTTCTAACCACTGCTTGGCCACACTAGATCTCGGGCAGGTGTTGAAAAGCCATTCGATTGTGTTATCATCCAGAACCGTCTGGCCGTGCAGTCCATGAGGAGGTCGATGGATTGGACATTGGAGGACAACATGGCTGACGGTTTGTTCCTCTGTGCCACAGGCTGCAGAGGAGGCCATACCCCATGTGTACAATCAGGAGCAGAAATGCCCGACACCGGTGCGGAGGCGGCTTAACCGCCGCACCCAGGCTCCTCTTGGGATGGTCACTCCGGGGTAGGTGTCGGGGATGAAAATGTGGAGTCTTGTGGGGTTGTCCAACCACTCCGCATTCCATTGGTGATCTTCCCAGTGCGCCGCACTATGTTGTTGTTGTCCGATGAAATGATGAGTTGTTGTGCGGCTGGTAAAAACGGGTGTCTCGATTTGAGACGCCATGCATCTGCACTTGATTGACGGGTGAGCGCTGAGTGGAGCAGGTGTCCAGGCTACATGGCACGACATGCTAGAGACAGGATGGCTCTTTTGCGACGAAGCTCAGCAGGTTGGATGCCTGCGAGGATTGGAAGGTTGTCCGCTGATGTAGGGTGGATGCGTCCAGTCACAGTTCGCAAGGCGTCGTTAATGGCAGGGTCAATAAGGCGGGTATGAGCACTGCGGCACCAAACAGGAGTGTAGTACTCTGCGGTTGAATGCACCAGGGCTAGGTGGTTGTTCGCAGAGTTTTTGCTCCAGCACCCCCAACTGGAGCCAGCAAGCCTCCTCAGGAGCGCGTCGGGTGGTGTCAGCTTCTTGCGGAGTGACTCGAGGTGTCGGCGATACGTGAGCGACCTGTCCAAAGTTACTCCGAGATATTTGGGCTCGGAGGAGAAAGACAGTGTTCGTTGTTGAAGTTGACTTTCATCTCACGTTTAGCTTCCTTATTGTTAAGATGGAGGGCTGCCGACACCGTTTTGTAGAGGTGAGCTTTAGCTTCCAAGTCTGGAGGTATTCACTTATGGTTGCCATGTCCTTGCTCAGCACCCCTTCCACTGCCTGCCAATCTCCACCAGCAAGCATGATTGATACATCGTCAGCGTATGCATACTTTCTGGAATACTTTCTGGAGACGGTGGTTGGCAAGTTAGAGATGTAGATGTTGAAGAGAAGGGGCGGCAGGACAGATCCTGTGGGATGCTGTTCTTGAGGCGTCGTAACCTGCTCCNCTTGCCGGTGGNAAGCTGCGATTGCCAACCATCTCCATGATCATATGGACCACGTGTCTATCAGGCGACAATCGCAGCAGCTTGCAGGTGAGGCCGCAGTGCCATACAGTGCCGTAGGCTGCTGTGAGGTCGACAAACACAGCTCCGGCCTTCTTTTTAGCCGAAAAACTATCCTCGATGTCCTGTGTCAGCAGGGTGACCTGTTCTACGGCCGACCTCCTGTGTCGAAAGCCCGCCTGCTCCTGTGGGAGCAATGGATCGATCATTGGTTCGACACGAGCGTAGATGAGTCTCTCGAGGTTTTTGAAGGGGCAGATAGCANAGATATGGGATGGTAACTCNTTGGGTCCCAAGTGGCTTTTCTGGCTTAGGGATTGTAGAGAATGACACACCTCAAACCTGTCAAGGTTTTAATAAACTTAAATCTCAAACTAGGGTATCGAACAAAACGGAAGAAGACATGTTAACAGTATTGCAGTCAATACGAAAATTACCCAAACAGAAAACATCAACCACCTGCAAGTAACTAGAAAGCAATCAGCGAAAAACTAATCCGCATGGTGTGTGCACAAGACTATAATTTCAAACGGTAATTTTCATTACATTCACCCCTCCCTTGTAGTATCAACTAATATTGAAAAATTTATCGTAACTAAGTCGATCAACAGGACGCCGTTCTCTCTGAGATCGACGTAAAACAGTGTGTTCGTTTGAATGTGTTGGAGCATCAACTGTCGTGACGTCATCAACGTCACACGATTTTGTTGACGGACTGCCAACAGAAAAGTCGCTTGTCGTTCGTTGGGTCGTAGACTGGCCTTCTGGTTCAGGTGACAATGAAACCGGATCAGCCAAGCTTCTTGTCGTAGACTGCCCCTCTAATTCAGGTGGCCATGAAGTCTGGTCAGTGAAGTTTTCATTTTCTTCGCCGACCGCAAAGTCCATGGGCGCAGAGCGCTCCTCTTAGGGGCCAAGTGTTTAATGGCAACCGTTGATTGGCGTCCATCTGGAAATGAAATGTAGGCATAACGGGGATTAGCTTTGACCAAATCCACCTCCTCAGCTAAAGGATCCATTTTCGAATTTCGGACATGTCTCTTAAGTAATACCAGTCCAGGTGTGGTCAACCACGAAGGAAGTGAATTTCCGGTGGTGGAGCGCCGTGCCCAGCCAAACAATCGCTCATGAGGGGTGCAATTCGTTGCGGTACAAAGCAGTGAACGCACTGAGTGTAGAACATCCGGAAGAAACTCCTGCCAGAAAACCAAGGGAAGGCCTTTCGACCTTAAAGACAAGGAGATGCCCTTCCAAATAACGCGATTGTACCTTTCAACCTGTCCGTTCCCAGCAGGATTGTAGTTCGACTTGTAGATACTCCTTTTGATGTGAGAACCTCTCGAAGTTCGTGACGAATTGGTCAACCAAATAGCTCAATTCCGCGTTTTCAGTACAGTCGGCTTGAGAATCGCTTACCACCAAATGCTTTGCACGTGTTTGCGGGCGCAAGGTACGCGTTCTGTTCGACAGCTGTAGTTCCGAGAGCTTCATTCATCATCGTTTGGTTAACTCGTTGAAACTTAAAGTTCGGCCATCGTCTAAAACTATATCAATGGCCGCTTCTGCATTTTCGACTGAGATTAAGGGCCACACGTGTGTGAATATTAGGTATGAAGGTCAAGACTACATCGGCGTTCGGCTGGGGGTGTTCGATCATCTGTGCTGCGATATTCTGTTAGGGATTGACTTTCAAGCACAGCATTCTGGCGTCCATCTGGAAATGAATTGTAGCTAATGACACACCTCAAACCTGTCTTCAAGGTTTTAATAAACTTAAATCTCAAACTAAGGTAACGAACGAAACGGAAGAAGACATGTTAACAGTATTGCAGTCGATACGAAAATGACCCAAACAGAAAATAACAACCACTTGCATGTAACTCGAAAACAATCAGCGAAAAACAAATCAGCGTAGTGTGTGCACAAGACGCATAATTTCAAACGGTGATCTTCATTACAGGGATTGCAACTATTAGTGTTCTTTTCTAGATCTTTGAAATTTTTAGTTGGCACATGCAGATGTGAGGAAGTCGCAGAACCAAGATTTGAGAACCGACCCCGGCGTGGAGTAGAAATTCCGGGAAGATGGAATCCTATCCCGCAGACTTTCCTGGCTTCAGGCATCTGAGGGCAGCAGCAAGCTCCTCCGACCTGAAGGGTTCAGAGATACTGTGATGCTCAGGTGTTGGAATCTTCCATAGGTCGGACAGCTCCTTGTTGACAAGCCTGGTGGACTTGCGGACCCCGGTCCTGTGTGCCCCGTTCTTCGTGAGTTGCGAGGCGATGGAGTTTGCCGAGACGGGGCACAGGCGAGAGGAGCGTCCAGACCTGCCAATTAAGTTTGTTGACTGTTCTCCACGCCTTGCGGCTAGAGTGCGACAAGTCGATGGAATTAACAGCTTCCTCCCATCACTCCTGCTTCTTCTGTTGTAACCGAGACAGTCGGGACGAAGCGGCTCTGTCAGAGTCAGTCCCCACTGGGCTTGGATGAAGCAGCGGTAGAGTGCCTCGCACTCTTTGTCCCAGCATGGCACATAGTTCTTCCGACGGTCAAGTGGGGATGCATTGTTTGGCCGCGGATATTAGGCTCTCGCAAAACCTTGGTGGGGCCTCTCAATGTTTAGTGTGTCCGCAGGTGGCAACCTCTCAACGGGTTCACCTGTGAGAGGGCAAAAGCGCTTCCAATCAGCCTTGCGAAAGTACCAACGATTCACCAGATCGCTGTGGGCAGGAACTTTGAGTCTTGATGGCGTTATGAGGGAGGGCGATGTTGTGACCGCGGGAACTTTCCTAGAACATGTCTGTTCGGCAGTCGGCTGTCTTGACCGAAGTCCGGGTTGGTGCCGACGTTTCGTCGGCGAGAGAAGAAGCTGGCTGTTTCTTTGGGTCATACAACAGTCCAAGGTTGTTGGATGTTGCCTAGGAGTCCAGGCTCTCACCGTCAGGAGATGTTTTTGTAACCCCAATTGACATGTTGGCAGTTTAAGTCACCAACATACTGAACGTCGGGATGGCCGTTGGTGTGAATCGCGAGCGTGGAGGTTTATAGACTTTGATGATCTTATATCCTGCGACGTCTATGCACTACCACTCTGATTGTCCTACCACTCTGATTGACCAGCGACCATTCCAACCGCTCGTGGACAAACTTGGCAAGACCGTGATTCCCACTCAGGACTGATCCAGCTAGTTGAAAGTTGGGTATCACTAGCTTGTCTGCAGTTGTGCAGTGGGTCTCCTGGAGAACGATGATGAAAGCCTTGTTCTTATAGGCTAGCTGCTCAATGATGGAGGTCTTGTTCGCAGTGAGCCCCTCGGTGTTCAGCTGGAGTATGTTGGGTCGTGGGTCATCTTCAGGGCGTATTATGACCGAACCCATGCCGAACACATCCAGCGCAGGTAGCAGTGGCTGCTCTCATATTGACAGGTTTATTTGACATTTGTAGCAACGTCGTGCAGGGAGGGCCACGTGAAGGCACCTATCCTCCGCAACCCTGACTTCAAGTCACACAAAAATTTATTACCCTGATTACCAATGACAGCTATTAGCAAGGACCGAGTTGAATATAGCGTTATTTCCAGGCCAGGTGATCAAGCTCACGTTGGNCGGACAAAGAACGTCTGTAACTGTACGACTACTTTGGCTTTCTTCGTTACTCATATCTTTTATGATCATCCCGCTTTTCTGGCATTGGGATTCATTCGTGAGTTCCTCCCTTTCTGGGGGAATACGGAATGAAGTCAACACAACGTCTNACGCAACTTGGTTAAAATTTATAGCAAGAACGACGTTATAAATTATTTGTACGACACTTCAGAAATATTTGTACACAACACAATTCAGGGCAAGCTCTGCACATGGAAGAAACGCTGCAGTACAACCATCAAGTTGATTCGACGGTTTAAGCTTCAAATTCATTTGCATTTATTTTGGAGAATGACGTAATAAAAACGCGTTTCTAACAAGCGAACTTTTTACAAGACGAGGCTCTGACAGATGCAACGGATTTCTCAATCGATCCACAGCTCAGCAAATAATTCTAAGCAACAAACAAACACTGCAACATCTTGTTTCTCACTAGTTTTCAAAGCACTGAACAATAACGAAACCTGCACAAGCACAAGTCGCGCACATCAGTTCGAAGCGATGTGACATTGCGGCAATAATTATTTTCAAGTGGTACGTGATCGGTGCTAGAACGCTTTAAACTGATTAGTATGTTTGAGGTGATTGTCAGCTTTGCAGACTGAAAACTGCGTGGCAGCAAATTTGCGAATTAAATTCTGAGTCTTGATATCCAAACCGTCATTCGAATCTGCATCAATCGACAAAAATGCGACGAGGCGCTGCTCGATTGTAACGTGTTAGCATGAGTCACCAAGGGAAGAGGCGTTTTAAAAAATTTCCATCACCAGTTTCTTCCCGGGACGACACTGCCCGAAAAACGATCCTGCCACGCAACGTGGATTGAGACTTAATGTAGCGCCTCTCCACGCTTTCTCACTAATACGGTACAATCGGCACTCACATCAACCGATCGTTGTGCAACATGTGACATGAATATGAAGAAACCTGTAGACACTGGTGTGCGTGACAGCCGCTTCAGCGAGCTCTTATTCTCACATTGAATGGGCAAGGTTTAATTGTCAGTCCAGTTTCGCTGGACCACGGGATTTTTGGCTCCACTCCGGCTTCAGCAGGCTCGACATAGCAGCGCCTGACGATGGTCGACGCGTATATGAAGAGCTGGTGTCGCGACAATTGTTGTCCAAGACACTTCCGGATTCCCAGACCCCAGGACAGAAGCTTTGAAGTGCAGTTGGCACGAAGCGCGTATCCACTCGAACCTTCTGTCGTTTCGAGGAACCTTTCCGGCCGGAAGTCTTCCGGATTTTCCCAGACCTCTGGATCGCGCGTGGTCTGCGAAGCAAACGCCACAATTACATTAATCGACAGTAACCTCAACCTCCTTCCGCGTTTACGTACGAATAATCGGCGAACACCTGTTCGGCGAAGTGACGCATGCGCTATAAACATAATGTAGTAGGCATGGTCGTCAGAAGGCTATTTTCCAGGAGAGGCAACAGTGGTGAAATATCATTTTAGCAACTCGAAAGCTAACAGAAGAACATTTTTCTGCTTAAGAGTTAATAGCAAAATATCAAATTTCAAAATCCAGGGCAGACGAGCCCCCATTCCGACGCCCATGATAGTAGGTCTGACAAAAGACCAAGAGCAGTCTTGATGTGAAGTCAGTAAGATATATGAACGTCGACGTGATTGTTACCTACAACCGTTTCTGCTGGCCGAATTTCGATCTTCCTCTGGCCGCCGCCATGCTTAACGCCACCTGAGATTATCACACACACACCGACATGTAATCACCGTTAAAGCTGCGTTGGTTGCATAAGCATGATGTTAGATGGCAGAAAAACGCAAACCAAACGACAGGCGCTTCTATGCAAATGTTAATATTAAAAAATATACCGCCCCTTCTAACCAGGGTTGCGGAGTCGGAGTCGTAAGGAGTCAGAGGTTTTTGGGTGGAGTTGGAGTCGGATTACTAAGAACACTGTGAGTCGGAGTCGGATTTTTTTTGTCCGACTCTGGATGTCCAATTGGATCATTTTTTAAATCACACTCTTAAATTGGGAATTCCTGTTGAAATGGTACAGTTTCGAAAAATGCTGTTCTTTTTGCTACTCATGTTGTTATTTCGTAGCGTTTGCCACCAGATTTCAAATCAAGCAGATAAATTAGATCTTCTGGCGATTTTTA
>JGI24159J19872_10012207_pt1 | contig 11216 bp, 10 predicted proteins | sample Ectturendosymbi4_FD_19872 | JGI IMG/M metagenome (IMG submission 19872)
TGTGTTGGTGTGCTTGGTCCCGTCTTGGTCCCGTCTTGTTTGGTGTGCTTGGTCCCGTCTTGGTGTGGAGCCACCAGAACTATCTGAGATTGCTGTTAACCGTGGGGTGTTTCTTGTCCTCCTGGGGCTGCAGATCCCACGATCCTCCCCAGAGAAAAAGGGGGTGACAGAATGAATGAATGAAATACTGCAAGGTTACATGGGACCTGCTGTTTATCGACAGCGGTCTTTACCCCATAAAAAGGTGAAAACGTGCGAGTTCTTAACTGAACCATTCCATTCAACTCGTGCCTGCAAGTTTTCTTCCCCAAGAAGCCGCACTGCTCAAAACCAGGGTTGAGACCATTCGACTGTTTGAGACGCGATTTCAGGTGTTTCTAGTAATCCTGCGTTTTGTCAACTTGAGGATGGTTGTTGTAGCGATGGTTGTGCCATAGTCAAGCACTGGTTCTCTCACTTCTGGGATACTTTTTTTTGCCATAGAGTTAAACTCCGGGCAAAACACGTCTCAATAACACCTTTCACCTCTGTTCAGATTCGCCAGCTGCAGAACGACCAACGCGAAAAAGATATTTTGATTCATCAGAAAATGGACGAGTCCGCCAGGCTGGCCAAGGAACTGTCACAGAAATCCAACGAGGCTTCGATCTTACGAAAGTCTGTAGAAAATCTCCGGGAACAGGTAAGACCGCAGCAGTTGTAGTTCTGTACACACGTCTGATCGCGCTTGAATACAGCCCTGAGTTACTTTTTGTGAAGTTGATTTGCTGCTTTACCAAATAATCCGTTTGCGTTTAACAACACACCTGTCGCGCATGCGCACTGGGCTTCGCGAGCGCCTGCTCCACGACCGCGTGGTGTTCTTAGTTGCACTAGCCGCGCGCTGTTTTGAAACACGCCGAGTTCGTTTGCCGCGTGGATGAGCACCTCATCCATCACCGCTTGATTGCCGAGTAAGCATGAGCATGTCCAGTGTTCACGCCCTTCCAAGGAACACATTCTTTCTTCGCCAGGTCGCCGGCTGCACTCAGGATAACGAGTTGCTTCGGGGAAAGGTGGCGACGCTGGAAGAGTCGATGGGGGCGAAGTCGTCAGAATGCGACGCGTACCAGGTGAGGATGCTTCGCGGCGCTTTTCAGAGTTCATCGGCATTTTTATCATCCTTCGACCACGAAAGCAGGCATCCCCTTCAGCTTAGCTTGCAATACGAATGTTCTATACCTTTGGAAGACTGATGGATTTCAAGAGAAAAAAAACAAAACAAACACGGATTTGGATTTTTCTTTTACAGGAGACGAACGCCCAGCTGTCGATGATGTTGAAGGAACGCGAATACGAAATGGAGGCGATGAAAGAGAAAGTGTCCAGCATGACTGAGATTTTGCAACAGAGCGAGCAGGTTAGTTGGGGGAAGTCTCGCTAGGCAACCAAAGTAATCCTGCTCTTGTCGGGCGATTACTGCACCGTTTCCGCTTTTGCGCTGCACTTGCCTAAATTATTGCGAAGCTAGCAGATTAACGAGCTGGGATTGTAAAACGCGCGGTCAAATTGTTCCAAACCCTTTTTTCTTCGATTTGAAATTCCGTTCAAAGCTTATTTCAATCGCAAGCGTTCAAAACAGGTTTGTTTAAAATTCGGATACGTTTGAAAACTGATACCTCTCAAAATTCATTTCCTGACAAGCAAAGTGTTCGGACGCTGTCCTAAGTTTTCATGCTCGTTACAGTTGAACACTGCCCGTCTGCAGCGGCTGCATTTAATCTTGTGTTTTGGGGGGTTCGAAATCTCTCCCTGTCGAATGCCAAGCCCCTGTGAAAGCTCTGTTGGTTTTGTTATTGTCGTTTAAACTTTCTTGTGCGGGCAGGGCAAAGATACCGAAGCACAGAAATACCTGGCCGAACTGGACCGGGCCAAGGAGCAGGCCACCTCGGCCAAGCACGAGAGGGACCAGATCATGTTGACCCTCAAGCAGAAGCAACTCGAGACCCAGAGGGCCAACGAGGACGCCCAGCAACTCAGGGACAAAGAGATGAAGCTTCAGTCTGAGCTGTCCAGGTTGCGCGGCCATCTTGTACAGGTGAGTGTGCAGTTGTGGGTTGTCCAACGTTTCGTTCGTCTGCCAACCGCTGGCAATTTTGCTTCTGCGACTGAAACGCGCACCTATTTTTTAAATAAGCCACCGTCGACAAAGAAAGGATGCAGAGTTATTTCCTTAATTGTAGGAAACAGATCAAATATGTAGTGAAACTTTGGTTGAGAATGCGAAAAATGACGTATGAAGCACTGGTTTAATCGTAAGTTACTTCAAGCAGGGTTGTGGAGCAGGAACTCAAATTTCAGGCTCTGACTCGGGCTCCAACCTCTAAAAGTTTTTAGCTCCGGCTCCAGAACGATTTATTCCGTTGAAAACTAAAAACCATGGTAATATTTGTGCAACTCGCTTGCCCCACAAATATTTTCTGTGGAACAGGAATCCAAATTTCAGACTCCGGCTCCAACATCTAAAAGTTTTGGCTCCGGTTCCGCAACCCAGTAATTGCAAGGCGCGGAAAGCAAGACGTGCGCAGTGGTGTTTGTGCTGGAAACAAAACAGGAGAACCTTTTCCGTGGTTTACGTCTCGCCGTTGAAAAACCCCGTCTCGTGTCTTCGCGCGTCACAACTAACCCCCCGGCACCTGCAGGTGGAAGAAGCCTACACCCAGGAAGCCGTGCTCGCTTCTGACCGCGAGCAGTCGTTGCGAGAGAGGCTCGAACAGCTGCAGAACCGCTCGGCGTCGGTGAAGGAGGCGAGCGAACAATCGAAGCAGCAGGTCGAGAGCTTGCAGGAGCAATTGCGCTCTATGACGTCACAGCGCGATCAAGCCGTACAACAGTTCCAGGTGAACTTTGTCTTTCCTGCAACGAACGACGAGAACGTTCACAAGCGACTGTTACGTAATAATTTTGATTGTGTCGTGGACTTTCTTTGGGCGGTATTTTGCCTTGTAAGTACCCCTTGACTGTAATCATGGAAGCAACTCGTGCACCCCCTGCAGCGCCCTTGTGTGCCTTCATTTGAGAAACACTGCCGCACACCATAACGGCGAGTAGGTGTTGTCATCGAAATGTTTCTAGAAATGAAAGTTGATTATATTTGAAAAACCCTTGTGCTACACCCTTTTCTCCTTGTTCTTTCGAAGATTGCGTAACTACCGCAACCCCGATTTTGCCCAAGAAGGCACAAGTTCTAAAAAAGATCTGCAAAACACTGCAACTTCAAAATTCCCGCATTTTGCTTCTCTCAGCTTGCGCAAGAACAGAGTCACCGATACGCGGCGGCGCTACAGCAACTCCAGGCAGCCGCCGAGAGGATGCAGCGGGAAGAGGCGGCTACATATGCCGCGCAAGTCGAGAAAATTAACCGGCATTACGAAGCGAAGGCCAAGGAGGCGGCCGCACTTGCTCAGAAAGCTCAGGAGTTGAAGGTTGGTAAACTGGTACCAAATTCCAGAAGTACTAGTTCTACGCTTAGCGCTAAAAAGTTGTCTTGGTATGACGCGCTCAACTGTAACCGCTTTGAAGTGTCTACTGAGCCGTGAAATCTACTGCAGTTGCCTTGTTTTTGAAGTGTTCGTTCTGATGTAGATCATTTGAATAGGTCAGGGTTACCCAACAGGGACGTCGTATTTTAACTTCATAGTCTTCGTATTTTAACTTCATTCGCTACTTCGTACTCGTGCGAAGCTGGCATTTCCGCTACAGCGGTAATGAAAACAAAGCATCGCTCGAAGGCAAGCGTTTGGCGACAAATGCGCTCAGCCGTTTCAAACATAACACGGTATTTTGTGTCACAACAAGCAAGCTGATTAATCGCATTAAATGCCAATCTTTGAATAGTTATTTGTACAGTGCGTCGTGCGATTTTATGCACAGGATTATTGCGTCTGAGTTCATGGAAGTGGGGAATCACTAGCGTAGTTGTCTTTGGAATGGTAGAATTTCAAAAAATGCTCTTTTCGTTTGAGATGACAAGGCAATAGTCTCGGCCTCGTGAACAATCACGTGATAGACTGTAGCGAGGAGGAAGTGATGACGATATTTCTTTTCGTTCGTTAAGAGCTTCAACTGAAAGCGAAAAATGTAGTTCCAAAATACGCACAGGGCGGAATCGCTGTCATACGGTCTGTTCGATACGTACTCGCAGTGTTTAAACGATGAGTGCTTCAAAAGCCCTTGTTACACAAGTGCCCTGCTGCCGCTGTTGTCTCGTCCTTTGCACTGTTTTTTTCGTTACTAGCAAACTTTTTGTTGTCAGGAACGACTCGATGACGCAAGCGAAGCCCTGGAGTCGGCTTCACGGCTCAACGAACAGCTTGAATTAAAAGAACAGAGTATCGATCAATTAAAGGAGATCGGTAAGTGCTTGCCTTGCCTGAAGCTTCATTTCAGCGCCTCTGTGATTCGTGCATTCTTCGGTTACTTTTTATGATTTTTTTGTTTGTTGATGTACTTGCGGTGCAGAATTACGAGTTGCTTTTGTCTTGTCTTGTTTATTTTAAGTTTTTTTTTTTTCATTTTTTAGCTTGTTTTTCGTGTCATGCCAACGCTGAACGCGTGCTGTTGCCCGGACAGCTACGTCAGTGCTTGCGAGTAGATGACGTGCCCTTTGTTGGTCTTGCCTTGCAGCTGGCAGTAGTGAGAGTTGAACGACGTGCTTGCTGACGATGCAGTGCCCAGTTTTTTTCGTTTTTCTCGGTCGCTCTGTCGCTTAATCTCTGCAGGCAACTGTGACGCTCGGTGGCGCTCACACGCGCCGGCAGCGATTGGACGACGCGCGTGCATTGTCGCCGTCACTAACGGAGTGTGCAAGTTGCTGCTGCTTGGGGAAGGTTTTCAGTTTGACAGTTTTCCGGTTGCCACTTGCCTGTGTCGCCTTTGTTTCTTCCCACGAGCGTCCTAATCTCAGCTGGCAATCTGTGATCTCCAGCCCGCACTGGCTTGCTTGTGACATCACAGTTGCAGATGAGATTGCGATGACTGTGGGAAATTCTGCGTGATGACTCAGCGTTTCTTAGCGGCATTGTGTGCCCGTTTTCAGTTTGAATGCAGTTTTCAGCTTTTCGTTTCTTCACGTGAAGGTTTTTTTCAGCGTGCCGTCTGAGAATGAAGTGATCTGTTTGCCGAAGAGTTATCGCGTTTTTTTGCTTTTCCTCGCAGAATATTTTAATATTTCAACGCATCTGTCGTGACAAGCCATGCAGCAGTCCACTCCAGCAGGTTAAACGCCCCCTGTTATCATTGAACACCATAGTCATGCGTCCCAGCGACAGCGGAGCATCTAATCCGAGACGAGATTCAATTTTTTGCGCGGTCGTGACGACAGCCGGTAGTGACGTGTTTGCAGTCATCGGACCGGAACGGTTTGATCCGTGGCCAGGGTGCAGTTTGTAAAACGTCCAACAGCGATCGCATCATTCAGATGTGCTGCTGCCCTGCATCTACTGCATTAGGAACTGATTGGGTCTTTGCGTTCACTCAGTTTCATGTGCACTGCATGCAGCGCTGCACGAGCTCCAGTGTCGACTCGCAACGTCAGACCAGTCGAGAAATCTTGCTGTTGGTGCTTGTTTGAAAGAGCAGTGCTTCTCCGTTGATTATATTCCGAGTTAGTTCTGCACTTTTTTCCACGTGCAACACTTCGTCGCCTGTAAAGCAAACATAGCAGCAGTGGAAGCTGGAAACTTTCACTGCTGCTGTGTATGACACGGTGTTGACGTCACTGCAGGAGACGTCACGAAGTCCATTTCAGCCCTGCAGATCAAGCATTCGCGAGGAAACAAAAGCGTCAGGCTCTTTGTAAGGTATACCTGGTCACGTTCTCAGCCAGGCAGCGGTGACCTGATCAGCACGAGGGCAAATCATCGCAGGATCTAACTGTTGCTCCTGTTGTTCGTTGTCAGTATCCGAGAAGCAACTGATCATCGAAGAGACGCAAGATCAACTGCACGCGGCCAAGGCGAGGAACGAGGGTATGGTCGACAGGTGAGCGCTACGTTGTCTCAACTTTGACCTCGGGGTCGGCGCGTGACAGAATCTCGCAGACCGCGCCGTTCTGCGAATGCAAACTGTTGTATTTGTAAACTGCGCTGAATTTTTTCTTTCTACTGTTTTCGATAGCTTGTGGAAAAAGGCAGTTTGATGCAGCGAAAAGCACTTTCGCTCGTGTATACGTTTTTTCTTTGACAAAAGCCACTGCTCGGTAAAGAAATCGATTTCCTATTTTTTTTTAATTGCGGACTGATTCAACTCAGTCACCATTGTGGAGACTAGTCACTGAATACAGATATGTGCAAGTTTGAATCAGCACAAAAAGATGAAAACAGAGCCCAGTCGGCTGATTCTTCAAAAGCTTAGAGCAAACCTGGAGCTTATAGTTGTAGTTCATATCTTGGCCAAGAAAGGTCGTGCTCGGAATCCCACCGGCGCTTTCAACGGCCAACATCTCCATTTCTTTAAATGATGTTAATATCTTGCAGAGAGCTGATGAAGAACCTGCTGACCGGATACTTCCATTCGCCCAGCAACAAGCAAAGCGATGTATTGCGTCTCATCGCCAACGTCATCGGCTTCACTGATGTACGTGATGCTGACGAAACAAAGCTTGAACATTCTGCGTTGCGTAATGTTCCTGTTCGGGCCGTTATTGCCAAGAACGTTTTATTTTAACATTTTTTATATTATTTTATACAAGGTGCCAAATGCGCAACAGCGAAAAAATGTTGCGCTTGTTTTACGTTAAAACGCAAAACACGATATCACAAAAAAGAAAGATGGCGGTCACTTCGCGTTTTTCACCGAGCCCGCTTTTCCAGGACGAAATGCGCAAACTGGAGCAGCCGAAGAAGGGTTGGATCGGCGGTTGGTTGTCCTGGAGCGGTGGCGCGAGCTCTCAGTCGCCAAACGGGGGAGGTGGCGCTTCTGGCAAGTCGGACGATTTAAATGAGGTGAGTGCTGCTGGATTAGCAGCTCTGCGTCGCTGATGACGATAGTGACCAAAAGTACTTTCGATACTGTTGACCTAAATTTTCTCCGTTGACGTATTTGGCGACCAATAACTTGACGCTGACAAAGCGACGTCATCAATCGTTACAGCGTAATGTCGTAAATCGCACTGCTAGGGGGAGGGGGGGGGCTCGTAGTCAGGACGTGGCGACGAGCGCCGTTGTCAACGACTTAACAGAGAGTTCTGTAGCATTGTCAAACTGTAGACCAGTGCTTCTTCCCCCTTCCAACACCCGGGACCCCTATTTCTAAAGATAATGGCTTGGCGGACCCTCGTCTGCAGTTATGTCATTAGTCAAAGTAGTGGTCGTTGTTGGTGGTGCGTCTTGAGGATTACGAAGAAAACACTTTGTCATGCTTCTGGCGATCTCCCGATTTTTTTCTGGCTACCCCGTTAAGAACCACCACTGCTGCAGGTGAGCGTAGCAGGCGGATGTAGGGAACAATACTTCACAAAATGTTTGCCTCTAAGTGCTCCATCGGTCTGATGTTGAGCTTCCAGGTGCTCGACCAGAACATCTGTCCAAGCCGCAATTCCATATTAGGTCATGCTTCCTAAAACCGAGATAATCGCTGACAGTGAGTTTTTTCCCCTTCTGCTTGTTGTTTAATGCTGACTTCATATTTTCGAGCCCTTTTTTGAATTTTCGCTGTTTTTTTCGCAGTCGTTTTCCCAAATGTTCGTGAAGTTTCTGGAGCACGAGTCGCTGGCCAACAAGCCGACCGCCCGGCTCCCAGCTGCGTCCATGGCCCACGAGGCCCAGCTGAAGATGTCTCAGCGCAAGCTCGCCTCTGAAGGTGGGTGGCAATTTGTCGCTGGCGTCGAGCACCCCTGAGAACTTGCGATTTATCGTTTTGCATGGTTCCTACGGAGTCTGCAAAAAGTTTTTTTGGTTTGTTAGTATAGAAAAAGAAATAATTCTCCGAACTCGATCTTTTGACATACATTCTGATTGTATCTTATTCTGATACTTTTGATTTTCCTTTCGTCGTGTTAACTACTATGGTGCGTGTATCTGACCTGGGTATTTCATTCGGAAAAGTCTGGAAATTTATGTTCAAAATTGCATAGGATCCCTGGTTTTGTGATGTCATCATTTACATCCTTAAGGAATGTCATCATCACTCAATCTCTTGAGCAGAGTTCCGAATTTTCTTCACCTTATGAGCTCAGAAAATACCCTGGTTTCCTCATAACTGCTCTGTGTTGCATTTCGTTTTGCTGCTTCGTCAAGTTTTGCACGATTGTCGCCTTATTTAATCACAATACCATTCCATTTAAACGTCGCATTCTTAAACCTAACCCTCTCACTGGTCACCACAGGCATACCCACACCTGCTTTCAACCCTCCGCGAGGTGGCGATAGCAAGCCCCACGAGCGATCAACCGTGGCCGGCCTCTACAACCCCTTCCTGGCCCCCGCGGCTTCCTCCTCCAATACCTCCGGTAAGTTCACCACAAACGGAAAAAAAACTTGTTAGCAATGACTTTTTTTAATTTTGAGTATTTAAGAACAAAGTTTATATAAAAAAAAGTCGTTCATTTTTCTGACGACCTCCTCGGGTCAATCCATCTTGTTGAAATTGAAATTTGTTCATCCCGAACCTGCTGCAGCTTTTCAATTCTCAGCCCCGTAATGAGCCCGGACCCCAGAAACAGGACCGTTTCGTCTGCAACATCAAATAAACTTAGGTTATGTTTTCAGAATCAAAAAAACGCAAACAGATAACTGCATGTCTTTTCCTGGTTAATGTGTGGTGCTCTCAGGCTGAACCTAATGTGTAGGCATCACTTGCGAGTCGCGACTGTTATCAAGGAATCTCCAGTTGGATAACCGCTACTTCCAAACGCGCTTGTTGGACAGATTGATTGGTGAAAGGAAAATTAAATCGAATGTCTCTTTTGCAGCTGCTGCCACATCGAAGCCTTCCAGCCATCCTTTGATGCAGCCCCTCACCCCCATTCTTCCAACCTTCGCCCCAGTGACCGAAGTGAAGCCCACTGATGAGAGAGACCTGCTTCAAGGCATACTTCACAGTGACGCGTCGTGATTGTCTTTTCTTGACCTTGAAATGTCCAACGTGTTCCTTACGGCTGCCACGGGCTTCCGAAGGGGACCAGGGGGTTCCTGGCTCACCCTGGATTTTGTTGAAACTTAATATTTTGCTATTGACTTTGAGTAGAAATATTTTTAACTCATAGTTTCGCAGTTGGTAAAATGAATTTTCACCGCTGTTGCCCCAACCCTGGAAAAAATATTTTTGGCTCCGCCTGGAAAAAGTTTTCCGACGTCCATGTTTCGCTGCGAAACTTTCCAGAGTTCATATTTTTGTTGTTGTTGTCACTTGTTAAGAATTGTCTGAGAGCTGCTTTCATTTGCAAATCGCAGTTAAGACGCGCAGCGAATCGCATTTGTCTGATACAGATCGTACAGTATTTGGGAGAAGAGCACAGATAATTAACGAGCCAATCTTGCGAGGTGGCTTGAGTGTCGGCGAAAACGACTGGCAGGGTCAGTGGATCCCAACCGACTTGCCGCGAGAAAATACATTTTTCAAAAAGATACACTTTCGAAATGCCATTGAATCTTAAAGCAAATTGCTGTTGGTTCACCACTGGGTGGCGCAATTTTTTCTGTACCCACCACTGGGTGGCGTAAATTTTTTTCTGTAGCCACCACTGGGTGGCGTAAATTTTTTTTTCTTTCTGTATTCTTTTTTCACAAGCCTAACAAGGTTAGGAAACACTGGATCAGGGCTCAAACGTTTTGTTTTTGGAAAACTTTTCCGCTTATTGGGGCACCCAGTGATGCGTTATGTATTTTCCGGTTGGTTGATTTTGTCGCTCAAGCTTTTTGTCCGCGCAAGGTTTGACGGCGTCTCTGCGTTGCCGCCTTTTTCGAAGCTGTTCTAGAGTTAAGTATTTTTTGTTTAACGGTGCTCGTCAGCCATACGCTGGCCGCGTCCCTTTAAATATAAAGTACTTTGTTGCGTCATAGTACTTGCCAATGCTCCAGTCCAGTTCTTCTCATAATATTTCGAAGAAGGGAAGTCTTTTGTTCATTTCTCATGTATTGGTATGCAACGTTCGTCTCGTAAATAGATGCCTTAGGTAAAGTTTTTTTTCTATGTTTCGTCGTCGTATTTAATTTTGTGCGTCTGTTGTTCGTGCTTCATGTTGCCGCATAGTCTTGTCTACGTACAAATTGAATCGGAGATGTTTCGCACAGAAACGACTGAAATGTGTTACAGGACATTGCAGCAGTCGTCACTGTACTATATGACACGCTGCAGTCGTCACTGTGCTGTTATGTGACACGCTGCAGTTGTCATTGTGTTATTTGCGAGCTCCTTGGAAGTTTTGTTCCCGAGCTGAACGAAAAAGGGGGCTAAACTCAGTTTGATAAAGCAAAAAAGTTGACCCGATTTTGATTTCCGTGCTCACCTACTAGTTTCTGACCGGCTCCGCAGTATGGCAGTAGCTGGACATACGCGGAGATCCTTTTCCGTGCAATCAGTCCTCGTTGTTCAAATGATGCATCCGTCACAGTGATGCCCTTGTTGCGTCACAATTTGAACGAAAACTCGATGGTATTTTGTGTTTATTTGAAAAATGAAGCGCCAGTATGAAAGGTTGCTGCTAGTTTAGTGTGGTAACTGTATTTTGAAACTCATGCTGGCTTTCTCGCCTCTGCTGCGTTGAACACTGTTTTGTGCGAAATTCTTGCGAAAGCTTCGATTCCTCGACCATCTACTTAGCAACGGTGTGGTGTCGTTTGCATTGAGCTTCGCGCGGCAACTCACGGCGGTGCAATATTCATCCGAGTTCGAATAAACCAGACTCTTTGCATTGAGTGCTTGTGCGTTGGATGCTTGTTTGCAACGTCTATTGCCGTGGTGTGTTGGAATCGCCAAAGTGAAACGGATAATAAAGTTGGGTCGACGGTGGCGGATCTGATAAAGCGGAAAGAATAAGCAAAGTTGCAAATACGCGTTGGCGATCAAGCCACCGTAACAAGCGACTTGTGCTTGAACCCACAGATCTAAGATAAAATGAAATCCCAATCAACGAGCCCTGCAGGTGAGCGGCAGTACACCGTGGCAGGTCCAGAAGTTCAACCTTACGGTGTTTTCACGAGTGATGGAGCAAGGCGATTGAAACACGGATTAAAAAC
>JGI24159J19872_10012209_pt1 | contig 11216 bp, 7 predicted proteins | sample Ectturendosymbi4_FD_19872 | JGI IMG/M metagenome (IMG submission 19872)
TCGACCGGCTTCCGGCTTACTTAAAATTGTTTTAAGTAAGCCGGATTGCCGGTGTTGTCGGTGATGGTGTTCTTGCTGCATGTGGGAAGACTGCCGTGAAGCCGCCTTAACAAAGTCACTAGACACCGGCAGAGCGAATGCCTCACGTGCTTTATACAGTTACGTTGCATAACTATTTAAGGTATGCTTTCTATTACGTATTGAAACGTATTTGCAAAAGTAAGGCTTGAGCTGTATTTTCAAAAACTACAATAGCTTTTGATGAAGTAATAATAGCTTTTGATGAAGTAATAATAGCTTTTGATGAAGTAATAATAGCTTTTGATGAAGTAATAATAGCTTTTGATGAAGTAATAAGGGAAACTCAGATTCAGGGGCGGATCCAGCCAATAAGTTTAGAGGAGGCGATTCCAGTAATATTTGGCAGTAAAGTCTCATAACGCCTTCGCTACCGCAAGAGAGAGACGAAGCGTACTTCGCCAAACTGCTGTGACAAAAACAATCGACGGCTAAATGGCCTTTATATCGCGAATGTTGTTTTCTGAATTGTACAAAATCATGGTGAATAAAGTTACTTTCTTAGGTTTTACGGGGGGGCGATCGCCCCAATCCCCTCTGGATCCGCACCTGCTCAGATTAGACATAGACTTCAAGTTAATAGCTTTTGCTCACTCTAGTGACCAGCCTATTTGCACCACTGTCCCTACTGTGTTGGATAGAGACGCACGAGTTTTGGTACAGGTCAGAGACACATAAAGCCGCAAGCAAGCAGTAAGACACGCAAAGCCAGGCTCTTGACAGTACATCTGGAAAACTAACTGTGACCAGCATGAAAATCTCGCGCGTGCCATTCCCAGTATGGCAAATGTTGCAATCGTTTCGGCGTGACGTACTGTCATTTCTTTAGGATAGGAAACGAGATGCGACAATCGTCTTAGTGGCTGACCAAGCCAACTACGTGAGCAGCAGACTTAACCAGACCTTGTTCATCTACCAAACAACCTCTTTCTCTGCTAAGGGAACACGGAACATTCCAGAAAGCCGATGGGAGAACACCCGGCCTAGATCGCGTACGCCGTGTTCGAGACGATCAGACTTGTGCGACGAACACTTGGTCATCAAAATGTAGTGAGGACTGGATTACGAACAATGCTACCATTGAGATTTTTTGAAAAAGCCCATATAAACTTATCCAAAAAAAACATATTTTAACAGAAAACCCCAGGTAGGAAAATACATAAAATCAAATATATCTTTCTATTATCTGAGCATCAGTAGGTCACAAAATATGCTACTGCAGTGAATACCTAACTTTGCAAATGAACTTCTGTGTGTGTCTGCATCTTTACGTCGCAGTAACATGGACTTGTTTGCATTTCTAAGGGTGATCTGACAGCATTTATAATAACCAAAAACCTTAATTCCCGCTGCCCTGCTGCAGTAGGTCTTTGAGATCTGGATTTTTCAACCACTCTACCTTAAATTGCTGTGTGTACCACTTCATCTTTTTGTTTGGGCTTGCTTCAGTATTGTTGCAAACTCTCGGTCGGCGCGTTGTTGAATGTGCAATTCATCACAAACGGGATGTGGACGAGTGGCGCGATCAAGCAATAATACTGTAAAGTGATCTCGTTGGGCGATCTTTATTGTTGCTTGCTACCATAGTATGAAGCTTTGCGAGCTTACCGCTCGCAACAATATCTCTGTCACATGAACTCATCGGACCTAGGTAATATTTAGATCTTATACGGTATCAGTTGCTTGTTCAAAAAAGCACCTACTGTTGATGAAACAAGATAAAGATAGATGAGATTAGAAATAAAAAGTTTACTTATTCACATTTTATGTTTCAAACCGCCGCTACGCAGTTAAAAACCCCAGATCTTCAGAAAGAAAACCAGTAATACATTAAAAAAACAATCTGGGGGTAAACTCCAGGTTTGGCATCACTGTTACAAATGCATGTAGGCGAAATGGGGAGTAAACAGAGCACTTTAACTGATTCAGAATACGTTTGCAATCACTCCACTTATTTCAGTGCTTCTTGGCCAAGTAAAACGAACAAGGCGTCATTGACCACGTTTTACAAGTAGATTGGTTCTTGTTATAGTAACAAGTCACAACTCAAGCCCCANGACATGAATCTAATAGTTAAATAACGATCACGTTTCCAATTGAACTTGTGCAGTTACATGTGCATGGAAAACATGTTTGTTGCTGCAGCCACAATTAAAAAACAAAACATGAACTAAAGGCATTTGCTTAAATGCAATCACAAACAAGGCCCGTAGCCACGTTTTAAGGTTACGGGGTGAAAATACATTTTTATTGGGGAAAGTTTTTTGTTTTTATTATATGTTCAAAAGAAATTTTTCTGGGCACAACAAAATTTGGGGGCACCGCCCACGAATGTGCCCCATGGCTACTGGCCGGAAACCAAGCTGGAACAATCCGATGACTAGCAACTGAAAAGAAGTATCTTGGCTTTTAACCCTTGCTTTTGCAGCAAGGAAAGTCACTAGGAACTTTCTTGCGTAGGTCTGTAGAATCTGATTTTCAATTTTGGGTGGTGAGTTTCAGACTGGTAGCACAATGCGAGACGTCCACGTATGACCGGAAATCATATTTTCACATCAAACCTTACCTGGCTAGCGGCGTACAAGTCAGACCTGGGCGTACTAGATATTGACCGGAATATTTCAGGCGACAGCAGATTCTGTAGCTGTTTGTCTATTGCCTCAAGCCGCTCGAGTCCTTCTTTGTCAGGGGAATAACCGCCGTCGGATAGCCACAGCGCCAGTTCAGGGGAATCACCGTCCTAAAAAAGTTAAATCAGTGTTTCCCATCCACTTTAGACTTGCGTCTTCAGAAGACAAATATAATTGGCGGCACCCAATGGAGAGCCCATAGCAATTTGCTTTAACGTTTTATGGCATTTTGAAACTAGTATTGTTAATGATATATTGAAAAACGCATCAGCTCGCGGCACCCCTGAGTATCGCAAATGACACCCTTGCGAAAAAACGCCTTTTCGCAAGACAACTAAAGTAAAAGCTTCAAAAGCACGTAGAATTATTTTTTCCTGTCCAATCAACGATTGATTTTGTTCACTGAAAACCGTTCGGGAGTCAAGCATGATCTCATCGCAGATTTTCCCGGTACTCGCCACATTTATTCACTTTACAGTTTTACACGTAGCACGCGTTTTCACAGTAAGGTGTTTGCCACATGTCAACCCTGGCTACACGAAAAAAAATACTGAAAAACAAAATATGAAAACACAACAGCTTGAAATAAGCACAAATTTTTGCTTTTGCTTGCTCGAATAAACAGTCTGCAATGAGGATGAAAGCGGCAACGCTACTTGAGAACATCTTCGAACACATCAAAGCCAGTAGTTGTTAAAAGCTGCATGTTCCTACTTCGTCTTCATTGGTCATATCATCGACCTCTTTCAAAAGCTCCTTCAACCGCTTCTTTTCATCCTCAGTCATTGCAACAAAGTTTCCAGCATCTTTCGCCAGCTGTGAAAAAACGCAGGCTTGTTTAGTGACATCACTGCTCGAGTAAAACCACGAAAACGTCTTCACGACCGTAACTGCCTGTTGTTTACAAAAACTTGTTTTCAAGGTGAATTCAGTCTATGCAACATAACCTTACTGATAATTTTTAGCTGTGAAAGAATTTCTTTCAATAGGTAATGACCTAACTAACAAATCGTTCGTTTCCTGCACAAAAAGTCAGAGTTATACCAAGGCACTAATTTTAGATTAAAAAATACATCAGAACAAGCAGCCGTTTCTGGATGAAGTAATGAAAACCAGAGCGGAACATTGTCAAAAATGTTCAAACTTACAACAAAGAAGTTAAATGGGAAACATTTATGGTGTTACCATCTTGTTTTTTCAGTTGCGTTTTTGCTGTGCGTCATTGTGAAACGTTACCTCAATATTCTGTTTAAGACGTTACGTCAGCGTGTTTTCAAATGTCACTATAATTCTTTTGGAAGCGACGCCTCAATGTTTTGCTCAAAAATTACTTTCAAAAACCTGTTTTATAAGTTACCTCTATGTTTCGTTGAACGAAATCAGTCTTGTTCTTCTCAGATTTCGAATCAACGCATTTACTGGCAGCGGATGATGGCTTCCGGCCGCCCGTCGATATGTTGTCGGCATTCGCGCCCTGCTTCGTGCGCGACCCCTCACTCTGTGCAGACTTGACCCTCAACTTGCTCTGGGAACAAACAGCACATAATACCTTACAGCAGGGGTGGGTGGGGAACCTGTGGCCCGCGGGCAGGGCCTACGAGAGGTACATCGTACTGGGGCCCGGGAGGATGAAAGTACGCACGCTTAGTGTTTCTGTAATCTAGCTCAAAATTGCTAGTGTAAGCTAGTTGCCAGTATGACTACTAATCTATTTGTAAATCTTACCATGGTAGCTGTTTTATCTATATTCTGATTATTACATGCCTACAATATGGTTATATATGGTTTTCGTGCCTCCTGGCAAAATTTCTCTCAGAGGCTCTGCTCTCGGGCCCATTTAATGTGGCCCATATCAGATTTTCGTCACCCAGATTTTATTAGATTTGCGTAGTAAAGTAAAAAAGCGTACCGAAGTAAAAAAACACGCCCACTTGGTCCTTGGTTGTACTTTTCATCATAAGACGTAAGTTGGAAGTTTTGTGGCCCGCCCATGACGTTTCACAATTTATGCGCCCCTCAATAGTAAATAGGTTTCCCACCCTTGCCTTACAGCTTATAATTACGAACCCGTAAACCGAATAAAAGTGAAAGGGCAGATGCAAAAAGGAACAAAGTAGCGGCACGGCATTCTCGCCAGAAGCACTAAAGCAGGGGGTGGGGGACCTGCGGCCCGCGTGAAGATTTGATATGGCCCGCATCCATATTTTCGTTACCGAAGTTAGAGTACAACATCACGTCAAAACGAAGCTCCGTGATAAGCAGGTAATTAGATAGTAAGGCAAGAGAAGTCACTCTTCCTCACATTTATATAAGGGTAGAATTTTAGAATGAAATTGATTGATCTTTGCGGCCCGTCAGCGATAATTCACAATTCATGCGGCCCGTGATAGTAAATAGATTCCCCACCCCTGCACTAAAGCAACGGCATCGCTGTGGATTAAACTCAGTAAAACAGTGGAACGGACGAACTTTGTCGCATTCTTCGCCGAAAGGAATTTGCGTTGGAAAAATCGGCGTAACTTCCGAACTTTCATTCCTCTCCAGAAGGACTGCAACAGAAGCAGTTTAAACGGTATTCGTTAAACGTGAGAGCAGTAGACAAGCAGAGTAAGGTTTGTACACGGCTAACCAATTTGCGGGAGTGTTGCAGGGTTCCGCCGATCAACTTACCGTCCAGTTGTTGCAAAGGTGGTAGAAGAGAAAGGTATTTGGTTGTATTGCTTTCTATGTCACTGTACTTGTTTTCACCTTTTTCTTCTTTCAGCTGTTCCAAATCGGCATGCATCTGTTTTTGATACAATAACCGTTGTTTCCTGACCTGAAATCAAAACAAGCGTTGATTATGCTGGCCATAGCAAACTACAAATAAGGTTTGAATTCGGTGGCTCAGCTGATTTATGGAACGTCCAAGCAAGCCATCAGCAATACCTTAGAATTCATATTTTTTTCAGGCTAAAAACAAGCTTTCTGTCTAACAGACGATCATTGCACAATCGATGCTTTTATATATCATAACGACTTTACTAGTATCTCAAAGGCTGCAATGAAATCTAAAAGACATGAAAAACGAAAATTATGTCAGATTCTAAAATTACACGAAAAACAGCATAAGAAATAAGACAAAAAATAGAATAAGACATCATATAGCAAAAAAATAATGCATTTCAAAGCGCATAAATAAAGTGAGCACAAAGCCAATAACTAAATACACTAGTTGCTTTGCAGGCAGTTGAACAGTATAAAAATCAGCTGAGTTATACACAAATATTTTCCTGAGCAAAGATTGAAACAACAGGAAAAAGTTTCAAGTGACAAAATTGAAATACGACCACAAAACAACCAGCCCATCATACCTCACGTTCCAGTTTAAGTTTTTTCTTTAATATTCTGTCTAGCTTATTCATGTGCTTTATGGCTTCGTGTAATTCAAAATCCTCAGAACTCATGTGTCCTTCTGAAAGTTCTCCATTTTGACCAGAGGAATTTGAAATTGTTGAATGGCTGCTCATACTGCTGCGCAGTCTGTGTAACATGATCTTTGTACCTTGATTTTCACTCAGGTCTGCTAATTCTTCTTCATCAGAAGAACAGTGTAGCAGGTCAAGACCAGTTTGAATTTGATCATCAGATACTTTGTCCTAAAGATAAAAATGCTTTCCAGAAACAAGACTATACCTAATGTTGGTAGACACTCAGATAAAAAAATAACAAAATCATAAAAATGCAGCTTGGAAAAAAGGCACAGAGTTTTCAAACCACAGAGGCAGTGAATGCAGCTTGAGTTGTGGCCAAGACAGCTGTCTTGGTAAATACAATTGTTCTACATATAAGTCAAAATGGCTCCAGCCCCAGCAGAAGTACAAAGCAAAATTTGAATAGCTTCCAAACAGCACAACTTTTATATGAACTATTGAGAGCAGCTGATTTCACAGACGGCACAAGCCAAGGGGACAGGGATCTTGAAACAACAATATACGAAATTTGTCAAAAGTACAGAATGTGTTTTTTGAATGCAAGGAAAAAGCTTCTAACATTTTTTAACTACTATCTATTTAACAATTTGATCATTACTGCTGTCAGCACCATATGACAAATAAAGAGTCATTACTTCATTTTCAAACAATGTTGATATCGAACATGAATGGCAGCATTTTGATCTCCAAGTTCAATAGACATACATGAGTCTTGACATTGCTGTATATAAAATTTCGCTACAACTGAACACACACACACCTAACAGCATGACAGGGCAGATGTGAATTCAAGGTGATGCAGTGGTCGGCCGTGCCTCAACAGTAATTTAATTTGTTTTCCAGGAAATTATGGCAGAGGCAATCCAAGGGACAAGGGTAATCAGAATAATGCACTTGATTAAAGGCAACATAACAATATTTCTGAAAAATTCCACAAGCAAATTGCAAAACATATTATGACTGATGATACCATAAAAATTCTGCAACACATACCATTTCTGGAGGTAAGATTTCCATAGAGCAAGTCATACTTTCTCTAGAAGACAATCGACTATGAGAAGATAGCTTGGAATTTGGTCGTGAAGAAAAATCAACAAACTCTCCCCTTGTAATATCCATCTCAAGTTTTAGAAATGGCTCCAAACTACAATATTTTTATGTAGATAAGATCAGACTCTGCAAATAAATATGACTAAACAAAGATGCAAATTAAGACGTGATGGAACAATTTTATGATGAAGTTATTTTGTTTAATATAGCCTTTCAAATCTGAATTGTTTTACCACTTTTGCTGAATTATTTTTGTAAAGGGCATGTTTTTAGGTTAGCAGATTGCAATTGTGGCATAAAACTTGAAAATGTTCAAACGCACTTTTTGGATAGAACCATCTAGAATTTACAGTAGCATGTTCCAAACCTATCAAAAACCAAGACTAACAGCTGTGGACAGTTCAGTGATATCTTACAATGCCTTTTGAAATAGGATTTCAAGACATCTGTTTGGGATGGAAGTCCATTGTTAAGACATTTTGCTTACCAAAAAATAACATCTGCATGAAATGTGAAAGCTCTGAAATGGCTGAAAAATCATTGTTGACAAGCTACACATGCAGTTGCTAATATTGCTTGCTAAGATTTTTTTAATTTTAGCGGAGTGAAGATCTACAATTTTTGCTTTAACTAGAACTTAAAAACTCAGGGAAATTATAATCAGCATGTCGAAAACACAGAATTAAATGAATAAAAACCATATCTATCTAAGCCTTTTTCTGGTATGAAATTGCTAGTAAATACATCAACAAAAACATCATATATAAGCAAAAGGATTATATTCAAATGATGCCTTTTGTTGATTTTGCAAGACAAACACTAATTGGAATTTACAATTTACTGCTTAATAAGTATAGTAACTAAGAAAAATATAGTGCTAATAAAAATCTATCTGTCTGTATCAACTGAGTCACACATGAAGAATATAGAACACTAAATAAAAAACCTAATCGATGAAAAATCTTCAAATTCTTCCGATCAAATGTTACTTATGACTACGTCACATGAAATATTTTAATTTAGGACAAAAATGCACTTCAATTGGATTTAAGACATAGGTAAGGCTGTACTAGAATCAAGATCATTGTTTTTGACCAAAACTAAAATTGACCAGAAATAAAAAATCCAGCCAGAACTAGAACTATTTTAATGAACTACAAATTGTTAGAATTGAAATAATTAGAATCATTTAAATGCTGTTTCGTGGCGAACATTTGTTCAAAATTTACTTAAACATTCTAAGCTACAGCAATAATAGATTGCATCCTACTGAAATTTGGCTTGCAAGTAAAAATTCATTGAAGAAGGCATTTTGCACAAGCTATTTTTATTTCTGTGACTAAGACTTACATATCTATTATTGAGTTTCATGAGTTTATCTAAATCATGGGAGGGCAAATTTGACTCATAGGCCACATGGGCTTCTAAGATTTGACAGCAGGTTGTATTGGAAGCAGATGGTTTGCTTTTGTGAACTAGTATAAACAACATGTAAGTGCTACTACATGAAAAGTTTTGTTCTGTAACAGATGACAAATCATGATGATATAAAACTCTTTGCTAAGTTATTTTATAAATCCCTTTATTTTATAACTCAGCAAAGAAAGTCACTTTCTATTTTAGTGAGACCAGTGTTGCAAGTTTTTCTTGTTTACCAGTACATCAAAGTTTGGAGTTAGCTNTGTTGTGGCAATTCTCAGAATAGATCTAATGTGTGTCAATTAACTTTGATCTGTGACANGCTGTCATAATGTTAATTGCATTGAACGTCACATAACACACTTAGGGGAAGGTAATTCAAGTCAGCATCTGTGCCATTTTGTTATGGTTTAGTGAAACACAAAAATATTTCAGGTTCATAGATTTAACTTCTTTTTCAAGACAGGGCAGACTGACAATCAATCATTTTGAATTGCAACTCTTGCAGTGCTGTTCAAGAAGATTGTGACAGAGCTTAGGTTACTAGCTAAAAGGACATATAAATTTTTTCAAAATCAGAACACCAACTGCAGAATTCTCTGTGCAAGTCATTTAGTGACTTATTGCATTGCTTCATGTGTTAGCTGGCGTTTTTCAGTGTGGCTTGTGTGGAAAAATGAGCAAATGATTTGTTTGAAACACGTCTGGAGAACATAGCCAGCTTGGATTTAAAAGGCTTTTACATTCATGTACATGTCATAAGTTTCAAACAGCGAATGACTCTTGATTTGCAGTGTTTTATTGAAAAAAAATTTGCCAAGTCTGTAAATCAATTGGTAATCTCTCAGCAGTAGTATCTTGCTTTTGTATTGACTGTAATGAAAATTACTGTTTGAAATTATGCGTCTTGTGCACACACTGCGTTGATAGCTGATTGCTTTCGAGTTACATGTAAGCGGTTTACATTTCGTTTGGGTGATTTTCGCATTTACTGCAGTACTGTTAACATGTCTTTTCTTCCGTTTCGTTCGTTACCTTAGTTCGAGATTTATCTTTATTAAAACCTTGACAACAGGTTTGACGTGTCATTCTTTACAATTTAATAAACCTAAATTCTAACTGTCGAAGAGTGCATGGATAAAGTATTACGGCCCAGTCGACTAGATACTGATCCTAGTTCACAAGATGCATTGTCGGACTGGTTACACTGGAAAAAACTTTTGAGAACTTTATAGCTACCTTGCCAAGCGAGGGGCTTGACAAATATGTGGTCTTAACGAATTTTGTGACTCCTAAGATATACCAGTATATTGAAGACGTGACTGAGTATGATTTGGCAATCGAGACTTTGGGTAAACTCTTTATTAAACCTAAGAACGAAGTCTATGCTCACCATGTCCTTGCTACCAAAAATCAGCATCCGTTGGAGTCAGTCAGGGAATATATGCAAGTTCTCAGAACCCTGAGTAAAGACTGCAACTTTCAACAGGTGACAGCTGTGCAACATCAGAGCGAATATATTAGGGATTCTTTCATTAGAGGTTTAAGGTCGAGTTGGATGCGACAGTGGTTATTAGAAAATGTGACGCTCGGGTTAGAGGAAGTGTTTAATCAAGCGTGTACTCTTGAAACTGCAGCACGAAACGCTGAATTTTACAGACCTACGTCCCAGTCATCTGCGGTAAAAGTTTTGCAGCCCAAACGCGAGGAAGATCTGCCCAACTACGCTGCTGCTTTGACTGAAAAATGTTTCTTTTGTGGCAACAAGAAGCACCCACGGTCGCGTTGTCCTGCAGAGGAGTTGATTGCTACAAGTGCCAGAAAAAGGGACATTTTGCTAAAGTGTGTAGAAGCATCACATGCTCCGCTGTCGAAGTGTCGGAATCATTTAAAACATCAGACGTACAGAGAGCACCTTACGCTACACTTGCGATGATGAATCAACCACAGATTGCCTCTGTGATAGATAACATGCCTTCATCGCTTTCGAAGTCTTCTGGTGTTGTACGTGTCTGAGGGCACAAGGTACACATTCTGTTCGACAGCTGCAGTTCAGAGAGCTTCATTCACCCTCATTTGGTTAACTCGTTGAAACTTAAAGTTCGGCCAACCTTTAAAACTATATCAATGGTCGCTTCTGCTTTTTCGACTGAGGTTAAGGGCCACACATGTGTGAATATTACGTATCAAGGTCAAGACTACACCGGCGTTCGGCTGGGGGTGTTAGATTATCTGTGCTGCGATATTCTGTTAGGGATTGATTTTCAAGCACAGCATTCTAGCGTTGTTTTTAAATTCGGTGGTAACAAAACAACTTTGACTGTTTGTNGGCTTTACTACACTGCGGACAAAGTCACCCGCACCGTTCAACAACCTCACTGCCGACTGCCATCCTGTGGCTGTGCGATCCCGGAGATACTCCAAAGAAGATCGTGCGTTCATTACCGAAGAGGTGAGACGATTATTGAAAGAAGGTATAATCGAGCCCAGTCAATCTCCGTGGCATGCTCAAGTGGTGGTCGTGAATGGCGAAAATCATAAACGACGTATGGCCATTTATTATTCG
>JGI24159J19872_10012210_pt1 | contig 11216 bp, 6 predicted proteins | sample Ectturendosymbi4_FD_19872 | JGI IMG/M metagenome (IMG submission 19872)
CTGAATAATATATGAAATTGAAATTAATGACAAAAGTATTAACCCTATGCAGCAAACCTCAAAAACTGCGTGAACATGTGTTCCATTCACTTTCATCTTGTTCATTCACTTTACTTGGTGGACCGTTGGTCACTTTCAGACTGGGCTCCCAAGAGAAATATTTTTAGGGGCAACAAAACCAATTTTGGGCCCGCAGAGTTGCAAAACTGTTTTGAAATAAATAAAAATTAAGTCTTAATGCACATCAAGCTTCAACAAGCAGTGCTCGTTTATTGAACATATGAAACATTATGTTAAAGCATAGTGGTATTCCAGTGCGTAATGTGACAATATTACCATTTTTTAAACATGACATTCAAAGGTTCATAGTAAATCTTATCAAGGAAGAAATTTGAAAAAAATCCAGCAGTCTCAGAATGAATGAAGTCGGTCGAAGTTGAACGAAACGCTGCTAGTGAAATGAGACTGCGACCTCATTGAGTAACTTCATCCTTGGAATTAACTTACTTATAATAACACAAATGTAGGGAGAGAACGAAATATTTTGTCACCCGACTATTGCTTCTTTTGACCGCGAGCCACAATAAATAGCCTCACGGACCACAGGCCGGCGACCACTGCTTTGAAAGATTCTGTCGAAATACTGTAAGAGATTAGTTTCTCCTGTATGGCTTCAAAATCTTCAGATTTCTGGCTATGTCCGTCAATCCTAAACTCACATTCGATTAAAGCCTATTGGAACAACTTGTTCAGTAAATGTAGCGAGCACGTGTTGTGCTGATTTGTATGACATCAGTCGTTGCAATCCTTCAAGAGGGGCCCCCAATTTAAAATAGCCTATGACCCCGAAAATGAAAATTCGCCCCTGCCCGCAAGGACCATGCAGGTCGCCCGCGGGCCTGTTCTAAAAATAACATTAGCATGATCAATGTCTTCACATTAACGAATACCAATACTAAAATAATTGAAGGTAAATTAAGCAAAATTTTTATTTCAGAAATGTGTATCAAACAAGTAGCCCTGATCGGTACACAAGAAGTAGCTCGCAGTTTGAAAAAGGTTGGTGACCCCTAGGTTAGACACTATCAGTAGCGCCTATATTAGCACGTCTGTCAGATGAAAGGTGGATGTTACCGCTGAACAGTGGCCTCGTTGGACCTTGTTTGCTTTGGTGCAAAAATAAGTTGTTATCTCGAGTTTTAAAGTGAGTGACCGTGTGCTGCACAAGTGCTGAATTGCGGGTTTTATCAAAAAGTTTCACGGCAGCCACTGGTATGTCTATCTTTCATTGACTAAACATGTTACAAGTTGCGGTTGACATTCTTCATGCTTTAATGCAGGGGTGGGGAACCTGCGGCCCGCGTGAACATTTGTTGTGGCCCGCATCAGAATTTTTGTTGCCCAAGTTACAGTACAAAATCGCGTCACAACGAAGCTCCACGATAAGCAGGCACTTAAGATTGTATGTCATCAGAAGCCTCTACCCCTCATAGTTTGATAAAGGTAGAATTTTAGGATAAAATAAATTTTTTGCGGCCCGCCAAGGATAGTCAACCATTTATGCTACCTATGATAGCAAATAAGATCCCCAACTCTGTTTTAATGCATCGTTAGTCAATTTCCACATCACACTGCCTTTCGTGCTTTTATTTGATATGTTGAAAAGTTCTTTCTGTGAAACCAGCAGAAATTTAAGGTGTATGTATCAAAAGTTAGTAATTGTAATGAAGTATAGAAAACAACGACAGGTCAACACGTTATATATTTTAGAAAAGCCAGTGTTTAGATGTTAGAGTTGTAGTTGCACCGATACAAAATTAGGACTGATCGGTAATCTTTATATCATGTTCGGTTAGGCGTATTTCGATGATGTATGTAATGTGTTTCTAATGAAAACCATGATGTGCTTTTGTTGATCCCTGCTTGAACTGATGAAAATCCCAGGAAAGATTTTTCGAAACAAAGAATTTCACAGTTCTTATTTCTGGTTTCAAGAAAGCTTATCATAGCGCCGAAACGTGGTCTCGAAGGAACTTACAAAGCAGACCGCGTGTGATTTGCTGATTGTTGCGTCTTAATTTTTTCTTCAAGGCCCGCGTTTCCACTTTGCAAGTGCGCAGTTGGAATGCCTTGTTGCCTGTTAAGGGAAAGGCAAGTCCACGTTGTAGTGTCTCGTTGCATATGATGAAATGTACGGTAAATAAGAATATATGTTAACTTCCCTTTTGATAAACCCAATGCGCCTACGAATCAGTAAAACGCAGCAGTTGAAGTAGGTTACGTGTGATATTCTCTGCAGAAAACATATTTTCTGGACAGTTGTGTGTCAGTCATAACCAATAATTTCCTTTGCCTGAAGATACGTGGTAAGTGTAGCCCATCTCCAAAAGCGATTTTGAATTTGTAATGTTTTAGTGTCAGTCGAAAGGAATGTTTTCGTAGAGAAGGATCAGACCGCGTGATGTTTACGAAGTATGCATTTCGCCTACGAAGCAAGCTTCTGCAAATCTTATTCAAACGGTATTTTTTTAATCGTTACAAACGAAGGTTGTAAAAATATCATCTTCACAAAACGTGATGTCATTAATGAGAACGACTTCGTGTGATGTTGGGATGTTTCAGGGGTTTAAGTCAAAAGGCTATTTTTTTCATTATCCGTTATTCTTCTGCATGACCGGGACTATTGGATTTTTTTGTTAGTATCAAATATACTATTAAGGAAAACATGATTTATTTCATAATTCGCTATCGCGGTGTATGTTGTGTAGCGCAGAGGAAGATGAGGCTTGTCAGGCTTGTCACGTGCAATTCATAAACGGAACATGTTGTTGAGTTTTTCATGGCCTATGGAAACCGAAATGGCGCCAAAAGTTTCCTTGTGTTTGTCGATTTTTATTTAACATTCGTTGGCATTTTCATCTACATGTAGGTAACTTGGAAGTCCTTGTGTATTTTAGCCTTGGGAGTTGGAAATTAATGTGTTGTGCCCAGTGTTCCCTATGAGGTAAGTTTAAACTGAGCAAATGTTTATTTTAGTGAGCATCCAATTGCGCAATCATGCAGACTCACAACCAGTGAAGCGTTTCAAGCGGTCGAAAGGCTATGGAATTAGTTTCCTCACGCAATAAATTGCGATCGATTCGCTTGGTGTGGGTCACTGTTGTGGCTTTACAAATATTGCTGAGATATATATAAATACGACATGAAATTTGGATTGTTGCTCGCAAGTGCGCAAGAGTGAGGCTGTATTGCGCATCTTCGAGGGGACATTGGTTGTGGCTCAGCAGGGTCACCTCAAAAGTTTGTTTTTCCGTATACAATGCCTATCGTAATTCTACGCAATAGCAATGCTGTATTGTTTGACACAAAACAAATTGCTTTTAAAATAATTAACAGCGATTAACTTTAAATGGATCTCATCAGTGCCTTGACTCAACTCCGTGGTGCCTCATCAGTGTCGAAATGTCATTGCTGCCTCTGGTAAGCTTTAGCAGACACAGACTGTAGTTTGAGAGCTCTCTGCTCTAAGACAGTGCGTTTTTGGTCGTTCAGAAATTTGCTTCATATCGACCTCGGAAGCACAGGCTCCTAATCAGCCCAACAAACATTCTGTCGGCGCTGAAGAGGACCTGTCGTCGTCTCATGTGAATGTACGCATTCTGCCTGCATTGGGCAAGTATTATATTTTGAACTCAGAAATTTTTTGTAGGTAATACAGCAATTTGGGTGATTGTTAAGTGTCTTTAAAATATCCTGAATCTAGCTGCGTGCATGCTATTATTGCTTTATTGATGAAAGGCCAGGAAGTGTTTTGTGTTATTCCGTTCAATGCCATAAGCGACTATACAGCATGGTCGGATGAATTCACCAACGTGGGCAAATGTATTTTGCTGTTTGGCTTATTGCTTCCGCAGAATCGTTCTACAATTACGTTATATTCCTTACTCATACTTTTTGACCAATTCTTGCATAGCGGACTTTTAACTCCCGTGGAAACTTGTTCCCAAGACTGTTTTTAGTAAACCCATAATTGACGACTATAAGAATTTAACCAGAGAACGTTTCGAAAGGTGGCTTACTGATCATCAACGGTATGAAAATATTGGCAAAGAGAAAGATGAACCCAGAGGGGTGCGCCGACCTTACAGAGGCGGACAAACAACGCTTTTTTTACGCACGAACAGAAGTAATTGAAAGAGGTGCAATTTAACATGTTTTGAGCAACACTCTACTTTACGTTTATTCAGCACTTCAGGATTAAGCTTAAAACCACAAATGTATCAAACTTAACAAAAATACCAAACCATATTATCATTACATAAACCAAAAATAAAGCTTTTACAGTAATACTCCTTAAACTTGTAATAACAGCAAAACATACTCCATTTCAAGCAAGCATGCCTGCCACGACGTTTTTCTAACATGGGTATTGATTGAAGACTGCAAGGCAGTAACTGTCGCACAGTACCGGCATATAGCGCTGTAGAAGGCAATGCCAGCTTTTCACCAAGAGCCTAGACCAGCTATGTCCAACCGCGGGCCGCATGCGGCCCAGTCGAAGGTTTTGTGCGGCCCAGTTTAGGTTTTCGCTGTAAAGTATCAACAACTTGTCTTTGTTCTGATAATCTTGAATTTCACATTTTGATGCAGGTGGTCCTCAGTGCGACTTTATCACGTCTATTACTACTGCAGTTAGGATTCGAACACTTTCAGTATATTAGTTTAAACTAAATTTGCTTTGCGAATCAAAGTAAGCCATTCAATATGCGGTCCTCAATATGTCTTTCANTTTGCGGCCCTGGTCAAGATAGTGACATAATTTTTGGCTCAGTAAGCCATTTGGGTTGGACATATTTGGCCTAGACNTTTTATGTGGTCAACTTCTCTACTATACGCATCGCCACTTTTGGCGTTTGGCCCCTGAATTATTTTTCTAGTGCGCCCTTGTTGGCACAAGTGTAGCAGAACACTTACAAATAAGAAAGTGGTTCAAGTAAAAAGGAACAATAAATGGGGTCTGGGCAGCACGGAATTTAATCCAGCGATAATCGCAACAATTGTCTGCAGTTGAACAATCACAACGCTTTCAAATGTTAAATATCGCAATATCACAGGTTTCAAGTAAAACAAATCAAATTGTCATGTTCATGAAGCACGCTTTTGTATGGTCAGCAATAGCATCAATATAAATGAAAACACGGAATTATTTATTTCACAGCTGCACGAATCAGCCTATAAAGATCTATGACCTACAGTACATGCACAAAAACGTTATGTTTATGGTGATACATTAAGTATCTACAATTCTAGTTCATCATCACTGCCTTGGAAATATTAGCATAAACATTCAAACATGTCCTTGGTTTCCTGGCAACCTTCAGAACTGCGATGGATCTCAAATTATTGTTATGCGAAGAGGCTTCGAAATATATTCCAGTTGCCAACACTGATTCGTATACACAGGTCGTCACTCCGTCCGACCGCACTGCAGTCCACCACGAGATCGGCCGCCTCAGCCGTACTCGGTGATGTAGCAGCGCACCCTCAAGTTTTGATTTGGTGAAAATCCGGGCAAAATCCCTGAACATCCAGGCAGAATCCCTTAAAACCTGGGCAAAAGTGGGGCCCAACGTGGCTGGATTTTTGAAAAAATGGTGCCCAACGTTGTTGGCAGAATCACATGAAGACCTGGTTGGAGGTTATCCAAACAGAAGGTCTGCTTGAGAAAATGTTCGCACACAAAAGTGGCCCAAACATTTTTCGGGCAAAAATCTTTCCCACCCCCAAGAATTTGCCTGCTCCTACACCTACGGCCGTTCCAACTACGGTGTGACAAAATGATATAAAACAACCCTTTCCACTGGCCTTTTACCATTAAAACAATTGCATACATCATATACGGCTAGATTTTCAGGACATTTTGAAAATACTTAGGCAAACACCGGTTCAAACTGCTGTATAACCTTAAAGTTGAAATTTCTTGAGTTCGAAACAATCTTGCCTGACAGGGAGTGCGTACTTCCATTGTGTAAGGATTTACAAGTGCGTAAGAAAATCCGCTTGTTGAGGTCTTCGCAAAAAAACTTATCTTAGAACTACCAGCTTTTATTTTCTCAACAGACTTAAAAAATAATCGCCAAAGTTTATTCTCTCACTCTGGTAAGTCAATTGGCTACGTGGTCTGAGGCAGAGCTTAAAATTTTTTGTCCTGCGAGTGCGACCCATTTTCAAAAAGGTTTTTCTATGCGACCCCCTTCATGGATAGCCTAGATGTTAATGCTACGTGTAAAAGTATTTTACAAATCTCAAGAGGCATTTTTTATATGGCGAAATCATACAAACGCACATATTCCACGAAAGTAACCATACAGAAATGAAACTACCACGAAATGAAAACAGAAAGGCGAAAAAAAATTTAACAAAAAAATTCACTTTATAGAAGTTATCAAGCACAACTAATGGGATGGATGCAATTGATAAATGTTATACAGATCATCCATTCGTAAATTAATACAAGACAAGGTAGGACATCCTTAACATTTTTCAAAAAGGATTGGGTTTTTGGACTCGATGATATTATCAATTTTGGGAATATGCTACCGTTTCACACATCTTGTGCAAAACTCAAGAGTTTATGAATGGCTAGATCAGAAATGACTTTTTCCTGAACCAAAGTCCAAAGTGCTTCTGAAACTGTATGAAGCTTTTAACTTTAGTATGAAACTACTCGAAGCAGTTAGCCTAGTGACTAGGCTAAGCCTTAGTCCCTAAACTATAGTAGACCTGGAGTTCTAAACAGACGCATGCCTTCGTGTTGGAATGAATTCAATAAGGTCAGTACGTTAAAACAGTCACCACGTAGCAACGCATATCCTGTTGTGCTTGATTGTTATTTTCATTTGGTAGCTCAGGCAGACATCCTGGTGAACGACAGACAGCATAAAACACCATATTGCCTCTAAAAATGCAGTGGAAAAATAGATTCACTGCAGGCCTCCTTTCATTTTATCTTGTCAGTTTGCAAAAATTGTTATCTGATTTGTCAAGCCAACTTCTTTCGCGACCCGACATTTACATTTCGCGACCCCAAGTGGAGTCGTGAACCATAGTTTAAGAAGCCCTGGTCTAAGGGATGGGCGTGCGCCTCAGATGCTGGTAGGCTGGAATCCTGGTGGGGTCAAACCAAAGACTTGAAAAGCAGTAGTTGCGGCCTGTCCAGCCTCGTTCCGGCGATGAATGGGTGCAAGGGAAAGCTTCACGCGTGGTGCTGCCGTGGGCTTGCCGCATACATTTCCAAAGTAGCCCCGTGGCCCACTTTCTTTTTTTCTGATAAGTCTAGGTCGTAAATTTCGCAGAGGTCAGCAATGTCGCTTGACATGTCTTGCGCATTCCCTGACTAGGTCAGAAATATCGCAAAGACCAAAAATGTCATTTCACACCGGGTCAGGTTTTTCACAGATTGTTGCTCTGGTTCAGGATCCGGGTCCAAGACAAATGCAGAATCCTGCTGGAGTCGACTCCGGATCCGTGGACACCTCTGTTTCACAGTCACGCTAAAACATTAGCGGAAACTTCAATGTTAGGAATTTATAAGTAACTTTGTTGTTGGGAATAGAATTTAGAGCAAATGCCGTTGCCTGTGCATCAGAGCCCAAACTTGTGTGCACACATTTGATTTTTCAAGTGCACGCCAGACAAGTTACAAAATTTCTGCGCGCGCGCAAGTTCACAGCGTAGTGGGAATTCCATCAAAAATACGTCCTGGTTCGTAGAGACCTGGTTGTTTCTTTTCACCGAGACATTTCGGTCATTTGTCCGAAATAGCTTAAAACTGTTTGTACTTCTTTCGTTATGGTAAGTAATGGCATTGAACTTTTTTAATTTAGTATGGAAAAGGTATTGAAAAAGTGTGGAAAACGATTTTTAAAAATGTGTGGGAACCGTGATCGTAGTTATAAAGGGATATACTGACATGGTGACACTGGTGAGCCACGGCTGGAGAAAAATGATTGTTTTTTCAACAACAGAGTTTTTCGGCGACAAAACATTTTTTTTGGTTTACATTGAACCACAATATTGGATGTCTGCAGTGCGGTGCAATGACATCACCACTTGTCAGCCTATAGTATACAAATACGAGGTCACTGGCACATCACTAACAAAAATTGTTAGAAATCTCTCCCTCTGCAAGTGAATAGAATTAGGTAGTCAAACCTTGTACTTTTTCACTCGTCATTTCACCTAAAGCTGTTCAATACCTTCATGTGCAGAAATGTTCCACGCAAGGAACTTGCTGGAAAGACTCCACCGTCGAGCATCGAACCCAAGAAGCTTCGACCAGCTCTACCACATGGAAGACGTCATTGGCACAGGTGGTTCTGGCCACGTTTACAGAGGATTTCGCATTGAAGACAACTTGCCAGTTGCCGTAAAGTTCATTGGACTTTATCAAATCCGCAACTGGGGTCGCGATGGTGGGGAGGCTGTGCCAAGCGAGATAGCTCTTATGAAACGAATTAACCCGCATAAACACGTGATCAAATTGATCGACTGGTTTCGTCGTCCTCAGGGCTTCGTGATGGTCCTCGAGCGGCCTGAGTCGAGCATGGACTTGTACGACTTCATCAACCAACGCCACCCCATGGATGAGGAGCTTATTCGGGACCTGTTTTGGCAAATTCTGCAAGCAGTCCAGCACTGCGTTCAATGCGGGGTCGTTCACGGTGACGTGAAGGACGAGAACATAGTAGTCGACCTGGAGAAAAATCATGTAAAGTTGATCGACTTTGGCGCTGCTTCGATGCTGCGCGACACTGTCTTTGTGGAATTCCAAGGCACCAACGTCTACTCCCCCCCTGAATGGATCGCAATGAAGCGATATTTCGCTCGTTCTGGCACGGTGTGGTCGCTCGGGATTTTGCTTTACGCTATGGCGTGCGGAGACATTCCGTGGGAAAAAGACGAAGATATTGTGAAAGCCGATGTCTCCTTTCGTCGACCAGTCTCGCCCGAACTCGAGTCGCTGATTTGCTCGATGCTGTCTCGTCGCCCGGGCGATCGTCCCGCTTTGGACGAGATCGCCGTCAATGAGTGGATGTTGAAAGGGAACACTATACTTCGTCAGTGCGACATGCAAGGACACTGGGTTTCGTCTGCGGAGTGTATTACCAGCAACCAGTCTAAAGAATCGGAGACAAGTTGAAATTGAGAATTGCGTGTTTTTATTGCAGTTACGTCTTTCTATTACAAAACCTATTCGTTTTGCTTTTACCATCACCGATGTTTCGTTTCATTACCTTTTTTTAATTGCTACACATCGCTTTTGTGAAAATTCGAGGGTTCTATATTTCAATCATGCGTTTTTTGTCATTCCTGTGACCTTTCCTTTTCTCAAGGTCAAAATACGTGTTTTTTTGCCAGGTGATGTGTCGCAGCAGACCAACCTAATTGCTTCGTAAGAATCGTCCCAACCAGAACAGTAGTTTTCCTCATGAAGTTTGTGCAAAGTTTTTAGTAGGAAAACTACACTGAAATGGGAAAGGCACAATTTATGTAGTTATAATCAAATCTTCATTTTAACAGTTGCGTGATTCTGTATGGTCACTTGATTAGCGGCATGAGTCTCGTACGAATTGATAAGCATTTGCAGACCGTCAAATCTTGTTGATTGAACATTATCATTGGTAAAAATCGGTCTCTGTAGTGTAGAGTCTTTCACGTTTTGAAAAGAAACAGTAAATCGGTCCTTGTTCCTTAAAATCACGATTTACTTTGTGCTTACGAATTCAAACGGTGTTGTTGATTATCTTGCTAACAACGCTTAATCCAGATATTGTTGAATCATTTGAAAAGTTCTTGCTGCGCACAGTTGCGCAATCTTAATCAAATCAGTTTGCGTAGCACCGTTCAATGAAGTAATTTAGCTGAAACCTGGATGATGATGATGCATAATTGTCTTTTTATTGTGTGCTTCCACTCACCTGTTTTCTCGGTACTTTCCATTTATATTTCAAACTTCAATTTCAACACTGATCACCTCCATTTAACTCCATACTAGACGTGTTGTACAGCTGTGAAACGTGGCCAAGAACTTCTTGCTGACAAACACGGGTCACCAACGCAAAATCTGCCGGACAGGCACTTCGTGGGACAGGAAAAAAGTAGTTTTGTTTTTAATAAGAGCTGCATTGTAAGTCGCGGTCAGGCTAAATAGCTGTTGTGCCTCTTTTTGCTGCGTCAGATGTGAATGAAGGGTGTTTTTCAAGAACTGTCACAGAGCATAAGAGATTAACTTTCGCAGATGACTGTAGTTACATTTTCGCGATCCTTTGTTTCAATACTGTGAAATTTATGAAAAGCAATCATTTTTCGTTTCAAACAGAACATAAGAACAGGAAGATGTTATTCTGTGTAACGAGAGAAACCAGTTGCGACCCAACACCCCCTGCGCAACTGTGTGGATCATCCTGCAAACGTCCCCCTTCAGTTGTGTTGCTAGTTATCTTTTCGCATGGCCCTTTCATTAACTTTGATGTGTCTTTAATGTTAGTTTGTTTAGGTACACCCGACTTGATAACCGTACTGTTTTTTTCGGTGTCCTGGCAAACTATTTACTATGAAAATGCAAATGCAATATCTTTCGTATCACCAATAAACTTACTACTTCTACGAACCCCCCAAACAAACTTTAAGCCACCCTCAATGCTGTTGATCTGGCGATGGATCTGCTTCTATCCAGGCCAGCAAACACAAGTGAGAAATAGCCTATAACCCATTTAAAACAACGAATCTCAGCTAACCCCGCAGAGGCCAGTGAAAATGTTAAAAATTGTCTCGTTTTAATATTTTTCTATTCAAATTTATGTGATTTACACGGAATGATCTAGCCCAGGAGTCTCCAAACGTTTTTGTCCGAGGGCCAAATGAAGTAATACAGAACATGTCGAAGGCCGGACGTCTTACGTAATGTGATTATTTCGGAGTATGTTATGTTCTTTCAAATCAACAAATTTTCGTGAATATATTATTTTTTCAATAAGAACAAAACTTCTTCGCGGACCGTAGTTTGGAGATCCCTGATCTCGCCAACAAGCTACGCATTGTGCTGTTGGTTGCAGATTTCGCTAACCATGCCAAGTTTGTCTTTTCGTGGCCGGCGTGAGCTGTCTACGGGTTTGCACTTGCAACAAAAGGATCAAGACAAAACCATGTGGCCA
>JGI24159J19872_10012211_pt1 | contig 11216 bp, 9 predicted proteins | sample Ectturendosymbi4_FD_19872 | JGI IMG/M metagenome (IMG submission 19872)
ACTGCATTTTCTACAAGAATCTACCAAATCCATTTTATCATGTTATAAAAGTTCAAACAGAGATAATTGCTGCACCTAGCTAATGGTTAATGATTTTATATCTCACCAAGTCACTTTCTTTTGTTATGGCAATGGTGTTGCTGTTCTCATTGCGTCGTAGATAGGTGGTTCCATTCCTTGTCCAGATGTATTTGAAGTTATTGCTTTTCCTGTACAAAAAGCATTTGTTGAAGCGCTGGTGGTTTGTCCTGGTGAGACTCTCATTAATATTGATACGCTCCTGCGGATGAGTTTTGTTGTATTCCTTTAGCCTGTGTCGATGGCTGTAGATCTCATCTCGGATTCGTCTTGAGCAAAAACTTGCGATGATAGTAGGTCGCGGATTGCTGTCAGACTTCCCAGAGAGTCGATGTGAAACACTGATATCTTTCACAGAAAGGTCTACATCTATAAGCTTTGAGACACTGGTAATGAGCTTATCAGTGTTCTCATTTTCAGACCAGGCCAGACCTTGAAATTCAAGGCACTTCCGTCGCCCATACTGCTCAAGATCATTCAAAGCTTCTTGGGTCTGACAGGAAACGTCCTCGAGTTTTTGAACACAGTTTTTCAAGTCCTGGTTTTCGGAGCGGAGAGCCTTTACCTCTTCAGTAGAAGATTGAAGTGTACGCTTCATATCTTCGTACTGTTCTGACAAAAACTACTGGCTTTTACGAAATTCTCTCATTTCCATGATGATTTCAGCAAGAGCGCTGCTACTCTTGTCAAGAGTTTCCATGACTGTGTTAAGTTTCCCCGCCAATTCATTCACATCTTGCTTCGTGGCCACAGCAGAAGATGTGCTTCGCGTTTCCACTGCCATTATCAACAGTTGAAGCGGAACTCCCCGGTTGTTGAGTCCTGCTTCAGTGTGGGATTGATCCTCCAACCTCGGGAAGGATGGATTGTGACGTCATCGATGTTAACTCCGCGCCAGATGAAGCGGCCAAAGAGAGCTCTTACTTCCATGTGCATGGAAGTCACTTATAAGTGTCGCTTGCTATGTCTTTCCCTTCTCCTTGCTTTGGCCGACTTTGCTCACATGTAGCGGTCGCGCTAGCATGACTTCTACACGGTATAAAAGATAACACACTTTATCAAATTTAAATTAGACTTATTTCAAATAGCCTACACCTTTGTTGAACTTTGTTGAACTGGATGATCAAAACGTACTGGAAAAATCTTACAATTACTTTGGACCCATTTGTAAGCAAGGTATTTACACAGTACAACTGCTGTTAGAGGGCACTTTCAAGGCAAAGCACTTATACATATTAGTTGCTGTTGGATCCCTTTGAAAGCAACGTATGTGCACATTGCAGTTACTGTTGGGCGCCCTTGTAAAGCAGAGTACCTGCACATTGCAATTGTTGTTGGCGGCTCCTTTGACAGCAGAATAGCCTATACCAGTGGGGTAGCCAGCCCAAAAATTGTGGAGGTCAAAAAATTTGAGGGTGCCGAAATTTTTAATTTTACGTGAATAACACTATCTTGTTTGGAAAAACGCCTCTTAAAGCGCAAAATGACTATATGTTCTAAACATTTGTGGGGGGGCATAGCCCTTTCGGCCCCCGTGGCTACGCCTATGTTACGTACACATTGCACCTGCTCTTGGAGGCCCCTTTGAAGGTAGAGTACTGACTTGTGCTGTGGTCCGGAAAATATTATATTGGCGGATAATGAATTTTTTACCTAATCGAGGAATATTTACGTGCTAAATACCTAGAGGGGGCCCTAAAAAGGGGGTGGGTGGAGGCAAGGGCCTCGCTTGCTTCTATTTAGAACACAATACTGCATATAGCCCAGGCAATGAACTTATATGAACATTTGGATCCGGTTGAATACGTTTTGTTTCATCCGACACACGTACTTGCTCAACACTGTTGGCTGATATAAAGTTATCTTCATATTATTGAATACATTGAAGTTGCTGATGAAATGATCACTTCAAAAAACCCCGATTTAAGGCGATTTTTCATAATTAAGCCTAGACATGCAAGTCGACCATAAAAGCAGATCTGGATGGAAAAAAACCGTCAATGGGAGCCCTGGTCACATGCAAAAAAACGCCTACTGCTGTTAACTTGAAGTGAACGTTTGAAGATTTATTGCCGTGTTATTGTTACGCAATAAAGACGAAGAGTAGAACAATCCGCTATCAAGTTTGACAACCTGCCTCTGCTGGCAAAGGATCGGACATGAGCGAACTGTGCAGTTGCACTAGGCGTTTCGGAGGCCTTGCGGTCAGGACTTTGCCCTGACGGGCCTCGCGTTCATTTATCCGGCCTTGCCTACATGCCTTGTTGTATATGTCCAGAAGTCAGACTTCCACTTGATCAACGTGTTTTGTGTAGTGATTGTTTTAAAAAGAAATGTGGCCTACTAGTATGTCTAACCCAGGCAATCTTCTCTTATTTTGTACTATACTTGGAACCTCTACTTGTTTCTTGAGCATCAGTATCAACCTGTCCCTTCCTTTCTATTAACAGCGGCGATCCTTGTCTACCCATATCTTCAACTCAAGTAGGCCTACTGCCTGTGCACAAGTCACATAAATCAGCACGCGTAGATGTTATTTAATGGAAATCGACTTAAATAACATCTATGTGTGCAGATTTTTGTGCTTTGTGCGTAGGCAGTAGTTGTGTCTGTACTGCATAGAAGCAAGATAGGCTACTTTTGGTGCTTATGACCAAGGTCACACATTTGCGCAACCTGCTGTTCAGACAGCCAGATGGAGTTGATTGTGTAGTTGGAACTAGAAGAGTCAAATCAATCATTGCTAAGTTGTCCCAAAACAGAGTAGTGCAGTTAGTGGATTATGGATGTTAACCGTTGCGTCCACGTAGGCCTTATTCTATATTTGTTAAGATCTATAGCCGATTTGAGATAAAAAAGATTACACGTGCCATGATAAAAAAAAAGATAAAAAAAAAGATTACACGTCTAAACACGTGCCATGCACCACGAGATTAACAAGTCTAGACATCAGCAAGGTCATGCATGCGTATTTCGGCCAGTAATAAGCACATAGCGCTTTACAAGCATCTTCCACAAGTGGCTGGCAAACCTTTGAGCTACCATAACTTCTGAACGGATTAAGCTAGAGAGCCAGTTATCATTGGATCCGCGAGACAGCACCGCACGTTTTGAGATAGGTCGCTCAATTGTGATGTCATTGTCACGTCGTTTCAATGGAAAAAAACGTTTTTCGAGTAGGCAGTGATGTGTCCGAGTCATTTTCGTCGAGTCAGAGTCATCTAAAATTTTTTCAAGTCGAGTCAGAATCATGACTTGCTCGAGTCGAGTCAGAGTCAAGTCACAAGAACCGTCGAGTCGCTTCGAGTCGTTGGTTTGCAAGCTCGAGTCAATGTCGTGTCACACAAAGTTTCATGTTTTTTCTATGACACTTTTTTTATTTGAATTGGTGCCCACTGCCCAACATGCCATCAAATGGCACCCGATAAGTTAGAAAATGGTGCTCATAGTTGTTTGATAAATTTGATTGCAGGTTATTTGTATCTAAGTTTTCTCACTTTGCATTTTGCTTGTCTCTTTCGCTCTCAGTCGTTTCAAAAGGTCTAGCCCAACCTTGCTGCAAGTGTTGCAGCCTCTCAGTTGGTGTTGTGGTGAATGTGCGATTCACCACGAACGGGATATGCATGAAGAGTAACACCCATGTGGCGCGAACAAGCAGAAATAAGATGAGAAGCACGTGGCATCTTCATTGTTGCTTGGTGCCACAGCGTGAAGTTTTGTGCGCTCGCTGTTAGGTCTTCCCAATCGTAACAAAGTGATGCTTTGACCAGGATGTGAAGGTGGTTCCAGGTACAACCTTTACAAAAAAAACGTGCAACAGGTGGTTCATTGCAAAAAACGAGGGGATGCTGTTGCAAATCTCGGTTGGCGTTGTATTGAAAGTGTGGTTTTCGCATGCTCAATACATGAACATGACCAGAGATGAACATGCACTTGGATTTAAATCTTGCGACATTTCAGTAAATTGATGTATTTGGATGTTGTCATTTTTGCTTAAACAGATTTGGATTGGAATTGATTATTTTCTTTTAAACTTCTTCGCAACTTTCGGTTAAGTTTTGGGACTACAGATTACGGTAATTTTCGGTTCAGTTTTGGGACTGCAGGTTACTGTAGGACTGCAGGTTAACACTGGATTGCAGCCACCGACACGTTAGAAGCCATTTATTGCAGGCCCAATGCTGCGTCGCCCTGAGTCAACCAAAGAAGAAAGAGTCGAACCGCCAATCCTCAGCATAGTAGCAATTGAGATGAGACATTTGACGAAGTTCACTCTTCTATTGCTGTTACGAATTCTACATTATATGTGGCGTAATCACGTCGCCACATGGGCTCAGGATAATAACAGTGGCAGGAATTTGGATTTAAACAAGATTCTGTTTTTGTATTTGCATTACATTCAACAATATAGTTTTTGGTTTGGATTTGAAACTGAAAAAATTCAGTCACTTTACTGGTATCTGGAAAATGCTCAAGGTCACAGTATGAGGCCTACCGCCATGACCACGATATGTAAATACCACATCAAACCACGATAAGGTGTCAAAAGGGCCAATATAGCGCTCTGCTGACCCCTCAGTGAAAACGAAGTCTCAGGTCTACTTCTATGCAAGTTGAGGAAACTTGATCCTTAATATGCAGCATAGCGAAGCTAGACAGGCAAAGCAGAAAATTTCTGCCAATCTTGATCATCACTAAAGCAAAAAAATGCTATTTCTTTGCGTGCAAACGAACTTGGTTTATCCATGGGGAACTCACAGATTTTGCAAAAATGGCTCTAACTCGAGTCTCGAGTCAATGACTGTGACTCGAGTCAAGTCATTCTGTGAAAAACGTGACTCGAGTCGAGTCACCATTTTCTCAACGTGACTCGAGTCGAGTCCGAGTCACCAAAAATTGTGACACGAATCGAGTCGAATCATTGACTCGAGTCACACTAGCACTGTGAATAAGCTAGGAAAATCATATGCTTCCATTCAAACAGCCATACCGCTCAAACTAAACACGTTGGAAACAAACGTTCTGCGTAAAAAATGTTTGTGAAGAACTTACCTTTGCAGTGATGATCACAAAAGTTGAATTTTTTTGGTGGGGGTCCAAGAGGGCAAAAATCACGCATTTTGGGGGTATTTTGGGGTTCAAGCCACTTTTCTGCCAGCCAGCATCCACCAACCCCACCAAACTTGCAGAAAAGATGTATTTTGGTGTTTGACAAAACGCCACCAAATTTCAAGTCAAAATATTGACAGGAAAATTTTATTTGTGAAAAATTCAAAAAAATCCATTAGGTTGCCGAGCAGTTTTCAGGGTCTATTTTTGGCCATAACTCCCCAATCCCTTAGGCTAGCAGGTACTCAAGGTCTCTAAAGCTTCAGAAAAACTCCTAGAACATTTTAAGCCCCACACCAAGTCATTGCCCCCTGTATTTTGTTCTCTGGACCCCAAAATGTTATCTAAAAGTCATTGTTTCTAACCTTTACTTTTGGACCTCCTAATTTCCCCCAAAAAAATCCGACTCTTTTTGAAAGTATATTGTTTTTGAGTATTCCAGCTGTAGGCGAATCGAAAAAAACGGATCGGAAAAGGTAAAGGAGATGCCGGGAACGTATTTTTGAATGTTTTTGAAATTTTGTCAAAAATTTATTAGGGCAAATGCATAAAATAGATATTTATCAAAAATTTCAAATGCAAAGGTATGTTTTTGGCATTCTCATGTGATTCCTTGCTGTCTCGTGCAGCCAGTGATATTTTCAGTGACTCTCTAGCACGATCCGCTGAGGAGTTGAGGCTGATCAAATGTTTTCCAGTCAGTCTATAGTCACTAGAGTCACTCACCACACGAGTCTAGTGGCTGGCGCGAGTGTTAAAGGTGTTGTGAGCAAGTTTTGTTCACAACACGACTTGACCAAAATTCCAATAAAAAGCGACACAGAACAAAAAGCCTATAATACATATGCAGCAAATGACATAAAGGAGAACGTAGTGAGCAATTCTTATGAGACAATATGTATGTTAAGCAGCAAGGCAATGACCTTATGACAAACCGTGATGCAACGAACACCAGAATGCACAAATGCTGCAAGACGAACTGAAATGCAAACAAGTCTATGCAAGGACCTGGAAAACAAGATATGAAGCAAGATTAACTGGTAAGTTTAATTAGCGAGCTGAATGAAGTCGACCAGAGAGCATCAAGAGTGAAAGCACGAAGAGCAAAGTACCGGGAAGTACAAGACTGACAGGAGATTACGAAACGGAGCCCTCAACCCAACACTAATTAAGGTTGCGATGCACACAGTGAATGACAAGACAAATTTATGAGGCACCGGCAATTGCGAAACGCGCCAGAACAGCCTAGAACCGAAGCTATCATAAGTAAACTAAGAAATTAAACTTCCCGTTAAGAACACCTTGGGATCACAGACATAAAGAATAAACTAAAAAATGATGAACTTTCCTGGTGGGAGCAATACAAGAGAGAACCCACTACCCTATAAATACACCGGGAAGAAGCCCACAGACTTCGGACTACCTCGTGGTCTCGAAGATGGATCTCAACGTTGGAACTGAAGATATGTACGCTTGGTCACCTCTGCGATGTTCTGCTCGTTCGTTCTACAAACTCTACGACGTTCTGTTCGTTCGTTCTACAAACTCTACGATGCTCTGTTAGCTTGCTCAACAAAAATGAACGTTTGTTCTGTACGTTTGATCTTCAACTGAACGTGGTTATGACCAGTACAATCAACATAAGTACGATTGTTCTTCGAACTGGTGGCTCAAGCACCCGTGTTGCTCGAACGGACCTTGTATACTAAAAAGGTACTTTATTGAGCTAAATAAGCAGTATTCTTTCGACCGCATTAATTTTATCATACTATTGTTTGTAAAATACTTAACGTTCTAAATTAAATATCATAATTACAAAAGAACTACCGGGTAGTTCTCTTGTGTTGACTACCGGGTAAAATATAGGTAGGTTTTAAACAAACATTAAGATTTGCGATAACTTACCTTGGTATCCGTAACGAACCCATGTATTAATTACGGCATCTAAATTTGTTCTTTGACATGTCTTTCACATTCCTGACCCAACAGTGATTGGCATTAAAAGATACAATAAAGGGAAGCTCATGCTAAAGCTTTTCAATTTGCGTGAGGAACGAAAGCGCTCATCACGGCGCACTGCTTCGACCGGCCTCATGTTTGCTCTCTCGGTAACAGTGTTTTCATAACTGAATCTTTGGCTTGATTCTGATTTCATGGAAATTTGTTTTACATTTGCATTTCATTACGACATCTCTAAATAATCGCCACCAATCAAATGGCAAGGATTTTACGACACAATTTCCTGTGTCAAGCTCGTTTAAAAATTTTTAGCTGGAAACTACGAGTCGTAAGGTTGTTTGCGGGAAAATATTTGTCATTAATTTGCACAATTTGCAAATGCTGTGCACGATGTGAATTAAACATAAATTCTGAGAACGTCTAGTCCCCTGCACAAACATGAAGCACCCCAATGGAAAACTTTCTGGAGACGGTTCTGCCCAGGCCCGCAGTCAATGGGAGGGAATTCAGGGCTGCACCCCAAAATCTTTTTGTGCTCCCCCGAATTTTGCTGTGCTCAAACATTTTTTTAAACATATGATGAAAACAAAAATCATTCCCCCCTAAAGATGTATTTTTCTTCCTCAAACCTTGAAACCTGGCTACGGGCCTGGTCGTACCAATCTTTTTCTGCAATTAGGATATTTTGTTTCGAAGACCGTTCGGCCTCGAGATGTACCATAAAGTCGAAATATTTTTTTTATAAATCATTATTAGGGGGTCCCCTGTAAGCATTGTGGGGGTCAGAGTTGGGCTGCTATCATGGGCGTCGGAAGGGGGGGCAAGAGGGGGCCTTGGCCGACCCCTGGATTTTGAAAGTATTAGCAAAAAAAGGTTGTTTTTTCAATTTCGAGGGGTAAAAAACAAAATTCACCGCTTTTGTCCCCCCTGGAAAAAATTTTGGGAAAATCCCCTACTGTCCCGACCCCTGGAAAAAATCCTTCCGACGCCCCTGGCTGCTACTGCACTGCTGGTTGGTCAACAGTTTTGAAGGCTACTCCCAATCATTTATGCAGTAGGCCTTTTGTAAACAGTGTTGTGCCCGAATCATTTTTGTCGAGTCAAAGTCACAATCCTTTTGAATGAGAGTCAGCTAATCTTTTTGAGTCAGACGCAAGTAGTGATTTGGACGAGTTGAGTCAGAGAAGAGGAACAACAATTGTCGAGTCACTTCGAGTTATTGGTTTGCAAGCTCGAGTCAATGTCGAGTCAAAATAAAATCAACATTTTGCTTATGATTTCTTTTGCTACAAATTAGTGCCCAACGGACTACAAAATGGCACCTAACGTGCTAAAAAATGGCACCCAACGACCTAAGAAATGGCGTCCAAGGAGCTAAAAAATGGTGCCAACAAGCAAAAATTAGTTCCCAATGTTGTTTTGGGAATTTTTTTTCTTGATTCAAGTTTTTTGTGAAAGCAGTTTCCATTTTACTTCATTCCTTCCCTCTCGATCATTTCACAAGCCTAGCCCGACCTTGCTGCAAGAAATATACTTCCTTGTCCTTCACATATCCAAAAATGAGCAGAGATGAACATGGAGTTGAATTTGAATTTAACACTTGCTGCATTATAGTATTTTGATGGATTTGGATTTTACAACAAAATAATAATGTTTTTTTTATTGCAGACTCGTGGTCGATATCACAGACGCAGTCATAGGCCTGCAACCAGAGGTGTTCGGACTCAGTTTTTTTTGAGTCCGACTCCAGTCCTGAACCAAGATGTAGGAATCCTGATCCTGATCCGAATTATGTTTACAACACAACTACGAAATCCAAATCCTGAAAAAATCCTGTTAACATATTTGACTAATCAATGTGCATCTATCCACAATTTTTGTTTCTGAAAGGTCCGTAGTGGCTACAGGTTCGTTAGTGGACCTTCCTAATTGAAAAGTTATTCATCCGTCACCTGTAACGTGACGGTAACACACAATGAATGTGTATTACAGTGCACTAGGCTTGGTATTAATGCACTAAACCCTAAACTTAAACCAAAACTGTAAATCTGAACGCAAAAGTTTGGAAACATTTGAAGAAAGTAAAAAAGTGGTCCCTTGACGAGTGCAACCATTACACTGCTACCAGCATGAAAGACGCCAAGGTGAGAGTCGAACCGAAAATCATTCACACAGCAGATGAAGACGCATTCGCTATACTAGCACAACGATGCTGTTCAAGTGACAAAGTCAGCATTTTATTCTAACTCTCGCCATACCTATAGCCACTTTCTTTCTGAAAATCAAAGTTTTGCCAAACACAGACCCGGAAAAATAAAACCACACATAACCAAAAATGGCACTAATACTCAGATCCAGAAAATGCAGCAACCAAGAACATTCAATGAAGCATGAAGCTGAAAGCAATATTACCAATTAAACTTTTAATCACAAAACAGCATAAGCTTGCTAGACTTGCTAGATCCACTAACAGTAACTGATGAATAAGACCTAACCGATAAGTAAATAGGCAGGAACTGATATTGGTGCACACTAAAACAGATGTTAGGCTACAGCAAAATAGGCACAGCAACGCCACATCTCTAACCTCGACAACTCAAAATTTACAAAGGTAATCTTACATGATGTTGTATTGAGCCTGATAGTGGACTGATGGGATGCTATGGTGGTGGATTGGTGCCCTGCAGTGAACGACACGTCGGTGTAACAGCGCCTTTTTAACACATTTGCAGTTGATTTGAACTACATTAAATCCTAAATCTTTACAAAAATTCTTTTTGTGATTGTGCTGGCGTCAAATCCCAAACCAATGAAATTTGAAAATCCTGATCCTGAAACTTGAATAAAACCGTAGTCCTGATCCGATCCGGTTTGTTCAAAATGTGCTGAATCCTGCCGGACTCGAGTCCTGAAATCCGGATCCTGTACACCTCTGCCTACAACCCAAGAGCACGAAATATGGATAGCTATACTGTAGCACGTTACAGAATCGGTTTTTGCACATGACGAACACTGAGGAGCAAAATACTTTAACATGATCCAACTGTAGCGTCCTTCACCCATCACAATGCACGGATCCAGTAGTGTGAGAGAAATTAAGGCATTCTAACATCAAAACTTTGAGGCAAACAGCTACAGAGAAAGAGAAAAACAGTGAAAAATAAGTCAAATGGGCGTGCACACTGGCGCTCAGAGGCATGCAAACTGTTCCGATCAAACTTTCAAATGCTTTGCAGTGCATTTGTCATGAGATCAACAGTGACCTAATTTTCCTGAATTTTGAAGCAGGTTGTGACAATTAGCATTGTACCATTTATATTTCTTACATTTGTTACGTTTGATTTGTGATTCCTTGTAGTTTCTGCTTAAACTAGATTTTGATTTGATTTGATGATATTGTTTTGTAATTCTTCGCAACTTTCGATTCAGTTTCAGTTTTGGGACTGCAGATTACTTTAATTGATTCATTCAGTGGAGTTTTACGAAACTGTCGCGATTGCATTTTGTGTTTACCGATTCTGCCGTGTAACTTTATGTTACGATTACGAACCACACATCTGCTGAAACGCAGGGCTGGAAAAAGTTGGGCTAGACCAGTGGTGCCAGAGATGCCACTTTTGATGTTATAACATCAGATTTGATGTTTTCAGATATTTTTTGATGTTTGATGTCCATGCTACGAATTTGATTTTGAAAGCTATTTTATTATTGTAAGCATCACTTTTCTTATTTTTCAAGAACTTTTGCAAGATGGTTGTTTGCAAGTTTACCGACCGCTTTGAGTTCATTTGGTCATTTAATGCAGTGCTTCTCAACCTTTTTGATGTCGCGGCCCACTTTTCGCCGAGACTTTGATTTTGGGCCCACTTCACGAAAATTTTGTTTCAGAAATCATGACTAGGCGTGATTATGGCGACGAAACAATCAATTATTTATCCCAGAAACGAAGTTGCAGCAAAACAAAAGAGCGTTAATTACATCCTACAGCCGATTGTGGATGTGCTAAATGAGGCAGAACTTTTCCGTAGATTTATCGATGACATAATTTGGATTTCTGCATCAGAAATATC
>JGI24159J19872_10012213_pt1 | contig 11214 bp, 6 predicted proteins | sample Ectturendosymbi4_FD_19872 | JGI IMG/M metagenome (IMG submission 19872)
GTTGTTTAAATGTTTTGATATTCAACATAACAAGAATAAATGAGTATAGAAGTATGTTGTAGACGTTATGGATTATTTATATTTTATTTGCTGAAAAATTTGAAGCAAAAATAAATGCAAATATTTTCTGTTTTAAAAAATTTGTTTTCTTCATGGTTTATCTTTCGTAAAAACTGTGCCTACATCTTATTTTTAAATTATTAGAAAGGGTGTACATTTAAATTTTGCCATGGGCGCCCCTATGCCACTGGTTGATCTACTTTCAGTTGAAAGGGTATGAACTGAAAAAATAGATTTAGATGATTTCATTGATGAATTTGACAGTTGACATGACAATCGAAGGATTAAGTTACACTGAGTTGATAATTATATAAAATTCTAACGTAGCCTATGCAGGGATCTGTGTGTCAGAATTATGTTGCTCATTGTCTATTTGTCTGAATCTTTTTTGGTTTAGAGCTAGTGTATGTTTCACATATGACAAGACAGTCATTCATAAATCAACGCAGGGTTGAAAAGTCAGCTTTTGAGGATTAGAGGAAAAGTCAGTGTGAATAATAAAATGAACGACTTTGTTGGGAATATTCTGCAAAATAAGTTTCTGCCTGCGGTTGCATCTTGCTATCATGTACACGCCAATGCACACCTATCTGCGGCGCTGGTATGCTACTTAGATGCAACTGGTGCTGAAACCTCGATGCTGTTGAACTGCAGGGGTGGGCAATTATTTTGCTGCTCAGGGGCCACCTTGAGAAGGCCGCATTTAGCGGAGGGTTGTGGCTTCTCATGAGGGTAGAAGCAAGACTCTGTTTATAGCCTCAGCACCAATATTCACTATGAGAATTGAAGGAACTTTCAGATTTGAAGATTTTCCTGGATGCTTCTGCAGGCCACTGAAAACGCTGTGTCGGGTCACATTTGTCCCGCGGGCCGCTATTTGCCCACCCATGGCATACTGCATTGAATAGTCCTCATCCTATCTACGCTACACACTCGCAATAGCAGTTGCATAACATTGTTATGGTTACACCACAATCACAAAATGTCCATAAGCTACCACAAAAACAGATTAGCCAGTAGTCACCAAACCGTTGGAAGATGGTTTATTTTTATGTACTTTGTAATAAGAATATTTTGAAAGTAGTTGGCTATCAACAGCCTACTTGTCTCTGTGTCATGATGGAATTCGTGGTTTGAACCATTTAGCTTTCATGTGAATTGTGTTCACTTTCTAAAGCTGCTTTCGTTCATGAGGCCAGCACAATTGTGTACAGAAAACGCTATTTCGATTTACATGTGCAGTGCTGTGGAAGTTGCGTGGTTAGCACAGAATTTTTGACACAGCAGTATACGTGTGTGATTTCATCTACAGTGGCGTTTAGGTGTCTTTAGTGATTAATAATGTTAGTTCATCTTTTTAATGATATTCACAAGCCTATGTTGGGTTTGATAGGGTTAATCATAGCAACTTAATCTTCGAAACAATGAAAAATCACCATGCAAGTTAGATATTGATGTTGCCCCCCTATTTTTTCCTTGGTCCCGCAGTGGCCCTCCCACTTTTTTCATTCTAGAATTGCCACTGTTTGACACCCAAAAACGGCTTAAAAACACTACTAAAACCAATCTTTCAAGTGTAATACAATCCTTCAAGGTTTGCTTTTGCTGCGCTTACAAGTTTTCAGCAACACCACCAGGTGGAACAAGAGTTGCGTCACTGCAATGATTGTCAATCAATTGATGCGTTGATGCGTGAAATGATTCAGCAACTTAAACACGTGACTACGCCAGGGTTTAGCAAAAAGCAGAGAAGCTGTAGCGTCTGATGTGTTTTATCTGTTGCTCATGGGATGCTGTGTTGGTAAGAGAAACGGTTTGCGTATAAATATTGGCATTGTGTTTCAGCGAGCTCTACCAGCAGAGTAATGATTTTAGAGCTACAGACAGCAAAACAGACACCACTACATTAACGTGAAAACTGTTAAAATCACCCAACTAATCCTAGCATCAAAATGGTTGGCTCGAGCCAGCTGCTGAAATGGGCTCGAAAAAAACAGAAAACAGTTATTGCTTTTCATGTTAGTCCTTGCAAACCCACGATCTTTTGTGAGTGGTTGGGATATCAGGGTGTTGGCAAGAAACGGAAACGCATTAACAAATGATTAAAATTAAGTCATGATCATTGCTTCTTTCTTCGTTGTATCTTCTGCTGCTGAGTTTCAGTCTGTTGCAAAGGCTGTTTGCAGATACAGAAAAGCAGCCCTGACAACAGCTTCGCTCGGTCGTTCGGCGTAGTTTCTTTCTGTAACTGAGTGTGTGATGGAGTAATGTTAGTAGGCGCCTGAGAATCAGTGATGAGTAAGAGAAGTTAGGTAAACTCTTATCAGTTGTCACCGAGAGACTAAAGAAAGAAGATTGTGTGGCTTCATTCAAAATTGAAGAAACACATGTATTTTGGTTCAAACACTCCATGTTAGTCGGTATGCTTCTTCTAAATAATTCAATGAAACCTCGAGGAATTTGCATGNTCTGCTTTTACGACTTTGCCATGATTCGACTAACATCGATTGTTCAAGAAACATACAGACTAACATACAATGAGAAACATGCAGACTAACATACAATGAGAAACATGCAGACTAACAATCAGTACTATTGCTGAATGATTCGACTGCGTCACGTTTGTGGAGATGGAGACTTATTGCTGAAATATTTCTTCTGCAATTTCAATTGTCGCTCTGGTCTATGCCAAGTAGAATTCTGTGCGTGGAACGAACGATCCTCGGTGGCGGTGTGATCAACTCACAGCAGTGGCCATACTATCACCTTGTTCAAAGACACCTAAGGCAGTGCTTGTCAAACGGGTGTGTGTAGTACAACCCTGCGTCTTCCAGCAGCGTTAAGTGTTCGCCCACATCAAGTTACGTTTTTCGTCAGGACGTTTGAACCCTTGGTTAGAAACAATTTGCGTTTTTTTATTCAGCATTGAGCATCTTCATCCAACTTTTTTATCTGCTCGTTCATATGTTTGAAACTGTTCACAAATCTCCATCCTTCTCCCATTATGTTGTACTTCTGTATGACGGTGATCGAATGCAGTAGCCTCTGGTGCGTTGTTTCAGTGTTTGTCCCTCGTCAGTATTGCCAGCGCGTGACATTGCAAGATAGATGCAGCACCTACCCTGCGAGCTGCGATGCGCTACGACTCAGGCGTTTTGTATTTTTGAGTTGTTTCTTATGAAATGAACCATGCAAGTGTCTGAGCCAAACACTTAAACGAAAAAACAATACCTCAATTCAAAGTGATATTGTTCTCACTTACAATTTGGCAACTTTGTCATGAGCATCTTTTTATGTAGATTCGCGCACTTCCAAGCTGAACAGTTAGGTCTCTGAATCACTGGCCTAATCGTGCAGTGGGCTGAAGCACTGTTCACTGCAGCCATGGAAAAGAAACAGGTTTGGTGCAATTACAATACAGCATATTTATTTTATTTATAAATGAATTATATCAACAGAACTTCATTTAGACAATTAACTATTTGTATGTTTTGTAGCATGGCACTCGTCGTCATGAATTTCGGTGATGTTTTCACTGGTTTAGTGTGAATTCATTTTTACCCATTTCCATTTTTAATGTTTTATATGCTTGTTTTCTTGCATAGAAAGAAGATTCGGAAACGTTTATTTCACTCAAACTTCTTGCTTGCCGCATGTTGATTGGCTTGGTGCTACTTACCTGTCTGGGTGTTGCGTGCGTGGTGGTCGGATATTACTGGGGATTCATATCGACCAACTCGTGTAAGTTTTTCAAGTTATTCATATTTTGCGCCTCATCAATGATGCAAGTTGAGCTGCAGTGATTCTTGATGTTGCCGATATTTCTTAATTTTACTAAAAAAAAAGAAAACGAAATACTGCATCAGTGCATTCGACTCGTTAGGTTTCTAATGGAAATATCTCGGGCACATGCTTGCCCTTCGCAAAAGTCGTGAATATCTTGAGTGCAATACCCACGCTGTTTTTTGCGATTGTTTATTTTGTTGTGAAAATATCGACATCGTTCTTGTGAGCAAAGTCCATCCTTGCTTTGAAACACCCTCAACGATAGCGATACAGTGAAGAAAATTTTGAAGCGAATGGTGTGCGTGATGCCTGGTGTTGCTGGTTAAGCAAAGGTATTTCGGGCACCACGAAACGGTACTGGTGCTGAATATTCAACATATTACCAGTTTTCCTGGGAGAGTTTTTGTTTTTGCAGAAAGAGTGAAATTTGTAACTTTCTGAGAGTATTAGATTTACAGACTTTTTATTGCTGATCTTAGATACTCTAGATATGCATCACGAAAGCATGTGGGTGCAAATAATTTTTAATGATGTTAAAAAAACATCAGAAAATCGAATTAATTCAAACCAACGTAAACAAGCTCAAATCTGCAAAATTATTTCAGTTTTGAAATATGTTTTATTCGTATAAACCAGGAGACTTCAAACTACGGCCTGCTGGCCAAATTTTGCTTACGAAGACATTTTGTCAATAATGAAAAATCAATATATTTACGAAATATTTGTGCCTATGGATTTGATAGAATGAAAGCTATCTTGAAACAATAACGTTACGTAAGATGTTCTGCCCTCGAACTGTTGTGCAATAGCTTAAGTGGCCCCCTGACAAAAAAGTTTGGAGGCCTCTGGTATAAGCGTTCAATCTTTCGTCTATGCTTTAAACGGAACCCATGCCATGTTTGCTCATACCTTAATCTGCAACTGCAAGCCCCGAAGGTTGGAACTTTTTAAAGTTCGGTTCTGCTACTGCAAGCCCCGAAGGTTGGAACTTTTTAAAGTTCGGTTCTGCTACTGCAAGCCCCGAAGATTGGAACTTTTTAAAGATTATTGTATAATCTTAAAACACTGCCTAATACCTACTCAGAAGAATCGCTTGAAAATTAAAACTTGCTTGGCCAAAAAGACTTTGGTTTGGCGCAGCTGGCATCATCGACAGCGAGCCGGACACAGTGCCCGAACCTGAACCGGGCGACTTCCTCATTGGGGTCGGTAGAAGTGACGTAACCGGTCCAATCGCGCAAGTGAACATGGTAAGTTTAATCAGTGAAAAACAGCACAGGCTTTCTTACGGCTTCAAAACGATGATTTTTCTACCCCAGATGGGCTACGCAAACCCTGTACAAACTGCGTCAGGACTTCATCTTCGACTGTATTCCCGCGCCTTCGTGGTCGCGGACACTGGCAACAAAACGCGCGTCGCGTTTGCGTCGGTTGACATGGGAATGGCCTCTCAAATAGTGAAGCTCGAGGTTGTGAAAAAACTGCAAAAGAAATACGGAAACATGTAAGTGTTGCTAAGTTGCGTCGATAACCAGCCTTCTGCAAGAGCAAGCGGATTGTTCCGCGAACCTTTGAATGGCTACATGCTGATTGCGGTGCGACTGAAAGAAAACGTTTGAAATATGACCAAAGTGTAGCGTTTTTTTACTGTTTTTTTTGCAAGGTGATTTATAACTTTTTCTCCTTGCAATTCAATCGAAGGAAGAAAAACGATCATCAAATGTAGACAACTTACCTAGCAAGCGTGGCGTAAGCCGCTGCGAGCATGCGATTATAACCAAGCCAGGCTGCCGCGTTGTGTGCTATTGGTCAACACCCTGATTTTATTCATTAGTTACGGCAACGGTTTTTACGTTCAATCATTTTTGTTCATCGTAGCTTTCCTGCTGATGTCTGCTGGGCGAAAGCTCGAATCAGAAATTTATTGTGTGTTATTTGAATTACGCTGCAAGGTTCACCGAGCGCAATGTGGCCATTTCCGGCACACACAGTCATTCTGGACCTGCCGGATTTTTTCAGACCATGCTTCCAGAAGTAACATCACTTGGAGCAGTGAAACAGTCCACTGATGCATTTGTTGATGGAATCGTGAAAAGCATAGAACAAGGTTAGCTTGCACGTTCTCGATATTAGTATTCAAGTGTGCTGGCGCATAGCAGTTTTACTTTCGTAGCTGATCTAACGTGGTTAGAGTTGTACACTCAAACTTTGTCAGCAATTCGGTATAGTGTGTTGAATGGGCGCACAAAACATCTGCTTGTAAGGGCAAAATTTGTAAAGTAACGCAAATTTTACTTGCGGTAAGTGGCTTGTCTTTTCATGCAGTAATTCCAAAACGTTTCATATTTAGCCGCCTTTCAAAAAAGTTCGACGTTTTGGCCCACCTAAAATGCACAAATTTCAACACAACTAACAAGAAATATTTTATGTGCTGGCTAGAATAATGCCTTGCAAACAGTACACAGATTTTTCATTAGGCTGCCTTATTGTTCCTTGTAGAAAATGATTCTCGGCTTATTCGCCATTAGCCAGTTCAATCACGTTTAGTTGATTTAGTCTGCATACGATATGCTGATGAACAGAGTAAATTATATCAAGACTTCATAATAAAAACTTCACGAAACTGACGAAAGCAGCGAATATAGTGCATCTGGGCGTGAGAGAGATGCAGGCCGTCTGTATGAAAGCGGTTACAAAAAAGAATGAAAAAGAAAAAAGCGGTACTTAATTGATTTACAATTTTTCACTGACAAAAAGCTCGCAACAACGCAAGACAGCCGGGCACTGCAAAACTCAGATGAAAAGCAATGTCAGTATTAGATCCTATATTTGTTTTTTTTAACTAGATTTCCCGCACACAGATTCCTCGTTGAAGCTCTATATCAGGGGTCTCCAAACGTTTTTGCCCGATGGTCACATAAGCTATTACACAACAGTTCGAAGGCCGGACATCTTACGTAATGTGATTATTTCGCGATATGTTACATTTTGTCAAATCAAGAAATTCTTCGTAAATTTATTATTTTTTCATTATTGACAAAATCTCTTCGCGGGCCGGATGAAATGGCATCGCGGGCAGGATTTAGCTCGCGGGTCGTAGTTTGGAGACCCTGATTTAAGGCAATCGTAGGACCAAAGTTGGCACAGCAAAAGGTAGATTTTTGAGGGGGAACTGCACATACGAGGGGCACACTTTCATGCTTTTCAGACAAACGGCCAAATGGGTCACACCTGCACGGGATCCTCAAAACTAAGATGGCCTAGGGCCCCGCGCTGCCTAAGTCCGTCCCTGAGCGCGAGGTATCTGGTTTAACTACCTAAGGTACTAGTGTGGTCGATTCTGTGCAACCAGATATGTGAAAAGTAACACGTGTAACATATTTATTCACAGCCCACGACTCAATGACGACTGGAAGACTTTACGTGGGAACAGACACTGTGGATAATGGAAATATCAACCGAAGCCCGAGCGCGTATCTGAAAAACCCCGAAAACGAACGTGCACAGTACGTAGTCGTAAAGTTGTTAAGACAGATTTTTGCCTAAAAACATTTGTTCTTGCCGAGTGTCTACCATCTCGTTTTTTTGGCAGATACCAATACAATACTGAACAGGAGATGACTTTGCTTAAGTTTGAGACAAAGTCAGGTGAGTTGCGAAACGTATTTTATTTTTTAGCAACGCCGGTTACTTCTTGAGCAGAGCAACCAATACTCTCCTATCGGACATAACTTTTTGGATATTGTAGCTTATCAAAACATAGCTGTGTTAGCTCACGTGTGCTGTCTTTCAGATATGAATGGATTTAAGTTTTTCAAATCTACGTCCAATGCGACAATTATATTTAAAAACCATTCCAAATCCGATAAATTGACGGTTTCAAAATCCAAATCCGGTTTAAATCTAAAATTCTATCGATCGTCTTCTGCTAAAGGCAGAATAAATTGACCAATCATTTTGCCATGTGTTTTCATTTATTCCAATGTTCACTAATAATAGATTTGCTCATTCCGCGATGGCTCTTTGTATTGTTTCTGTTTATTAGCTGCGTCATATGAAACAATAAATAAATCAATGAATCCAAAGTAGTATTTGCCTGATGAGGCAAGAAAGACAATACTAAAAAATACCATGGAAAAAAACGCAGTCAATGTATGCTCTTATCTTCGGCTCGTAGCACTATAATAGTGGACATGTAGAAGACGTCTGGGCAAGTACTATTAGCATCACATGCAACGAAAAGCTCAGTCATAAAGTGTAAGACAGCAAATCAGTCGATCAAATGGCCACTGTACAAAATACAGCACAAGTGACTCGTTAGCACTAGGCTACTCGTATATAAAACACTATAACGATAATGGGTCAAGAAAAGGGACGGAATCAATGAAAGTCACACAAATTCCTTAATTTTGATGACATGATACATAAGAGAGCAGGCGTGTATTGTGCCTTGCACCACTGGATAGTATGTGATCCGAATACAAACAAGATGTACAACTTCGACGAATGTGAGAAATTCCTGTGAAGCAAACTTGAAGATTAATTGCAGTATTCTACACTACAGCTCCGTAACAGAATGGAAAGTTGCGAAGAGGTCAACACGAGATTATCAAATCCAATTTAAATCCGGTTAAGCAGAATTTATAAAATCCAGAAACAAATCCATCACAAAGCTGAACATCCGCCGGAATTCAATCCATTTTCATCTCTACTCTATTTGCATGTCATCGCTTTTACATGACTTTTGCAAGTGACCAGCGATTGCATTTATTTTGCTGAAGAGCAACAACACTTGTGTTGACAGTCTAATTCCAACTTCAAATTTACTGTCCTTCTGCTTTATTGACTTGCCTCTAGGCGAACCGATTGGCATGTTTACGTGGTATCCGGTGCATGGCACGAGCATGAACTTTAGCAACGAGTTGATCAGCTCGGACAACCGGGGAAGAGCCTCCGCGCTTTTTGAAAGGATGATGCGTAAACCCATGGAAACGCAGAGCGGCAAAGTAAGAACCTTCTTGTATTAGTTCGTGATTTAAATTCTTACCGTAAGTGTTAATGCAGAGGTGGCGGTGAATTTCTTTGCACTTCAATGGCGAAATGAAGGTATTCCCCAAATGCAGAGATGCTTTGGTCAGCCTTCCGTTCGGAGACCCAAGTTTTTCGCTCCTCGACATGTGCCGCCTGTCCGTATCCACAAACTATTTCTTACCCGTGTTGTAACCATGGTGAATATTGCCAAAACCAGTTGTTTAAAGTTCCACTCTAGTTTTTAAGTAGCAGACTACAGTTTTGAATGGTTTTCACGGGAGAGGGGGATATTGCAGATGAGCTTGGGACGAATTGCCAGCGTGCCATTGCAACGGCCCACCCATACAATGGGAAGGTCAATTCGCAAGCGAACTGACAACAGTCGGAATGAATGACAACTTACACAATAAAGCAGACCTTCGCACAGAACAAAGCATGAAAGCTAAACAGTGGCTTAATAAGGCGCATGTGAACCAGAGCCAATTGCCTGTCATAAAATGCGACAGCTTTTTACGCCTCGCAAAATGTCGTCCAGCATTCCTGCTGTCATCCGGGACAATCACTGTCAGAAAAAACGCTGCGGCGAATCTGACGTAATACAATTCACGAATCGAAAATATTTCTCGTTTTCTGACGATTATAGAAGCTTTATCCAGCCCGACTAACATGGAGCAGCCATTAAATTGTCCGAGTCATTGCTAATGGTAACAGAAACGCAAAAGCAGTTCGATCTAGAGATTGAACAAGCTTACGTATCGGAGTACGTTTAATCAGGTATAGAAAAAATGTGTACACGATAAAATTTTCTTGGAAGCTCGGTTGTAAAGTTTCACAGCGAAGTTTTTTGTTTGCGTTAATGTAGAGGTGCAGTGGAGATGAACAGACTGTGATAATATGCAAATAAAAGAATAGTGCTGAGTTACGAAACTCCGCTGCTGATCCGATACAAACATTTCATACCAACACGTTCAAATCCAATTTAAACCATAACTGTGTAAAAGATGTTTTACCATTATTGCTAATTTAGCTAAACTACTGCTGATTAAGAAGTAAGCAAGACGAAGAATTCCTTCAAATATATCAAATATAACTTTGGAAGCATCTGGAACCTCTAACAGGCTACTGATAGAGTTGCTGAGTCCACCTATAGTTAACATCCAATTGAAAGTTGTGTCTCAATACTTAAGAATTAGCATCTATAGGAAGGGGTTGCTCATTGCCAAAGCGCCTGCTGCTTTTTTGCAGGAGTCCTTCGTCGCTGCGTTTGCTTCCGCAAATCTCGGCGACGTGTCTCCTCGAACGAAAGGTCCTATTTGCATTGATACAGGTCAGTTGCAATGGTGCAGTGTTCTTGATTAATAAAACTTTCCTCTGATTGGATTAAACAAGCTTTCCTCTGAGCGCTTCTCAATCGAAAGGTTGGGTGGTCGATCCTTGGCTGCAAAGTCCACTTGCGTCTATAGATGGTTACCTTCTTCGGCTGACTGCCGCATATGTATGTGTTTGACTGAATTTGCTTCTTGCCGAGCCGTTGAATTAACGAAGTGATGCACAGAGCGCGAATCATTCACTTTGCAACCGAGGATCGATCACTCAACCTTTCGATTGAGAAGCGCACTCCACTTGTCTGCAATCTCCGTCTGCGGTTATGTTTTGAGTTCCATTGAAACTTTTTGAGATTCAATTGTTTACGCATTAGACATGAATGACTTACTTTCGAAAAAGTGTTTTGGAGCCGGAGTTCAAGCTTTGAAAGTGTAGTTTGTGCAAAATGAATTGGGAACAACTGCTTTAAACAGTTTCTTTATCGACGTTAAAGCAAAGGCCTAATTCGCATCAGCAAAACTGTTGCAGTTTCTTCAGCCTCAAATTTCGCTTTTTTGTGGATTGCAATTACTGTAAAACTGAGGTTGGGAGATATCTTCAATCAAACTGCTAAAATATTTTCAACAATGGTTTGCTTCAGGTGCAAAATGCGATTTCGAAAAATCAACTTGTGGAAACCCACCAAGAGTTCAAAACTGCGTAGCGTTTGGCCCTGGGTTGGACATGTTTGAGTCGACTGATATTATCGCGAAGAAACAAGTAGCCACTGCGGATCGCATATACAAAAGGTAAATATCTGCGAGAACGCAAGAATCTGATGTGAATGCGTCGTTAATATTGAATAATAATGCGAGTGACAACGAAGAACAACCTCAAGCTTACCGCTATAGAACGCAATGCTTTATACTTTAGTTCAGGGGTTCCCAACCTGGGGTACATGTACCCCTGGGGGTACATTTGCCTATCCGAAGGGGTACATTTAAGGTTAGCAATAGAAGGAAAAATATATTT
>JGI24159J19872_10012215_pt1 | contig 11214 bp, 9 predicted proteins | sample Ectturendosymbi4_FD_19872 | JGI IMG/M metagenome (IMG submission 19872)
AAGGCGTTGTGGGGTGGGGGTGAAGGTGTTGTGGGGTGAAGGCGATGTTACGATCCAATCTTTAATGAAGCTCAATGAGACAGAGGGACAAATAGCCATTGGAACGATAGCTGTGTTGGTGTCGGGTTTTCGTGACAGTCATACGTTTTTTTATGCAATGGTTCGTTGTGATTTCATGCAATTCGCCATAATTGTTCGAGGTGTATCACAAAACGGGATTAAATTAAGTGATCCACAATGCTGTGAGTGTGACACTGTAGTAAACAAAAAATCCATCGTTTTAAATTTTCTATAACTATGCTTCTGACAAGGTTCGACAGATGCGGTGGTTTCCCACTACAGTTTTTACAACGCCCACTTAGCAAGAACCCTGCATTGATCAGTTGCAGAACCTTTGTGCAACTCGTGTCTGGCAATATATATAATAACACTGAATCGGACGCAACGATAGATGCACTGTAAGCCAGATAAAGCAAACAAGCAAAATTTTACGCTGCGGGCCTCCGGTTTGTTGGAGAAGGCTTATCGGCAGAGTGCAAAGTGCTGCTGTACGAAATGAACTTCTCCTATCGAGTAACTAGCTCACTCACCGCACTTGAAAATGTCGCAGCACTCTCCGTCAGGGTAGCAGCAGCTCTTTTCTTCATCTTTGACCCTTTTGTAGTTGGGCGGGCATTCGATCGGCTCAGGGCAACTCTCGCGCTGCACTGTCACGTTGTAACATTCTTTTTCCTGCGTAGCTTCCTATAACAACACAACAGCTCAGTCGTTCATACTGAAGATGACGTGCGGCTGTTTCAGAGCAGTATACGCTCATGCTTTCTGTTGACCACAAACTACTGGAAAGTCTTGCCTGAAGGAAATAAAAGATACGATTTTTTAAACCTTACATTTTACACAGGGAGGAGTAGCAACACACTTCGCTGATTTGCTATTCAACGTCTTAAGAAAAACCAAAAAGATGCGGGGAAATATTTTCAAGAATAACTTCAATATGGGATAAGGTGGTTGATGTGACTACACAACCGCCTGTCCTATATATTACGACGAGTCACTGGAAATTTTTATTGCCTTCCGACAGACATGCAACAGGGTTAAAACGCCATTGGTGCTACCGCTCTGAAAGGAAGTGACAATAAGAACAGTTTCAGGTTTTTGACAACTGCGTGACATGTTTTATGTTCCTGCTCTTCGTCCGAAATAGATTTATCGAAGCCAACCTCAGTGATCTACTCGTTAGCGTCACCCACAGGACTGCATGCCAGGACTGAGCTCGTAAGAGACGGAAAAGGAGTGAAATCTACATTAAACTNAAAACAATTGTACGCAAACAAATCGCCTGTGCATTTTGAATTTTTTATTTCGCCAGCAAATCATGCNCTACCTTCTCAGCCGAGCAGGTGTAAGTGTCAAAACATCCCCGTTCGACATCGCCCACTGTCCAGGAGGATCCGACTCTCTTATTATCCAGAACCTCGGCTTGGAACTTGCAGTACGGGCAGCCTGCAACAGTACGTTCGTGCACGCTTGACACGTGACAGCTTACACGGTGTGTCTATCACTGCATGAAAATAAACTGGCCTCTTTCGCGACGGGGCCTATGGCGATTTTGAAGGATATATTTTTACGCTCAAACACGTGAAGATTAACCGAATGTTCTGTAAGAAATTGGAGGCCAACATTTATGATCAGTTGCGAAAATCTTGCTTGCTGCTCCAGTACGCAAACCTAGAAGCACGTCACAGGCAGAATCAAAAGCTTTTGCGCCTTTGCTACGTGCTTGTTGCTGCCATTGTTCGGCAAAAATTTCACTTCCGCCGTGCTGCAGTGATTGCGCGCAGTACGAAATTTAACCAACAAAAAGAAGAAAACTTGAACGTAGGTTTTGGTCCGGGGACCTTCTGCTATGATTCTGCCAGCCACTCTTGTTTTACAGCCTATGAGTTCATTCCTGCCTCAGCAAAGCAATTCAACGACAAACGACCAAGGGCGAAGGGTATTTTGACACAAACGCAAGTCATCCTAAAACTGTTCTAAACCATAACTATCAACGAACACAGAAGTTGGAGTGAACCTCTGGTTGTTTCTGCGATAATGAAAACTACACATTCTGGCTTTTAACGTACGGCACTCCACGAGCACGGTGCATCCGCAGTCGTTGATCTTTGTGATCATCTCGTCGTATGGAGAAGGACACTTCTCCAATTCCGGGCATGGTCTTCTGGTGCAGGTCTGCAAAATGGGGGAGGAAAACGTCAAGAAACGTTTTTCAGGCACCAACGATGTTTGATCGAGATGCAAATCTTTTTCGTTTGAAATAAAGCTATTCAAGATCAGGTGTTTTCTTCAACTCATTTGAGATATACAAGTGTAAAACAAAACAAAATGGCGACTGTCAATGCTATGCTTTAACCATCCGACAGAGCATACACCAGGAAGCAGTAGAGAGCTTCAGCTGAGCACCCCTTACCAGGGATCGAGTTTAAGGGGGGACGGGAGAGACATGTCCCCCTCAACTTTTGGACAAAGGGGAACACACTATTTCTTGTCCACCCCAATACTTTGATAAAAAATTTATTGAAATGTTGTGTCTGTTTTATCTACTTTGACAAATAACTCTTCAAGTGCTAATACTAAAGTTTTGTATACTTAGTAAAGAAGCAAGTACCCCTAGTAATCATTGTCACGTACTAGCGCAACACTATGCAACTGCCATAACACCATGGGCGTAGTCAGGGAGCACTTGGACAATGGCCCACAAAATATATTATTTCCATAATTTGCTTCCCACATGGCCAAATATAAAAAAGGTCGTAGCACGGTTGAGTGAACACGGTGACGTCATCGAAACGCAAACAATGCACACTAACAACTTTGTTCCCCTAAAGTTTTTCCTTTTCTACGCGACTACCAGACAACGCTCAAAAACTACTGACCCACCAAAGCCAGCAGGTGTTGACCACCACGAGAGGAATTCTGAAAGTGCTTAAGATTTAAAACTGTGGTCTTAACAGGATACCATGGATTACTCTTCATTCTCCCATCAACGAGCCCTAGCACATTCGTCTAGCAACAAGACACGGAAGGTCCTCACCTCCTTCTTGCATCCATCGCTGTCTACCTCGTCTGTACAGGAGCAGTCTTCGCACTTCCGCTCGCCCTCCCGGTAGTAACGCGTCCATTCGTCGCCAACCTGCGAAAAAACAGCAACAAAACTTGTAAAACGTCTTTTTTCTGTTGTCTCTTACATATTCCGCTAAACTGCAGTCTGTGTATTCCAGCGCTTTCCATTCTTTGCTGCATCTTTGAGCGAAATGAACTTGCTTGGTTTGCAGTTCGGCATTGCCCCACAGCCACAAAGGATTGTGATGTCATTATTTCATTTGGGGGGGATCAAACTGCCACATACTGGTTCATGCAGATATCTGCTTTAGAAAGCTCTTTTCTGGATTTCAAATTCAACGGCTCTACAACTCATATTTATGAATGAAGTGTTGGATTTGACCGAACATTACGCAGTATAAGGGCATAAAGTCTGCTCAGACACAAGACATGCTTCAGCTAAAACGATCGTTTGTTTGAAATGAATGAAAAACGAGTGCAAAGCTCGCATCCGTTCGAAACAACCAGGAGTCAAACGCACCAGGTAGGTGTTGTTGTTAAACTGGTCCCAGCACACGGTGCAGACGCATTCGTAACAGGGCGCCTTGCAAGGGTCGGAGGGCACAAGCTTGTGTTCGAATGGGTGAGGGCAATCGGGCATCGGACATCGTTCAATTTCCTCTGTGAAAAGTAAAAGCAATGTTCAGTTTCAGCGACAAACCAATTGTTGTAGGAAAACTTTTGTAATACATCGAAAAGTTTGACCTTCTTAAAACAGCATCATTTATTCCCTACATCTATGGGTTTCACTCACTGCAGATGTATTTCGGACATCCGCATTCGTCTTCCTCCTCTCCAACGATCTCGTGGCAGGTCGGGCACTCCTCTGGTTTGTGGCAAATCTGCTCGTAGTTGGGGCAATCCGATTGGTTGGTTCTCGAACCTTCCATGTCTGGCTTAGGATCAATGCACAAGTGCCAACAACCGTCCATTTTCCACTCGGTGCCAGGCTGCAAAAGATGACGAAACGCTTTACATTTGTGATGTCTCAAACAGTTGCTTTGTTATATAGGTCTGCTCCAATATTTCAGAAATTGTCACCCGTGCTGGGATTTCAGCATTCCAGAAAAAAACAGTATGTAGCCAATGCCCGCATTTATTTTGAAATCCCTTTTGTTCACTTGTTAGAAACAACAGCAATGTAGGATTTGCACTAATTTTTCACGAACTGCAAACATATGTGGACTTTCTGCTTTGCAACACCTTCTTGCTTTTATAGGTATCGAAAACTTACTTCAAAAGCGTTGAGCTTGTTGTCAATTGTGACGAAGCATTGGTTCACGCATTCTAGAAAAACAAAAAAAATTTTTCACGGTTTGTTTGTGACTTGACCTCAAAAAAATCGCTGAAAGGCCGTTGGGTTGTAAGCATTTTAAGCCAAATCGTACCCACTAACACTCTTTAAAAAACTGGCATTTCTCCACGTAGCAAAATACATGCACGGTCTCCTTTTATCTGGCGAGCCGAACAAGTCGAGGAGAGGCTCACCGCATCCGTAGGTGTCACAGCAGTCAAATTCGTCTTTGCCGGTGATGAAGCTGCGCATGCGCTCTGGGCATTCCGGTCTCTCTGGGCAGGTCACGTTCTCGTAGTTTCGTGGCTTGTAGCATCCGTCCTCGGACAAAACATCCCTCGTGCAGCGGAACTTGAGGCAGCGCTTGTTCCAAGTGTGGCCGATCTAAAACCAGGGTCGGGCAGCAGTCAGTTTTAAGTAACTCTCTCGAGCCTCTGAAGCTTTCTTTCATGAGACAATGACAGGTTTTGGGGCGAAATAAAACTTGAAGAGCCTGGCAAAGTTGTACTAGAAAGAACAACGCAACAGGCAGTGGTTTCATCGAAATCATATCGGCCGTATAAAAAATAGCTATTTGCATTGTAAAGCAAAATTTTATTTTCTTGCTGACGACAAAGGCAGTTATTTTTTTAAGGAAATTTTGCTGACGATAAAAACACTTGTTTTTCAAAACTTCCTTTATGATTTCGTCTAAATCACTGGTTTTTGCATTGTTGCTTCCAAAGTGATAATTACTTGAACAAGTCAAATTAAAACCGAAATCTGTGTTGTTCTTTTGCTTAAGGTCTGTTCTGATCAGCAACATGCAAGTGTAACTTGTAAGCGTGAAAAGGTCGACTGCTTGCCAGTACCGACCCGATATCAAGTAACCTGTTGACTCCCGCACGTTCGCCTGTAGCTGGTCTGCTACGTGTTTTATAGTCTGCTGCAATCAGTCATAAATTATTACTCAATCCATTGCCTGGTAAAGGTGTCATAACTAAACTTACAGGCACAAGTCTCTTGTTGTTTTGGATGTCGTAGTCCACGCAGGAATCACATTCTGGAAGAAACAAATTGATAAAAGTTTGGAGATGTTGTAATTGCAAGTCGGCTACAAGTGCCTGAATTGCATTGGAGCAGATCTTGCGTAAAGCAAAATGTGATCTCACGAAGGTCATCCAAAACCGAGGCGAATGTTTTGTACTTGATTAAAAATAGTGAAATTAGGGTAACCCCAGAAACATAGTGTTTGTTTGCTGTGAGCGGATTGTGCAGACCTGAGGTGTGGAGAGACACTTTATCATTACCCAGAAAGTTTTTTGTTTTCAGTTAGCACGCCAGAAAAGAGATCAAATATTTACAAAAATGCTAAGGCTAACAGAAAAGCTGTAAATCTTAAAGAACACAAATGTTGAGAGTAAAAAGTTTCTTCTTCCACTTTATTCGCACCAACCAAAATCTTGGAGTTACTGTTAAATTGTTTAATGGATAGCCTATTCTTTTTTAACATTTGCCAATAAACCAGTTTTTTTAAGGTGCTTTAGGGACCCAATTCGGGTCCCTAGAATTGAAAATTAGGTCCCTAGGATCAGCGAAAATTATCATTGGGTCCCTGAAATCAGAGAAAATCGGGTCCCTAGAATCAGAGAAATCGGGTCCCTGCAGGTTCGTACCGGGTACCTAACATTTTCCTTTAAAAAAAAACCTACAATAAACAGTCAAAAATGTTCAGCCTCTTTCTTTCATTTTTCTTTCATTCGTCAGAAAACTTTCTGTATAGGTGGTTGCCAATCGATTCAAGTTCACGCAATAATCAATAAAATTCCATCCATGATTGTCTTACACCTTTCAGCAGCTGCCTAACATGCAGACTTTGCAAGAGTTGATACAGCGGTAAAAAAATGTTTGAAGCGGTTGTTTGGCGTAAACACCCAGTTGAAGACAAATAACCCATTTTAATTTTTGAAACTCGAATCTATGGAGTCAGAGGTTAAAGTGGGACGAGAAATGCCTTTCATTTATTGAGTTCCTTGCGTTTCAAGCTCACAATTACTGTACTTGTAAAATCCGAAAAAAGGGCAACAAAATGAACCTGGGCTTGGCCAATGAAGGTATCTTTAGTGAATAATGGGATTGCAATATAAGGAACCACAGTATGGCAACTTACCACATTCTCCCCACGCGCAGCAGTCGGCTTCGCGGGTCTTGTTGGTCCACACATGACCTGGCGCGCAGGTGGGTGTGGGGCCGGTGGGGCAAGCCTGCTGGCTGGGGATGATTTGCGGGCATTCTTCGATCGAGGTCTTGTTGTAGCAGGTGTCAGTGTAACAGCAGTTGGATTCCTGGTTGTCCTTGCACCAGTCTCTGGACTGACCTACCTGCTCAGAAGAAAAAGGTTGAACAAGTCAGGGAAGCAAAGTGTTGAACGAGTCAGGGTAGCGTGTTCCAGAAATTTCAAAAACTAAACTATTGAAATGTATTTATGTTTGAACGCAATGCACGTCCATAATCGTTGCTGCGTGAGTGATCAGCTAACTAAACGAAAACCGTAATCTTCTGAATTTACTTTCTTTGCGAATGCTCGATTATAGCTAATTTACAATGACTTCTCAAAAACGCTCAGATTGTGATTGCATCTCCTTGGTTATTCATTTGCATTTCAAGTGTTTTCTCAGTTGACGGAACGCTGATGTCACTGCGCTTTACCATAATGGAGAACGAAGACAGAAGTATCTTTCGTACACAAACAAAGCAATAGGTAATTTATGCCAATATCGGCCTCACAAGTCTCACATTTGTCGGAGCTTCTAACACACGTTTTCCAAATTCAGAATGTATATTTCGATTTCCTTTGGTTTCTACATGATACATATATAGAAATAAATTTGTGAGAGCCTGTTTGCGGTGCAATGATAGACATCGAACTTGAATGGAAGATATTACAAGCAGTCTGAAATACCTTACCTTAATAGAGCTGTCCATTTTCTTTGTGCTGCTGAACTGGCAGGTGACACAAACTGCAAAAAAGACCAAAGCACATGATTGTTCATCTTTTATTACTTTCGAAAAGTGCATGAGCCAGACGCGTGGAAAGCGCCAATTGAAAGGTAGTTCTTTCACACCACAGCAAACGAGCACATGCTATGACGTTAAACCGAAACCAGTCTCTATGATGTTAAACGACTGCCTATTTCGTCCATGGGCGTTGGAAGGATTTTTCCAGGGGAATCCAACGTTTGTGAAATTTTATTTTACCAACTCCGCAACTAAGAGAATAATATTTTTCTACTGAACAGTTAATAGCAAAATATCAAATTTCAAAATCCAGGTGGGGCCAAGGTCCCAAAGTCCCCCCATCCGACGCCCATGATTTCGCTTGCAAAGTAGGTATCCTCAGCTCTTATTTTGCACGCTGGATGCAGGTGATACGAGAAACAATAAAAAATCAACCTTCATTTTTCGCAAAACATTTCAGTTTGTGACTTTCGCTTAGTGCAACGTAACAAGCAACAAGTGCACGTTGTCTCTCGCATCTTTACAACAAAAAACCTGTCAGCGCACTTGTTTGTTTGTCGCTTCGACTACGTACCGCATCCGTATTTGACAGGGCAGCAGGGATCGCCAGTCTCGAACTCCCTCAGCTCCTCGTACCACTCGCATTTCGTGTTGACGCCCGTGTCGCCGCAATCGACAACCTCCTCGACCTGAACGATCATGATCGTGATTTCCAGAGTAGGATAAAAAATTGTGTTTGCAACGAACAGAAATGGAAACAATTTGATTCTTTTTGTGAGCGCTTTTACTGAAACTCTATTTTGTCAAAACTGATAGTTCGGTTGCATTGTTTGTTTCTTTTCTTACCAAAAAATTTCTAACTCTAACACAGTGGTGGAATTTCTTAGGTGTTCTTTCTCGAACGTTCGGAGCACATGTGAGGTGAATTGGTGTCCAACCGCAAAACAGGTAAATACTGCGCTGTTTTTACTTTGCCGTACTTATTGATCCGGACGAGTGTCACAGGATTTTTTCGCACAGACCAAAACACAGAAACACAGAAGGCAACACGGTGGGTCGACGACAGCGCAGGAATCCGCGCTTCGGAAGCATGCTACCTGCAGACATGAGTTATTCAAACTGCACCTGGAGATTGCACACAGGCTCCGTGGAATCAGGGTGGGCGATGCATTTGTAGGTCTTGCAGTAGGTTTTGGGTCCAATCGTAGGCACCGGGTCGTAGCTGTGGAAGGCAAAAGTCGACGTAGAGAAAGAGTCCATGATCGCAAGTACAGAAACAATCTATGCCCGATGCAAGCATCTTGGGTTGTGAGTCCCCAAAAGAAGAAGTTGTACAAAAGTCACAGCATTCATGGTCGCTCCTAAGTTAGAAGCACTGCAGTTCTGCTAACGTTTCAAATATCTCGTTCGATTTTGCCCAATGGATTCATATATTTGCATATTTGCATATATGCACAGATCTACAAAAGTAAAATCGAGGTATTTTCGGTAAGGAGCGTGACTGATATCACTTACCTGAACTGCTTGGACCAGATGTGGCCGATTTTGCGGCCTTCTTCGCACGTGTCTTCTCGAATGATGCATTCTGTCGAAAAGAGTTTGTTACTTGCTATTTGCTTATATCAGGATAGTCGTTTTCCGTTGAGTAATGGAGCTGAGAATCCTTACACGAGACTTTCTCAAAAATCTTTCCCAACGCAGATGTTCCTTTAACTTCCAGCAAAATTTAATCCAGAACTTGGTTCGTGGATCAATGCCCGATGTCCTTATAAACGACATTGCGAACCAGCCCCTCATAAAATGACTCGAACTAATGAACGTCCCACTCAGATCCGTCGGCACAGAGGCTTACTCCCCAAATAAAAGTTCAACCCCTATTTTGCAAAAACAAAATACAAGATTTTAATGAGTTCTGGCGTCGTGATTTTGTACGTAATAACCTGTTTTTCAGCCCCAAACCTATTAACTTTAAATGTTCCCTACCACCTCAAACGACTTAGGCTTGTGACGGGTCTGCCCCTGCTATTGCAAAGCACAACCTGTTCAGGAGGGGAGGAAAGAATAGAAAAGGAAAATTGACTAAGCATCATTCTATCGCTTTCAGGCAGACTGCAGTCAGTTTGATGGACCGAAGCGGGCAAGCGTATGGAAGTGGTAAATTATTGGATTAGTCAGTTTTAAAAATAATAGAAGCACATGGTCTTTCAGGTTTCTTCAAAAAAGTGATTTTAGATTCTGCTTTACTTCATCAATTGAGAAGATACATGTTCATAATATTTCACCACAAAAACATGTCATGCAACGTTTCGGTCTAATCGGTGAAAGGCAGCACTTGTTAAACAATCAACACATTGTTGCAGGGTCGTAAAACGTCAATACATGGTTGCGACACATCAATGCGGGGTTGCAACACATCAGCGCTGAGTTAATTTAACGGTTTTTAAAACCGAAATACTTCACTCCTCAAGATGCAGCAGGTGAATGTACACAAGTGCTGAGCACAAGCGTGACAGCAGGTACGTAATCATTAACAAGTATCACTTTCATATCTAGCGGTCCTCCACAATTTGCGATAGCAAAAAAGTATCTGTATGTAAACATATAAACATTTAAAAAAACGCAATTCAGCCATTTATTTTAGAATAGCTTACTCTTTTCACAGTCTCGACAGTTAGGACACGGGTGCGAGATGTTGAAACAGACCAGCTCGTAGAAGTATGGGTCGTATTCGGGAATGGGTTTGAACTCCTCCTGGCAATCGTACAAACTCCTGGTGCCATTGAAGCAGAGGTCACCCACGGTCAAGTTGACACAGGTCTCCTTTTCGCAAGTATCGGTAGAGAGGGGGAAGTGCTTTGTTTCTCCAGGCTGCAAGAAAAAGCACATGAAATGCACGTTTGTCGCTAACAAAAGTTGTTTCGGGAAGATCTGTTCTTTAGATTTTGAGAATACTTAGCGCCCTAGTTTATATAACAGGTTTAGCCTACTTGATACGAAAATGTTCAACTCAACATAATTTTTAGAGCCTCAAGCAAAACGGTAAGAGATAAGTTTACAACCTCGAGAGGAAATCCTGGCAAAAGTCCCAAGAGATTTTTGCAAAACACAGACGTTTGCAGAACCCTTTTGTTTTTTTACTGGGATTTCGGAAAACGCTATTGAGTTTGTATCCCTCCAAAGTTATTGCCCAGCTCCAAAACGTCGAGGGTTGCTGTTTTGATGGGAGGCAAGAGATTTTTCAAAAGTTATAGTTCCACACTTTATGCAAAATGTTGCTGGCCTACTCACGAACAGGGTCGGCTCATAGTACAGATGCAACCTTAAGACATGGTTATGCCAACTGTAGACAGCCACGTCAGACACCAATTATTAGGAGTGGATCATCACAGACAAAAATAACCCTTTTACTCTGTCAAAGTTTCCAAAAGCTTGTAATGTTTTACACTTTGGTTTAAACTGTTTTTTACAATATTTGGCGACCCAAGTAACGGAAGAGTGAAAAGCTTGGAAAAACACTATGATAAGATAACTTTCGCTTTCAGTTTCTTCAAATTTCTTAAGAGCCAGCCAAACAATGGAAGAAAAATTTGTTGTTTTGACATCACAAGAAGACATGGTCTTTCGACAATGTGACTAGCTGAGACAGGCGGAAAAATGCTGTCAATTACCCTCTTTACACTGCACTGTTATCGGATTCGCGTTGGATTGGGAATCCCATAAATCACTCAAGCACGACCGTGAGTGTCTCACAGAGCTGCTTG